>OGER01002103.1_pt1 | contig 12570 bp, 14 predicted proteins | sample 1570691 | NCBI WGS metagenome assembly OGER01 (sample SAMEA2582143, study PRJEB24529) | metagenome | biome: Human gut stool | place: China | collected 2011
TCACCTTTCCTTTTTGTTATTGTTGCAGTCGTTTTTGCATTGAAAGTTTATCCTCTTTCCATGCTTCATACAATTCCTCGTTTTCTTCCCACAATTCTCTTAATTCAGAATTATCAGAAAGAATGGCACCAATAGCCGTTACTGCTTTTTGTTTGAGGGGAGAAAAGTCAAAACATTTTTGTGAACTTGTCCACTCAAAATAATCTTCCTCATCACACCTATACACAAAGCTGTTTATTACGCTGTCAATAACGGCCGCTGATACTAAAGCGTAATGCGCTTCATCATAGCCGATATATTCAGCCTGTATAACCTCATCAAAATATCTTTCCATATCGGCAATTATGTCTGATGATCCTTTAAGGTCAATCAAAGCGTCATACGCAGTATCATCATCAAAAACACCATAATTCCATGCGCCCATATATCATCCTCCTTTATCTACCGGGCCACTTCTGGACAAAGTGTCCAGAAGTCCGCACCTAAACAAGCAACGTAGCGATACTACACACGATCAACACGCATCCCCCGCGCCAAAGATGAAGCGGCAAGTTCCTCTTTATTTTTCCTGTTCTTGCTCTAATCGCTGAAAGAGTATATCAAGATAATTTCTTTTATCCAATTAGTACCACACGTCCACGCTCTGGGAAATAAATATTCAACCCCATCTTCCAAAGTTCAAAATAAGGACGGAAAGGATTTTCCCGTTTCGTATCATACATAGGCCACTGGAGATAATCGGACAATAGATAATCGCAGTTGATATGGTACAATGCCTCAGTCATTAACTCAATATCCTCATAGCCCTCCTTGTACAGCATATCGCTACACCAATCTATCAAATCAGTTTCTATTTCTGTACTTTCTCCATTTATTTGTTGCTGATAGGCTTCTTCTCTGAAAGTCTGGGCAGCTTGTCCGAATAAAATTTCTATTTTGGCGTTCTCGTCCAATGGAGCAGCTTCCTTGAACTCCTCCACGAAAATACGATTTATATTTCTAATATAGGCTTGTACTGCATTTTCAGCGTTCTGTCTATTATCTTCTGAAAATCGAGTAAAGAAATACCCTGCATAGCTGGTTTGTTCGTCTGGCAGTTCAACCTTTGCTGTATCTTTGCTGATTTCATCAATTTCCAAAAGTTCTTGTAACATATTTAATCCAGTTTGCCCATAGAGAGCAAAAATAGGGCGCAGATGTTCGATATTTCCACCGCGCAACTCCTGAAACAGAAAAGGCGGTACAGCTTCTTCCTCCAAATCGTAATCATGTTCTTCAAAGATTTCCATTAGTAATGGGTCTTGTTGAATAATCTCTGCCCAACGATTGGGAAGATATTTTTTACATTCATCTATTGTCATTAAAAATTTCTCCTCCTTTTCCTGCATATAGGGTGTTCTTATAGTACATCTTCATGCCAGATTTGACGAAGCGTAATTCCTTTTTCAAAGGTTTCCTCTGTGCCATCTTCAAAATGGACTTCAACCCGAATAGCTTCTTCATTCTCGTCATTTTCCGATTGATTAACCCAGTCAACCCATTCGATTATTGGAGATAGTTCATCATTGTCCCTAACAATTCGATACCCTTCTCCCAGATTTTCAGATAAAACATCTTCAATTTTATCAAGCTGCATTGTCATTAACTCCTTTCCGTTTCATCATCTTCAATTTCAATCCATTCCCCGGTTTCGTCTTTCTCCATACACGTGCCATAAGGCAAGGACAACAGGGGCACTACGGTTGGGTCAATGCGGCAAATGTCTCGAATATCGTAAAAGCCGCCGTTTTCGTCATCTTCAATTTCATCGTCATCATCGGAAAAGAACCCCCAGCCGGTGTCCCAGCCCCATTCCTCACGCTCCGGCGCTACCCGTTCTGCCACCTTGATTTTATAACCCTCTTGAGCGATACGGTTAGTTGCAAAACAGTACAAGGGGCCTGCCCAATCGGGAATGATAGGCGGCTTTCCGTCGGCGGCACGTGCAACACGCAGTTCAGGATCATCTTCAAATTCTGCTTCCAAAAATTCTTTTAACCGCTTATCCAAAATTGCACTTATCGCCTGGTAGCTTTCCTCGGCATAAGGCAGAAGCAAATATGCGGCTTCTTCCTCCTCAATGCTATTCCATGTATGATCTTTCAAAACAGCCAGAGCGCAATCACGGTAGTCCCAGAGATAAACATAAGGATTTGAGCGATTGTCCTGGGCATACCATTGAGCAAAGCCAGAGCCTACCCGATCAAAGAATTGCGTGGACAACTTTCCGTCCAGCTTGTCCCGGATAAACACACGCAAGTCGGGGCCATTCCCCGCCTTAACTGCTTCTACCACATTTCGGTACTGGGTAAGAAATGGATTACTCATTTGCCCTCGTTCCATAGCCCAACGCAGATAAACGGCCATAGAGTTGTAAGCGGCCAGTTCATCAACAGGCAAATGCAAATCCCGGATACGTTTTAGATGACTTTCCGCATTATCCATTTCCGCTAAATCATAGCCAATCGTATCTTCATCTGTAATTGCATTAAGGCGCGTGGGGTTAATGACCTCCAAGATTTCGTCCGGACATTTATCTATAAGTTCATCTACACTATTTTCTAACTTAAACTCCATTTCTTCCTTGTAGAGAGGGATAAGCTGATAAAAATTCACTTCGTCCCCGTCGGGGAGAGTGCAGAAGGATGAAGGTTCACCAAACACACCGGGGTTTAATAACATAGCCCCGCACAATTTTGTGCTTTCCGCAAATGGCTCACCGGAACTTATGGTATGTCCCCAGCCAAGCCAAGTATTTCTATCTCTAATAGGCAGGCGGGCAACCCACTTCAAAACATCAATAGGCCAATACCATTTTTCCTCTTGCCAATCTTTCTCCGACAATTTCCAATCCGGGGGAAGATTGATTAAAAGCTCTGCCCGTTCCAATTTTTTCTCTGTTAGTTCCTCTGGCACGTTCATTCTATGAGCGCCCATTCCAAATGTAACAAGGGTATAATAGTTATGATCTTTTCGCGGTGGAATAACGCAGATGTCCAAATGAATACCTGTGGAAACACTTTCGTGAAATACGTAATCATAATGACCGAAATATTTTTCAATGTGTTTCTCTACCGCATCCCAATCGGCCTCGTCATACATTTCGACTGGTTCTTCCGAAAGATACCCCTCACAATCGCTCACCAATTTCTGCGCTTCTGGATTGTCCGGCTCTAATTCCAGCCACCGCTTTCCATATTCAAGAGCAACAGCCGCCGTATCATCTGCCATGAGGTGAGCATATCCCATGCGAGCGTTCCAGTACGGGTCATTTTCTCCCTGTTTCCATACAGTTTCCAAAATGTCAATGGAGTGTTGGATAAGTTCCTTATCTACTTCATCATCATCTCCATGCGCCTTGTGATCTCCCAATACTGCCAAATTGCTATAAGCCCGGCCAAGCAATACGGTCAATTTATATCCACGCTCTTTTTCCGGGATAGCTTCAATGGCTTCAATACACCGGGAAAATTCATCGTTTTTATTCCACTGTTCAAGTTGTTCCAGCAAATTGTCCATACCATAATCCTCCTCCAGTTGACGTTTTCAAAACAAAAAAGCGTTTCTATCCGCGCAGAAAACTGCCTTGATAGAAACGCTTATATATACCAATATTATTGGGGGCATGACAAAAGCCCGATGCTACATAGTTATAGCACCGCTCCGCTTGCTTGCTTGCTTGCTTGCTTGCTTGCTTGCTTGCTTGCTTGCTTGCTTGCTTTAGGATGGCAGAAGTCATGTTGCTTGTCAACCCCTTTTTGAAAAGTTATTTATAGACATTATAGCAGAACATTTGAAGTATGGCAATATTCTTTTTGGAATGTTCGCCCCCTGCACTATCCGCTCCAAAGCGCCTGTTTTTCGGGTTTGCACGAAACGGCAAGCAGGGCAGGTGTGCCCACACCTGCTATTTTTGCGTGGCCGGTAGCCCCGCAAAAATGCTTGTTGGGGAGCTCCCCAAACCCGCTGGACTTCTGGACACTTTGGAGCCGTTGACAAAGTAGTCTCAGAAAAACAGCAATAGGAAATTGAGCAGAAAAAAGACGCCCTGTGGCGTCATTTCATGGCCCATATCATCCGTTTCAGGTTCAAAGCGGTCGCTGAAAGGAGGCAATGATCCTCCGCTGCCTCTAAACCTCGCCGCAATATCTGCGTTAAATTGTGACCTCTCTTTTGAGCGGCAAAGGTGCCCTCACACCAGATCTGCCGCTTCTTGAGGGCTTCCCGGTAGATCGGATCGCTCAGGCGCGATAAATTCCGCTTCCGCTGCGCCGTAAAATAACTGTGCTCCAACTTCCGCGCGCCCCGCTTGTCCTGCTGGCTCAGGCATTTTTTGCGCAGAGGACAGCGTTGGCAATCCTGTTTGTCCGCCAGATACAGCCAGTACAGCCCGCTGGCACTGCGGTGGAGCGTATTCAGGCGCAGCAACTTGCCGTTGGGACAGACATAGGCATCCAAACTCTCATCATATTGAAATGCCTCCCGTTTCAGTTCCACATTGGTGCGGTCGTGAACTGCCTGTGGACGGACGAAAAATTGGATCTCCAACTCCTTCAGCGCCTGATGGGCCAGCGGGAAGTCATAGGCGGCATCCGCCGTCGCGGCCTGGATAGGCAGGATACTCCTGTGGATCCGCTCAATTTGCTCCAGGTAGGGCACAGAGTCATAGACATCGCCGGGTGTTACCGTTACATCCAAGATCACGCCGCAGTCCGTATCTACCGTCTGATGAGCGAGGTAATGTTGCCCGCGTGGCTTCCCCGGACGTTTCATATGTCCGGATTCCGGGTCTGTCCGACTGACCCACTTCCTGGTCTGACGCCGATCTTTTTTGATCTGTTTGACCCGCTTCTTTCGCCGTTTTCCTGTCCGGCGTTCCAATTCCTCCAGACCCTCTTCCTCATAGGTGTCCAACCGTTCCCAGTATACTCCGGGACTCTCCGGCAACTCCACCAGTTCCTCTGATGCCCAGGATGCGTTGGCCTTCACATGGGTGGAATCTGTTCCGACCAGCCGTCCACTAGCCAGACCCTTGGCGACGCACTGCCCCACCACCTCCTCAAACAGCCGCCGGAAGATCTTCCGAAAACTCGGCTTTCGCCGCCGCAGTTGGGAGATGGTGCTGTGATCCGGCACCCGGTCAAACAGATCCAGGCCCAGATACCAGCGCAGGGCTACATCCGTCTGGATCCGCTGCTCGATCTGACGCTCCGAGGGGATGCCGTACAGAAAGCCCACCAGGAGGTATTTCACCAGCACCACCGGGTCGATGGGCGGACGCCCATACCGCCGGCTGTACAGGTGAGCGGTTTCCACGCGCACGAAAGAGAGATCCAAAGCGGCCTCCAGCCGCCGCAGGAAGTGATCCTGAGGCATGAGATCCTCGATGGTCACTGTGTGGAATTTGAGTTGCATTCCGCCACCGCCTTTCCCTCTTATTGTAGCATAATTTGGGGGAAAAGGGATTTTGTCAACAGCTCCACTTTGTCCAGAAGTCCTTATTGTCTGCGGCCCCGGCGCTACCGCTCCTGGGCCTTATCTTCCCGCCCTTCTGGATAGCAGCGCAGGAAGTCGATGTTGCCCTTGACCGCCACAGCCTCACGCATATCCGCCTGGGCTTTGCGGTACTCGGCATAGAGGGCCTTTTTCTTTTCAGAGAGCTCACGCCGCCGCTTTTTCAGCGCGTCCATCTTTGGGAGTTTTGCCCCGTCCAAAAGCTCACTCATGGCGGCCTTTGCCTCCCGATAGTCAGAAAGCTCCGCCTCGTGCTGGGCCAGATATTTTTTAGAATACCGGGCCGCCTTGTAGCCGTCAAACACGGGCCTCGTCTTTGCGTACTGCACCACCGCCCCCATGAGCTGGGAAGTATGGGAGAGGGCGGCCTCGGTGTCCCGCAGCTCCCCGGCCAGGGTGTGAAAGCGATCCACCGCCGCCTCGGTGGTGGCCTCCAGCGCCGCATAGTCGGTCAGCCCATGCTCCCGGAGATACAGGAGCGCGGCGGCCATCTGTTTGAGGTTGTAGACCTTCGCCCACCGTTCATAGGCCGGGCCTTTGCCCTGGGCCAGCCGATTTTGAATGTCGATGATGAGATCGACGCGCCGGGGCGGGGGCGGGCCATCCTTTGGCAGCTCCGGGATCGGGCGCTCCCCGGCGATCACCGCCCGGATGTCCTCCGGGTCAAAGCCCAGGCCCAGGGTGGACGAGCGCAGGCGGGTGGGCTTATCCTGCCCAGGGGCCAGGAATGAGATCACCCCGCCTCGGCCATGCTTCACCGCAAAGCCGGACTCCTCCATGAGCCGCAGGAACGCCGCAAAGTCGGCGGGCTGTTTCCCCAGGGCCTCCACGATAGCCAGCCGCACCCGCTGCTGGGCCGAGGGCGGGCGTTCCCCGATCCATTGGCCGTAGTGGAGAAAGCGGCCCTTGCTGTGGAGCTTCGGGTTTTGGATCACAGACAGATCATGCTCCAGGCATACCCGGTCAGAGAGCCGCCGCAGGGCTGCCGCCGATCTGAAAAAATCCCGGAATTTCCCGGTATAGTCCAGGGTGGTGGAATTGTAGTAAATGTGATTATGGATGTGCTGGCGGTCTGTATGGGTGGCAACGAAAAAGGCGTGCTTCCCCTTTGTCCAGCGCATAGCCGTTTCATAGCCCACCCGGTTTGCCTCCTCCGGGGTGATCTCTCCAGGACGGAAGGACTGCCGGATCTGATAGCACAGCACATCCGCATCCCGCCGCTGCTCCCGGCCCGTGACGGCTTTGTACTTTGCCTTTGCCAGCAGAAACTCGGCATCGGCTGTGCGGTGGTCGCACTCATAGGCGGAAATGAGCTCCCCGCCTTGGGTTTTCTCCGGGTTTTGGCCGTAGTCGAAACGGTCTTTCAGCGATTGGGCAACAGTTTCCCCCTTGCTGATATGGTGGGTGATCAAGCGTGTTGTGGCCGTAGGCTCACCTCCTCCAGATAGACGAAAAGCGGGCGACGGGAAAATCCCCGCCGCCCGGCACTTCTGGACAAAGTGTCCAGAGGTCATCAGCTAAACATAAAATCCTGCAAAGCGTATTTCACCCCATACAGGCGCTCCAGCAGCCACTCCCCGATGGCCGGGAGCCCAAAGGGGGAAACCAAAAACGCCAGCACCAGCATGGCAATACACCCGGTATGCAGCCCTGCGAAAAAACCGCAGGCCGCCAGCAGAACGAAAACCGTACACGCCAGCCAGCAGAGCGCCCCTGCGATGCAGGAGAGGAACGAGAGCACCGCCACAGCGAGGATCAGCGCCAGAACAAAGGGGGCCGCGATGATTTTCAAAATGATACGCATGGTTCATACCTCCTACAAAAGTTTGCTATTTGCCTCTATATGTATATTATAACTCAGTAAGAGGGGGCCAACAAGGATGACTCCGGCTGCCCCCACCTCTGGACAAAGTGTCCAGAAGCCGGGGCAGCCGGGGAGCGTTGCGCTCCCCGGCAAGGGTTAAAGCTCCACCACCGCCGACAGCTTTTTGAGCAGGTCGGACAGCGGCTCCCACAGGGTTTCATAGTCCCGCTGGAGGGCCTTGATCTCCTCCGGGTAAATGCCGCCGTAGGTGTTCGCCTGGATCGCCACCTGGTTTAGATTGTTGGAGCACCGCCGCTGGAGTGATACCAACTCCCGGACGGGCGAAAGGTCAACATGGAGCACATAGCCGTTGAGCGCCATTTTCCGCACATAGGCCCCCAGGTTACGGACACCCGCCTCGGCCATGCGCTCCCGGATCAGCGCCAGCTCCTCCTCGGACACCATCACATGAAGATGGACAGGGCGGCGGCGCTTTTTCTGGCTCACCGTTCCTCGCGCTCCCGGCTCCGATAGGGGCGGGGCGGCTCCTTTACCTTGTCCAGCGGCTTTTCCTCCTCCGGGGGCTGGGGGGAGCCAAACACGCCGCACAGCCTTTTCATTTCCAGGTCGGCCCGATCCTGTTCCCTCTGTTTTTCCATACACATACCTCCTAACGCTCGCCCCTATCGGGGGCTTTCTTTTTTGGAGCCTCCGGCTCCCGGTGCTCCAGGGCCTCCCGCTGGGCGGCCTTGATTTGTTCGGCAATCGGCTGTTTTTCTTTCGCCTGTTTGTGGGCCTTAGCTGCTGCTTGACGCTCCACCCCACGGGCGCGGGCGGTAAGCTGCTCCGGGGTGACATACTCTTTCGCCACATAGCTGCCAAAGTCGGGATAAAACCAGGTCAGCCGCCTTTGTTCCGGGACATGGTGGGCGTCCTCCCATTTGCCTACCACCTGGGCCTGGGCATCCATCTGCCGCCGGATGTCCAGATTTTCACGGGAGGGCCGCAGTTCATAATCCTGCATTTCCCGCTCAGTCAGCGGCTGGGCATAGGTGATGGCACCCCACGCCTGGAACGCCTCACCCGTTACTTCCTGGCGGGTGAAATATAAATCCATGTGGACAGGACGGTTAAAGTAGCTGTTCGGGTAGGTTCCGATGCCGATGGGCCGCTGGGTGGAGTAGTATTTGTAGGTTTCCTTGTCCGGGGCCTGCTCTACCTCAAACACATGATAGCGCCGCTGATAGTCCTCAGCCCGGTTGTGAAAATCCCGTTCTGCCATATCCGGCTCGTTGTGGTAGTGGCCCCAAAAGAAGTCCCGGTGTCCGTCCGGCTCGTTGAATTGCCATGTCACATAGGGATTGGGGGCTTTGGGGTTTTCCCCCAGGACAAAGCCGCATTTGTTGTCAAACAGGATCATGCGGCGTATCACATAGCCTTGATTTTCTTCCAGAATACCGCCTCCTTGTCATAATCAAATAGGCCGCCACCTCTGGACAAAGTGTCCAGAAGTGACAGCGCGGGGATGTGGAAAGCATTTGGCTAAAACGGGGGTAGGTCATAGAAACATACGGCCCACCCCAAAACCGGCCCCGGAAAGCCTTGTGATCAGCGGGTTTTCCGGGGCCTAATTTTCCACATATCACCTCCGCTTTTTTCGCATATAGTCCCGCTTTTGCCGCCGCAGAGCGATCCGGGCGCAAGCCTCGGAGCAGTAGGCCATGCGTCCATCCACAGGGACAGCCCCGCCGCAGATGGGGCAGGGCTTACATTCCGGCCTGGGCCCCTCGGTCAAGAGTGCGGCCTCCAACGCCGGATCAAGGGGCAGGACAGCCTCCCGAAAATAGCGGCAGTATGCACCCGTCCAGCATTTGCCGAACATATAGCACTCTTGCTCCAGCGGCAGGCATCCATGTTCCTTGTCATAGTTGGCGCACCACTTCACCACCAGGGTGCGGATTTTCCTTTTTTCCTCGCGGGTCAGTTCACGTGCCAAGCCGTCACCTCCCGGCAGGGGGGTTCAAAAGCTCCCGGTAACAGGACACACAGCCGATCCCCCGCCAGTAGGGGCACCCGGAACACTGGGAGCCTTTGGGCGCTTTGGGGATGGAGGGGGCCAGGGGCCGGGGCTTCTGTTTCATCATTTTTTCGTAGGGGCTATTGGTGAAATTCATCCTTCATCCTCCTCGCTGTTTTCGTCCTCGTCCCAGGGCGGGCCGTCGTCCTCATAGTCCTCCTCGCCGTAGTCCTCCTCCGGCTCGGCGGCCTGCTGCTGTTTGGGCCGGATCACCTTGAAATAGAACGCGGCCCCGCCGCCGATCCCAGCCACTGCCAGGATGAGAAGGAGCCTCCCCATGCTGCCGCCTGTTTCCGGCTCCTCCGCAGGCTCCTCGGTTTCCGCAGACTCCGGGGCAACGCCCACGCATTTTCCCATATTGACAGCGCAGACGGCACAATCTGTATTGACGGCCCCCACCACGCATTTTTCAGAGCAGGCGCACACCGCCTGTTCCACGCCAGCGGCCTCGGCTGCGGCCAGCAGGTCGGCCTCGTCCACCACATTCAGAAAATAGGTTTCGTACTGTTCGCCCTCCTCGTCCACGGGCTTGTCGTAGTCAATGACGAAATAGAATGTAGCCCCGCCGCTGGTCTGGACGGTGATAAACTGCTTGTTGGTGTTTTCGTCATAGAGCAGGTCGCGGGTCACAAAACCGCCCTCCTCCGAAAAGCCCTGGCCGGGCTCTATGGTAGGCTCCGGCTCCGGGGCCAGGGTTTCCATTGTGGGATCGCCGTAGTCCTCATACTCGCCGCCCCCAGCATAGGCGGTGGTGCTGAATCCGCATAAAAGAACAGCGGCGCAAAGCGCCGCCGTCAAAGACTTCCATCGTTTCATATTCAATTTTCCTCCTTTTCCATAGGCCCCGACTTCTGGACACTTTGTCCAGAAGTACCCTCCCGGAGCTGCTGAAGCACCAGGGGTAGCTCCTCCAGGGAAATGCTCAGACCCCGCACGATGTCCACGATCTCGCTGTTTTCCGCCTCCAGCTTGTTTTTCTCCAGCTCCTTGAGCCGGGCCTGCTGCTCGTTGATTTTGGCCTTGACCTTTTCGATCTCGGCCTGGATTTTTTGGCTTTTGCTTGCCGCCATAGAGTACCTCCAATCATGGTAAACGCCCGTAGGCGTAGAAATGGGACTGCCAGTAGCTTGTATTCAAATTCGCGTAGCTGATGGGATCGCCCGCATGGATCATCATCCCGTCCCCCACATAGATACCACAGTGGGAAACGCCGCTTGTATCATAGGTGCCCTCAAAAAAGACCAGATCGCCGGGGCGGGGCGCGCTGGTGGGGGTGCAGATGTTGTAGAGCCCCTGGGCCCCCAGGCGGCCCACATCCCAGCCGGAGTGATTGATCACCCAGGATACGAAGCCGGAGCAGTCAAAGGAAGTGGCGGGGGAGCTGCCGCCCCACACATAGGGATAACCCAGGTACTTTTCCGCCTCGCCCAAGATAGCCGCAAAGGTTTCATCGTCCAGATATTCCTCCGGCACATCGTAGTCGGCGGGCGGTTTCGTGTATTTGTCCACATACCCGGACTCCGGGAACAGGTCGGGCCGGTTGCCCAGGCTGGACATATAGAGGGCATACCGGGCCAGCTCCTCCTCGCCCATAAGCTCCAGGGGGAGATGGGAAAGGTTTTTGTTTTCCAGCGTCACATAGCAGATATACCAGTTATACGGGACTTCCACCTCATAATCGTTGCCCTCGCTGTCTGTGCGGGTTTCCGTCCGGTAGCGCACCTCCACCACCACATCCTCGGTGAGAATGTATTGGCGGTCAAAGAGCATTTCCAGGGTGCCCTGTACCTGGGCAAGCGTCCATTCCCCCTCGTGAAGCACAGAGAGGATGGAGATGAGCACATAGGGATCGTGTTCAATCCCGTCCAGGTCAAAATGGTATTCGTCATAGTCGTGGGTGCTTTCGTAGGTGTCCAGGTAGTTTTGCAGCTCCGCCTCCATATCCGCATAGGCGGCCTCAGCCCCCAGGATGTCCTCATCCTTTGATGGATAGGTGGTAGCGCCCACGGCCCCCGCGCCGGAGTTGCCAAACATCACCAGGGAAGAAGAACAGGACTGCATCATAAAGAGCAGGAGCACACAGGCTAGAGCCAGCAGCACCCCCACGGGATGCCGCTTCACAAATCCCGCGATCTTCGCTCCGGCCTTTTCCGTGGCGGTGGCGGTCTTTTTGGCTGCGCTTGCCGCTCCCGTCTTTGCCGCCTCCCGCGCCCGCTTTTGATACTGCTTTTTCAAGCGGTGCTTGCGCCACATCCGGGAAACGGGGTTGCCGGACATTTCCGGGTGCTCCTGGGCGGCCATGCGGAAATGATAGTCCGCCGTGGCCTTGACATATTTGGACTCGGCCCGCTGGACAGCCTTTGCCGGGTGCTGCCGGATTTTCTTTTGCACAAACCGCTTGCCATGCCGCAGGCCGGACTCGCCCGCCAGCTCGGAGCGGTGGGCCCCCTCGATCCCCACGTTTTCCTGTTCATTCTCATAAATCTTGCCATGCACAAAACCGTGGGCGGCCCCGCCAGCGGCCCGGCCTATCCGCCGCACTGGGCCGGGCTTTTTGGGTGGCTTCTGCTTTGCCAGCTTATCTTTGGCCGCCTCCAGCTTTTCCCCGCGCTTTTCCATACGGAGCTTGGACGCGGCGGCCTGTTCCTGCTGGCTCTTTTGCCGAAATTTTGACTTCTGGACACTTTGTCCAGAGGTGCCGCTGTCCGCAGCCCCAGCATCACCTGGGGAGCCGCCCCCAGCGGCCTCGCCAGGATCGGCGGTGCTCTCCCAGGAGCCTGGGCGTTCCATTGGCTCTTGTTTTGGCCTATTCGGTTTTCGCTTCATTCTTCAAATCCTCCGGGCGGGTGGTGAGCAGGTTGTAAATCTCCCCTTTGGGGAAACGGTCAACAAAGGGGATGGTCACATCCCCATAGAACAGCAGGCCCTCGCCGGAATTGCTGTGGGTGATATAGGAAAGCTGGTGCTCGGAAATGCCGAGCTGCTTTGCCAGGATCGCCCGGTCACTTTGGGCCTGGGCCAACAGGATCATAAAGTCGGTGTTGTCCAAAATGGCCTCGATCTCCCGGCTGGCTAACAGGTCTTTCACATTCTGCGTAAGTGCGCTGGGGACGCAGCCCTTTTTGCGGAGCATCTT
>OGER01002116.1_pt1 | contig 12487 bp, 7 predicted proteins | sample 1570691 | NCBI WGS metagenome assembly OGER01 (sample SAMEA2582143, study PRJEB24529) | metagenome | biome: Human gut stool | place: China | collected 2011
GGACGGTACAGAGAACGGTCGGTTAACAGAGTGATATGCTCTGCCGGACCCGATTCACCACGTTCGTAATATCTATTCAGATAAATGCTTTGGGGTAACATAGCAGTATCCGTCCCCTTGCGTGCCACATAGCTGCGGATAGCTTTATTCCATTCTATAACAGCCTTTCCACCGGCGTCAGTGGTAACATCCTGCAACAGTTTACGGTTTTCTTCATTATAAGTGGAATAGAAACTGACTTTTGCGCCGGAAACGGGCTGCCCGCTACGGCCATCTACCGTAACCACTTCCATTTTATTGTCCGGCAGAGCCAGTGTCAGCACCTTGAAGCGAGTCGAAACAAGGAACTGGTCTGCCGTACGGGCTGTTACGGCATCGGGTACAATTTGCAATATATAAACGCCCGGTTCATCGGGTACATATAGTTTCAAAACCGTACGTTGCAAGTTGTTCAATAGCTCTCCCGGTTCCCCGGCCTTCTTAGCCAAAGGTTCCAGCTCGAAATGAGTGGCAGACATCCTGCGGGCATGCTTCTGATAAAAAGTATTGTTTATTCCTGTGTCCATCCAGGGAACCTCGGACAAGTTCGTGCGATACAGATTCAACGTAAATCCTTTCAGGTTGCGATAACTCACATTCAGTTCCAAAGAGTCACCGGGGTAGATACTCCCCTGGGTATTAATATCCAAATGAGGTTGCAGGATGCTTTCCCGTATGTTACGTAGTTCGTTGACACGCTTATAAGCGGAATAACGCTTCACGCCTTCATCGCACGTCTGCAAAGCCTCATCCATATGGGATGCTCCCATGTTACGGAGCAAGTCGGCTTTACAGATATAGGCTTCCGCACAAATTTCACGCGCTCCATATTCTCGAATCAGATTGTCCAACGCACCAAGATACTCCTTGTCAACTTGCGCTTTCCGTTCGCGATAAGTGGCATACGGCTCCCTGCTTATGCCACTTCCGGTTCTTTTCCATTTCCAATAATCGAGCGTGGCCAACACAGTCGCATCTTCAGCCCCGGCACGATGCCGGTAAGTATTTATCATTCCCTCATAAATACCGGCAATGCGCATACGTTGCAATGAGTCCGCCCGAAAGCCATCCAATAAGAGATAAGTGTCCACCGCCCGGGCTGCCAGTAGATGATACATATCGTGACCGTAAAAACGACTACCATCTTCCTGTACAACAAAAGGCACGTATTCCTTGGAGGATACCTCAAGCAGACGAACGGAATCTTGCAATGAAGCAAGATTATGCTCATCCACCTTAGTTACAAAAATATTACTACTCCACTCGCGAATGTCAGCAGGCGCTTCATCTGTATCCAAAGCTGTACGCCCTGACAACAACTGCCGGTTATATCGCATATAATCAGCATATTCACGAGCGAGCAAAGAGTGCAATATAGCTTTACTTACCGGATTTTGTTCCGATTTTGCCCAGTTTTCCAAATTTCTCAAATTGACATACAAGCTATCCGGCGTAAGTCTTTCCTGATAGGCTTCCCGGCAAATATATGCCTTCAGCATTTGCGGAACATTCTTTTCCTGTTCGGCTTTACGGTAGATTTGCCCCGTCAATTTCACTACTGTTTGCGGCAAACTTTTCTTTTGGGCTTGCTCTACCTGTTTCCACAGGCTGTTATATGACTGGGCTTGTAAGGTAGACAAGCACAACCCTATCATCAGCAGCAACAATGTAAAAAAACTTCGAAATTTATTCATAGCTATTCTATTTGTTATTAGTTTTTGTTTTTTATGCGAATCAAGAATCAAATCATAAAAAAATTCTCTGTATGATTACCTTCATTCATATCCCAACCTGACAGTTCATACGCCTAATATCCATTCCTTCGCCGAACCTGTCCGTCTCTTGCCTATGATGAATTACTATTAAAAGGCTTATAATTGCATATTAAAAGCCTTTTAATATATTATTATAAGCCTTTTAATGGCAATTCAACCGTAAGGCTATATCGGCTCATCTATACAAACATCTCATATCTTTACTATATGAATGTGCATTGTAAAAATAACAAATTAATAGTCACATTGTACCGTTTTTTAGAAAAAATAAAAAAACAAAGCATATACTGACATAAATACCTGCAATAATAAAAAAAAGCGGGGGATACATTCTCAGAACATATCCCCCGCTATCTTATCTGCTACTACACTCATCTCGGGTAGTTATAATACTTCATTGCTTCAATCCAGTTCTCGCCGACTTTAGCAAGAACGTTTCTAAAAGAGCTTACAATCTTTTTTCCCATAATCTTAAAAATTAAACTAATACCCTGAAAACTTTGTTTCTTTACTTTTTGATGGTATATCCCATCATTAACATCTCATTACGACCTACCTCTGCGAGAATACGTCTGAATGAACTCATAATCTTTTTTTTCATAACCTTAAAAAATTAAACTAACACCTTGAAAACTGAAAACTAAATTCTCTCTTTAAAAAGGGGGTGAATACTTAAAGCATTACATAACCCCAAATGTTCTTATCGGCCTCGCCGAAATGTCTGAACAATTTTCTTAACTTTTTCATTTTGTTATCCTCCTAAAATCAATCTTGTTATTCTTAAAAATAACCTGTTATCCTATTATTTCTATGTTTTACAACACAAAAATAAAGCCTTTGTTCAAGATAACAAGTGATTTTACATAGAAATCTATGTTTTACAACATATTTATTGACCTAAATCAATTTTCTTCAAAGTGACGGTACAAGAAAAAGACAAGTTGACAGTAAGGCAAAGAAATTCTGACAGTCTGGAGACAAGATGACAGCAATAAAAAAAAGCAGGGCACATCAATACCCTGCTTTCTCCTTATTATATATAAGAAAAATTACTTTTCCGGAGTCTGCTCCAGTGTTGCAACCAGAAAATCGTAGAATTTTGTAACAGAAGGAATATATGCACGTTCATCCGGTGAATGTGGTGAGCGCAATGTAGGACCGAAAGAAATCATATCGAGTCCCGGACAATTAGCACCGATAATGCCACACTCCAAACCTGCATGGATCACTTTCACTGCCGGCTCTACACCAAATTGCTGCTTGTAAGACAAGGTCATGGCATGCAAAATCGGAGAATCGACATTAGGTTGCCAGCCAGAATAAGCGCCACTCAGTTCCACTTTCATACCTGCCATCGAGAAACATGCCGTCAAACTGTCTGCCAAGAAATCCTTCATTGTATCGCAAGAGCTGCGAGCGAGAATACGGACATCGGCTTTACCGCCCCCAATCGTTACAATGGCCAGATTGGAAGAAGTCTCCACTGTGTCAGGAACAGTAGGAATCATACGCATCACCCCGTTCTGGCAAGCCATCAGCACACTAATCATATTATCCTGAATCTCTTCAGGAACAATGAAAGCAGGCAAGTCCACATTCTCCAACTTCAAAGTTATGCCTTCTTCAATCGGAGCATACTCAGTATTCAGCAATGCTTCATATTCCTTTATGTAATCTTCCAACCCTTCAACATCTTCGGAATTGAAAACCAAGACAGCATGCGCCTCGCGCGGAATAGCATTACGCATATTGCCGCCCTCAAAACTCGACAGACGGCAATCGAATTCAATCAACAAGTCATGCACTATACGGGCAAGCAACTTATTGGCATTGCCTCGTCCCTGATTGATCTCCAATCCGGAATGTCCACCGCGCAAGCCTTTCAAGATTATCTGGCGGGCCACGAAATCGGCAGCGGGCTCTTCCTCTTTATATTCCAATGTAGCTGTGATATCAATTCCTCCTGCACAACCGATATAAAGTTCTCCTTCGTCTTCCGAATCGAGGTTCAGCAGAATCTCGCCTTTCAGTGTACCCGGTTTCAAGCCGAATGCACCATACATACCCGTTTCCTCATCCTTAGTAATCAATGCCTCCAGCGGACCATGTTTCAGGTCTTTTGCTTCAAGTACAGCCATAATGGCGGCCACACCCATGCCGTTATCGGCACCCAACGTAGTGCCTTTGGCCTTTACCCAATCGCCGTCAATGTATGTTTCAATGGGATCTTTGGTAAAGTCGTGAACAGTATCGTTGTTCTTCTGCGGCACCATATCCATATGCGCCTGAAGAATAACTCCTTTACGGTTTTCCATACCCGGAGTGGCAGGCTTACGGATAATGACATTGCCCACCTCATCGACAAATGACTCCAAACCTAAACTCTTACCGAAACTTATTAAAAACTCAGTTATTTGCTCCATATGTCCAGACGGACGGGGTATCTGAGTCAGCGAATAGAAATGCTTCCACACATTTTGTGGAGCCAACTGCAAAATTGTACTCATAATTATAAAAGTTGTTTTCGCAAATATAAGAGTTATTTTCCAATATACCTCTAATCGGAATTGTAAAAGTCAACATGATCTTCCTTCCATATATCGCAATACTCCCATACACACATACGACATCATATAGAAAGTTCTGCACCAATACGGGATTTTGCGGAAAAGGAGATTTTCTTACCTCGAACGGTTTGCCATTGAAACGTGCAACGCCCCATAGATGCCGAGTATTATGACCAGCAATGTCTGGATGCCATGTACAATCAACGCAAATATACCTGCATCAGTAGCACTCACGCCATAAAGCATCATCATGGTGATTACTGCAAAGTGCCAAGGTCCCGCCCCATTAGGCGTCGGAACGATTACGGCAAAGGTTCCGCCTACAAACATCACCATTGCCGCCTGAAAACTAAGATGTTCTGTAAAAGAGAAACAATAGAAAGTCAAGTAGAAATGATAAAAATAACACCCCCATATAGACAATGTATAGAAAACAAATAACGGGATGTTCTTCACATTGCGAAGTGACATCACCCCTTCACATACATTCAACACCACCCCCTTCACTTTCTCAAAGAAAGAAAGCATCCGCATCAGATAGTAGGCAAGTACCAGTACTCCGATAACAGAGAACAAAGAAACATAGAACCAAGGGGAAGTAAGCAGATGCATCAGCGAGGGAATTTTCGTACCCGTTTCCTGAAAAAAACGGAGAAACACAGGCATCTGGGCCATAAAAGTAAGCCCCGTAATCAAAAGAATACACAAGGTATCCACCAAGCGCTCCGTTACCACAGTACCCAAAGACTTGGAAAACGAGACATCATCGTACTTGACCAGTACACCGCAACGCGACACCTCTCCCACACGGGGAAGCATTAAATTGGCAGCATAAGAAATGAAAATGGCATCCACACAATCACTCCTCTTAGGATAAGCCCCCAGCGGCTCCAGCGTCTGCCGCCAGCGCCATCCGCGCAGCACATGGCTCATCACTCCAAAAAGCAGAGAAAGCAACATCCAGCCCCAGTCCGTCCCATGCAGAAGCACTTCTTTTGCGCGTTCAAAATCAAAATCACGATACACCCAATACAGGATAAATCCGCCCAAAAGAATGGGCAATACGATTTTCAATGTCTTTTTTATAATCTTATTCATCGTTTTCCTTTAAAATTCATCCGGCACACATCGTAATTTGTGATTTGTAACTCATTATTCGCCGAAAAGGATTACCTTTGAACCGCAAAAGTAACGATTTAGTTGATACATGAGATTAGTTAAACCTAAAAAGTTTCTCGGCCAGCACTTTCTGAAAGACCTGAAAGTAGCACAGGACATTGCCGACACCGTAGACGCCTGTCCCAACCTTCCGATATTGGAAGTAGGACCGGGCATGGGAGTGCTGACTCAATTTCTCCTGCCCAAAGAGCGCACGGTAAAAGTTGTGGAAGTGGATTATGAATCGGTGGCCTATCTGCGGGAAGCCTACCCGCAACTGGAGGATAACATCATCGAAGACGACTTCCTGAAAATGAACCTGCAACGCCTGTTCGACGGACAGCCTTTCGTACTGACGGGCAATTATCCGTATAACATATCCAGCCAGATATTCTTCAAGATGCTGGATAACAAAGAACTGATACCGTGCTGTACGGGCATGATACAGAAAGAGGTTGCCGAGCGTATCGCAGCCGGTCCCGGCAGTAAGACATACGGCATTCTGAGTGTACTGATACAGGCTTGGTATCGGGTGGAATACCTCTTCACCGTAAGCGAACACGTGTTCAATCCTCCCCCAAAAGTAAAAAGCGCTGTTATTCGCATGACGCGCAATGACACGCAGCAATTGGGATGTGACGAAAAGCTGTTTAAACAAGTTGTAAAAACTACATTCAACCAACGCCGGAAAACCTTGCGTAATTCCATAAAACCGATACTCGGCAAAGAATGTCCGCTGACCGAAGACCCTCTCTTCAACAAACGCCCCGAGCAACTTTCCGTACAGGAGTTTATAGAATTGACCAATCAGGTGGAAACAGCATTGAAAGAGACGACAGAAAAATGATAAATTAACGGTTTCAGCCCTTAACGGTACACTATTACCAATACACTATGAGTTATGGAAATAGACGAAGAATACATAGATAAAGTCAAAAGCTTTATAGAGCAGAAAGACGCGGAAAACGTCAAGGCGCTTCTTATCGACCTGCATCCGGCAGATATTGCCGAACTGTGTAATGACCTCGCGCCCGAAGAAGCACGCTTCGTTTATCGTCTCCTCGACAACGAAACAGCCGCTGACGTACTGGTAGAAATGGATGAAGACGTCCGAAGAGACTTTTTGGAACTCCTGCCTTCGGAAACCATTGCCAAACGCTTTGTAGACTACATGGATACGGACGATGCCGTAGACCTGATGCGCGACCTCGACGAGGATAAACAAGAGGAAGTCCTCTCCCATATTGAAGACATCGAACAAGCTGGAGACATCGTCGACCTGCTGAAATATGACGAAGATACCGCCGGCGGTTTAATGGGTACGGAGATGGTTACCGTCAATGAAAACTGGAGTATGCCGGAATGTCTGAAGGAGATGCGCTTGCAGGCTGAGCAACTGGATGAAATCTACTATGTCTACGTCATTGATGACGACGAACGCCTGCAAGGTGTTTTTCCGCTAAAAAAGATGATCACCTCCCCTTCCGTCTCCAAAGTGAAACATGTAATGAGGAAAGACCCTATTTCCGTTCATGTAGACACCCCCACAGACGAAGTGGTACAGATCATCGAGAAATACGACTTGGTGGCAGTCCCCGTCATCGACAGCATAGGCCGTTTGGTAGGACAAATCACCGTAGACGACGTTATGGACGAGGTTCGCGAACAATCGGAACGCGACTACCAGTTAGCATCCGGTTTGTCACAAGACGTAGAGACGGACGACAACGTCATGCGCCAAACCTCCGCACGCCTTCCCTGGTTGCTTATCGGCATGCTGGGCGGCATCGGCAACTCCATGATATTAGGAAACTTTGACGCAACCTTTGCCGCACATCCCGAAATGGCACTGTATATCCCTCTGATTGGCGGTACGGGCGGAAACGTGGGAACCCAATCCTCCGCAATTATCGTGCAGGGCCTTGCCAACAGTTCCCTGGATGCCAAAGATACATTCAAGCAGATAGCCAAAGAATCCATAGTGGCCCTGATCAATGCGACTATCATATCGCTATTGGTATACATATACAACTTTGTACGGTTCGGAGGTACGGCCACTGTGACCTATTCAGTATCCATCAGCCTGTTTGCCGTTGTTATGTTCGCCTCCATATTCGGGACACTGGTACCGATGACACTCGAAAAGCTGAAAGTAGATCCGGCTATCGCCACAGGCCCGTTTATCTCCATCACCAATGACATTATCGGTATGATGATGTATATGGGCATCACCGTATTATTAGCCTGAAACGGTAAAATCGAAAAAAAACAATGAAAAAAGTATGAAGTAATCATTTTATTTCATTAATTTGTAACCTAATGTAACCCGAACGGGATATCCCGTTTCTAAAAAGTAAATACAAATGACGGACACTCATGACACTAATCTCCCCGACAAAGCGGTGGAATTAGAAGAAGACAAGAAAACAGCAGAGGTTTCTGAGCCGGCAACAACAGAAACTTCAGCTGAAGCAACCTTGACAGACAAGCCGGCCGAATCTGTTCAAAAGCTCACAAAAGAAGAAATCCTGAATAAGCTTAAAGGAATTGCGACGGATGTAGAAAACGCAGCCAAATCGGAAATAGACAGCTTGAAACAGGCTTTCTACAAACTACATAACTCCGAGCAGGAAGCTGCAAAGAAGCTATTCGTTGAGAATGGAGGAATTATTGAAGAGTTTGTTCCACAAGCCGATGCTTTGGAAGAGGAATTCAAGAATACCATGTCCGTCATCAAGGAAAAAAGAAACGCACTCAATGCAGAGCAGGAAAAACAGAAAGAGCTCAACCTGCAAATCAAGCTTTCCATCATCGAGGAACTGAAAGAGTTGGTGGAATCTCCGGAAGACGCCAACAAGAACTATACGGAATTCAAGAAATTGCAACAGCAATGGAATGAGGTTAAAATCGTGCCGCAAGCCAGGATTAACGAGCTGTGGAAGAACTACCAGCTGTATGTCGAAAAGTTCTACGACCTTTTAAAACTGAACAACGAATTCCGTGAATATGACTTCAAGAAGAATCTTGAAATCAAGAACCACCTTTGCGAAGCCGCCGAGAAACTGGCAGACGAAGCGGATGTTGTTTCCGCTTTCCACCAATTGCAGAAACTGCATCAGGAATTCCGCGATACAGGACCGGTAGCCAAAGAGCTGCGCGATGAAATATGGGCACGCTTCAAAGCAGCTTCTACTACTGTGAACCGCCGTCACCAGCAGCATTTTGAAGCCCTGAAAGAGGCCGAGCAACATAATCTCGACCAAAAGACCGTAATTTGCGAAATCATCGAGGCCATTGATTACAGCGAACTTACCAACTTCGCTTCCTGGGAAAACAAAACCCAGGAAATCATCGCTTTGCAAAATAAATGGAAAACCATCGGTTTTGCTCCGCAAAAGATGAACGTGAAGATATTCGAACGCTTCCGCAAAGCTTGTGACGAGTTCTTCCAGAAGAAAGGGGAATTCTTCAAATCCCTGAAAGAAGGCATGAACGGGAATCTTGAAAAGAAACGTGCCTTATGCGAAAAAGCAGAGGCCCTGAAAGACAGTACCGACTGGAAAGCAACAGCTGACGAACTGACCAAACTCCAGAAAGAGTGGAAAACGGTAGGTCCCGTTGCCAAGAAATATTCGGATGCTATCTGGAAACGGTTCATCTCCGCCTGCGATTACTTCTTTGAACAGAAAAACAAGGCAACTTCCTCACAACGTTCCGTTGAACAGGAGAATCTGGAAAAGAAGAAAGCCATTATCGAAAAGCTGACAGCCATTGACGAAACAATGGATGTGGAAGAAGCCACCCAACAGGTCCGCGAACTTATGAAAGAGTGGAACGGCATAGGACATGTACCATTCAAAGAAAAAGACAAAATTTACAAACAATACCACGGCCGGATAGACAAGCTGTTTGAACACTTCAACATCAGTGCTTCCAACAAGAAGCTGAGTAATTTCAAATCGTCCATCAGCAGTATCCAGGAAGGCAGCCCGCAAGCCCTTTATCGTGAACGGGACAAACTGGTACGCGCCTGCGAAAACATGAAAAACGAATTGCAGACTTACGAAAACAACTTAGGCTTCCTGACGGCTTCGTCCAAGAAAGGCAACAGCCTCCTGACCGAACTTAACCGTAAAGTCGAGAAGCTGAAAGGTGACATAGAACTGGTTAAACAGAAAATCAAGGTGATTGACAATTCAATCAACGAAGCGGAATAATTTTTCTCACCTAATAATATGAGGTTATGCCAAAAGGATAAAAGGCTTTTGACATAACCTCTTTTTTATCTAAATCTAATCTCACTGCTGAATTATGAAAAGAATTCTGACTTTAGGAATCGTGCTGCTGACTGTAAACAGTCTGCTACCGGCACAAGAAATCACATTCTCAGAAACCAAATTCAATTGGGGAACCGTCCGGGAACAAGACGGGAATGTCAGCTATGACTTCCGGTTCGTAAACACCGGCGACAAACCTCTCACTATCAAAAACATCATTACCGGCTGCGGATGCACCTCGTCCGAATGGACTGAAAAAGCCTATCAACCCGGTGAGGAAGGCATAATACGGTTGGTCTATCACCCGCAAGGCAGAACAGAAAACGACATCAACCTCGTAGCCGAAATATATACTAACAGAGCAGCCAAAGGAGTAGTTACCCTGGAAATGGCGGGAGAGATAAAACGTGAGGCCCCTTCCTATTCCACCCGCTATAATCCCGCCAACGGAAAGCGAAGCCAAAGCCCAACCTATATTCCACAAGATGAATATGAACAGATACTTGAACGGATACGCGAAGAACTGTATGCTAAAACCACCACACAGCAAGCAGACCGAGCAACGGAAAAATTACTGCGCTCCATGCTTCCGGAAGGTAAATGGAGCGACCTCGATTATGCCTGCTTTTTCCGTACCAACTGGGAACCGGTAGAACACCTGAAACGTTTGGTTACAATAGCCGCCTCATATACCGACAAGCAATCACGTTATTACGGTAACGAGGTATTATACAATGCAATCAGAGATGCCCTGCAGTATTGGGTGAAACAAGACCCTACCTGTTTCAACTGGTGGTATAACCAGATTTCCGTTCCGCAAACACAAGCCTCGCTCCTTGCTCTGATGGATGCGGGACAAAAGAAACTTCCGTCCGAAATCCGTATGCCTATTTTAAAAGCAATGGGCGAACGCAGCGACCCACGCAAATGGACCGGCGCCAATAAAATGGACATTGCCATTCATCATTTAATAAGAGGTTGCCTGTTGAAGAATGACAGTATTGTGCGTGTCAATGCCGATGAAATATTCTATCCCGTACAAATCGTTGCAAACGAAGGCATACAGGAAGACTTGTCTTATCACCAGCACGGGCCGCAACTTTACATCGGCGGATACGGAACAGTGTTCGTTGACAACATAGTCCGCATGGGCAATATCCTCAACGGTACAAAATATGCCATGAATCCGGAGAAACTCACCTTGTTTTCCAACTTTATCCGCAACACCTACTTCAATGTATTCCGAAGCAGGTATCTGGACTTCAGTGTAACAGGCAGAGGTGTCAGCCGCAAAGGAACATTGGATTACGGGGATTGCGCAGCCCTGTTCAGAAACCTGCAGGCCCTTGATGCCAAACATGCCGGCGAATATGCAGACATTGCCCGCCGTTTCCTCACCCAGGAAGCATCGTATCAGCGTTCGGACAAGAATACAATGTATCATTGCTCAGACTATATGCTACACAACCGACAAAATTACGACTTTTCCGTGCGCACCTCTTCAACACGCACCAACAAGACCGAAAGCGGTAACGGTGAAAATCTATACGGGACCTATATGAGTGACGGTGCCACCAACATTCGCGTCAACGGCAATGAGTATGCCGACATCTTCCCCGTCTGGGAGTGGGACAGAATACCGGGAACCACCTTGCCTGCAGGCGAAAAACGCAATCCCGTTGACTGGGGAAGCAAAGGAACCTGCATATTCACAGGGGGAGTGTCCGATGGGAAATACGGTGTAATGACTTTCAAGATGGATGACTATGGTGTAAAAGCTCAAAAATCATGGTTTATGTTCGACAACGAAGTGGTTTGCTTAGGCAGCGGAATCGGTTCAAATGTTCCGACAGACATCGTTACCACCGTCAATCAATGCCATCTGGATGGAAATGTATGGATAAATACGGGAAAAACGCTCCGGCAAGCAACCCAAGGAGAATTTGCTTTTGAGCAGGCTCCGCAATGGATCTGGCATGACAGTATCGCCTATCTCTTCCCTCAGGGAAACAATATAAAGCTAAAGATGGACAGACAAAAAGGCAACTGGGCAAAAATCAATTTCAATTATCCTGCTACGGAAATCAGCATGCCGATATTCAATCTGGTCATTAATCACGGACAATCTCCCCGAAACGCATCTTACGCATATATCGTTGTACCGGGAATCAACCATCCGGAAAAAATGAAAACATACTCCTGCCATCATCTGAAAATAGAACGGAATGATACGGAAATACAAGCCGTCAATAATCGGAAATCGGGAATTCTGCAAATCGTATTCTTCAAGCCCGGCACTTTCGACAATGAAGAAATAAAGGTAAAAGCCCTGAAGCCCTGTGTTGTACAAATAAAGAGAAGCAAAGGCAAGGTGACGGATATGCAGATTGCCGATCCGCAAAATCAAGAAAAGCTAAAGCCGGGGGTAGATGTGATAATCTTATAATAATAAGCATATAAAAAGTGGTTGTGTCAAAACGAACTCGCTGATATTCTTGTTTTGACACAACCACCGATTCGACCACCGAATACCGATTATGAAAAATTTGCACATGGTCGAAAAGCAACAAAACCCACTAAAACTTGCAATTTTAGTGGGTTTTTGTTGATGTGTTATTGTTGGGCTACCTGGATTCGAACCAGGAATGACAGGACCAGAATCTGTAGTGTT
>OGER01002128.1_pt1 | contig 12433 bp, 10 predicted proteins | sample 1570691 | NCBI WGS metagenome assembly OGER01 (sample SAMEA2582143, study PRJEB24529) | metagenome | biome: Human gut stool | place: China | collected 2011
TCAGTTGATAACGATAATAGTCTGCCACTTTTATCCCGTTCATCTCCAGTTCTGGCATTCTCTTTGCCATTCTTCGCAAATTCAGGGACGTAGCTTGCTACGGTCGCATCGAGGTCGATCTTTCCTTCGCTGTACAGCTTCATGATGGACTGGGTCGTGGCCATGATCTTCGTGCAGGATGCCATATCGAACATGGTGTTCATCTCCATGAGACGGGGATCATCCAGCCGAACGCCCATGTCGTTCAGCATTGCATATCCATAGGATTTTTCATAGACGATCCTACCACCGCGCGCCACAACGATGGTCGCACCAGGGAAGTAGCCCTGCCCCATGTAGTTTTCCACAATGGCATCGATGGCGGTCAGTCGCGCATCCTCCTTGACGGGCATTCCAGAGGGCTTGAAGCAGTTTTCGGCCTGTTCAGGGCTTGCGCAGCCTGCAAATGCAGCGGCGACAGTCATGGCCCCCATGGCCTTTCCGGATGCGATCATAAAGCTGCGGCGCGAGATCTTTTTCATGGGACACTCTCCTTTTCGTCCAAAAAATTAAAACGGCTTTATCATTTCCGGAGACAAAAATATTTTATACAATATTTTGTATTTTTGTTCCAGAAGAAACATCTGTACATACTCATGCAGATGCTCTTTTCTTTTTCGCACTCCACTTAATAACGCGGAATGATTTCTCTGTTCATAACCCGTCTCTGAATGTCCGTAACATTCTGCACAGACAAGACCTTGCGTACCAACTGTGCCGTCACATTGTCGCTCTTCCGGCAGACCAGCACCGCAACCGTATCTTTTTCCTGCTCATCTAAGCAGGGCATCGGATAGTAACTCAAGCCCTCCGGCAGCATATCCGCGCTCCATACACCTGCATCAATCATACCGTTGTGCAAAAACGGTACGAGCTGACTGTAAATAATGGGAACATATTGTACAGGTTTATCAGCGAAGCAGAACCGGGTCAGCCGCTCCTGGTCTACCGAAGAGGTATCCAAACCAACTTTACATCCCTGCCAGTTCCCATCAAAATCCGGACGCACAAAGATTCGGTGCTGTTCAACATAACTACGTGATCCAAACGCCGCCACCATCTGAATGTCTTTGCCCTGTTGTTCATAATATTCAAACGCCAGATGGCTCATCACGCAGAGGTGAAAGCGCCCCTCTTCTACACAAGCCAAGCGGTATCCTGAACCGCGCATAAATGCGATCGCTCCGGTAACGCTTTTCTGGTTCAACTCTTCATACAAGCCGCTTGCCAGACCTTCATAACGCAGACCATACGGCATCGGCATCACACAGGTCAGATTTGTGTTACTGCAATACTGCGCCATCGCCAGATAATCAATGTCGGTAGCGATCGTTCCGTTCTGCCCGTGAGACTCCAACTGGATAATTCCATTCTGTTTCAGATTGTTCAGCGCGATCTGAATGTTCCCGCGTGCCATATCACATTGCTCACTCAGCTCTGTGACCGTAGGTATGCGTTCTCCCGGCTCCAAGCCTGCGAGGATCTGCGCAACCTGCAAGGTCGCAAGCCCCGATTTTTGCAGCAGACTTTTGTTCAGCATAACTTTCTTTCCTTTTTAACGCTATTTTTCCTCGTCTCATCTGCTCTAGGAAAGAATCTCCTCTTTCAAGTTTATCTCTCCACGATTCCTCTCATTCATCTGCTCTTATGATAATACAAAATTTAGTATATTTCAATATGTACTTTTTGCCAATCATCTTCTTGTAAATTCGTTCATTCTGTCCAAAAGACAGTTTCATTTTATCTAAACCATCCCGGCATCTCCAGTCACAGGTTGGTCATAGCGGTACAAAAGGCATATCCGCTCTCGCCGAGTCGATCGTTTCAGGTCATCATATAAGAGTCGTCTTTTCTATTATGATTTGCAAAATGTACACTGGCATCAAATTATGATCGCACTTCTAATGATTTTATTTTCTGAACAGAAACCGTAATTTTCAGCAATGCAATTGCGCAGCCTGCACCGAAACGGTGCAGATCAAAAAGGGTTTGGGATTTCCCAACAAGTATTTTGCTGCGCAAAATAAGCAGATGTATATACGTCTGCATTGCTTGAGGATGCTATGAAGCCTCTCAAGGTGCTTTCCAAATTTGAAAATTATTTTGCGATCAAGACCGTCCATTTTCAAGTTTCACTTGATGCGGGCGGTTATTTTTTGCCTAGGAAGTTTTCGAGTTTGCAATCGCAACGCTTTATTGTGCGAAAGTGACCGTTACCATTTTGGTAACCACAACACACCCATAACAGCTAAAGGAGGACGCCTATGACAACAGAACAATGGGAATGCGAAAATCAGGACACCCTGATGGAGTATTTCATTGATGGCGACCCCAGTGTGCGCAGAATTCAATGTGAATACTGCCGCAAGGTCATCTACACCCAGACTCGGAACCGAAAATATTGCAGCTTCCAGACTTGCGGTCACAAGATGCTGAATCTGCGGAAAAGCCTTAAAAAGCGCGTTGAGCGAGGAAAATATACCTACCCTTGCTGCGGGGAGCAGTTCTTACCGATTCGGGCAGATGCCAGATATTGCAACAACGCCTGTCGGCAGAAAGACTACCGTAAGCGTAAAGTAACAGCTCACGCTTCTCTTTGAGGAGCTTGACAAACTTTGTCAATTTCCTTATCGGTGCCGCTTTTATCCCGTAAAGTGGTGCTTCCCATTTTGGGAAGTACCAAAATACCGTAACGCCTAATCGCTCACTCCCAAATCCCCAAAGTGGGAATTTGGGCTGTCATCTGAAATCAAGTTACGTTTTCCGTAACTTGATTTGTAGCCCCTGCCGAATCAGGTTCCCACTTTGGGAACTTGATTTTAGCCGTAACGGAATCAGTTGGTCAAAGTGGCCCACTGAAAAAGCCGGACGAGCTGCGGGCAGAAATTCGCAAATCTTTGCCTGTCAGCTTGCCCGGAGCAAAAACGCAGACCTTTGCGCCATTCTTTGATGTAAAACGCTGGAGGTGAATTCTATTTCCGACTACCTGACTGTCACTACGCCCTTACCGCAATATCTGCCCTATGCCCGCTTTTTGCTGGACACAGACCTAAGCCACACAGCGAAGCTGCTCTACACTCTGCTGCTTGACCGGGCAACGCTTTCTCAAAAGAACAACTGGATAGATGCACAGGGGTGCATTTATGTACTCTATCCACTTTCCAGTCTTGCAAAAGATTTGAGATGCAGCATTTCCAGCATAACACGTGCTTTTTTCGAATTGGAAAATGCACAGCTCGCAGAACGTGTCCGCAGCGGCTTTTCCAAGCCCAATCGCATTCTGCTCAAGGTTCCGCATACTACGCAGAATTGCGCTGTCACAGTATGCAAAAATGCCGAGCATGACTGTGCAGAAATGAGCAGTATGATTACGCAAAAATGCACACCTAACCAGAGCTTTCCCACCAAAGAGGAGGCAACGAACTGAAAGAAGCAGATCGAACATGAATTGTCGGCTGGCACTTTCCTGATTCCGTCCTCGGTGACGGCGGCAGAGTTCCTCATGGATTGGCTGCCCAAGCAGTGCAGCAAGCACAAATGGGCACCCAAAACCTACGAATCCAACCTCTCCACCATCCAGAACCTTATCATTCCCTATGTCGGCAGCATGGAGATGCAGAAGCTCAAGCCCTACCACATGGAAAACCTCTATACGACCCTGAGCAAAACGCCCTGCGGTTCGTATATCGAGGGAAAGAAGCAGGAGCTCACCGAAAAGCAAAAGCAGCGGTTCCTTTCCGGCACCACAATCCATGAGGTGCATCGGCTACTGGGTACTGCGTTCCAGTATGCCGTGGAATGGGGCATCCTTGTCAAAAGCCCTGTTCCCGTGGACAGTCCCAAGAAGTCCACACAGGAGCGCACCATCTGGACGGTAGAGGAGATGCGAACGGCACTGGACAGCATGGAGGATCCCATCCTGCATCTGGCGGTGCACCTCACATTGGTGGGCGCACTGCGGGAGGGCGAGATCGTAGGTCTGACCCCGGAAGATCTCGATTTTGATGCCGCAGATGGCATCGGAACGTTCCGTATCAACAAGTCCATGCAGCGGGTGCGAAAAGAAGCCCTGAAACAAGTAGACGATGGCTGCATCATCAAGGTATTCCCGGACAAGCTGGAACGCAGCACCACTTCCCTCATCCTGAAAAGTACCAAAACGGCATCTTCCTGCCGCACCATCTTCATGACCTCCGCACTGAAAGAGGAATTGAAGAAGTGGCTGAATCAACTGGCAGCAGACGAGAGGAAGGACCCGACACGCTACCACGACAGCGGAATGCTGTTCCGTCTGCCCAACGGCCTGGCGGTGGAGCCTGTGCTCATCCGCAAGAAGTTCCTGAAATGGCAGGACGCACACCCGGAGTTCCCACGTATCGTATTCCACGGTCTGCGTCATTCCAGTGCGACCTATCAGCTGATGATCTCCGGCGGCGATGTGAAGGCGGTGCAGGGAACTACTGGACACGCAACGGCAGATATGCTGGTGAACACCTACGCCCATATCCAGCAGTCCTCCCGTGTGGAGCTGGGCAAGAAGTTTGAAAGCGGCTTCTATGCCAAGCCCGACACCCCCAGCCCACAGGCTGTACCCGCCGCAGGCGAACCAACCATCTCTATGACTGCTCTGCTGGAACTTCTGAAGAACGCCGACCCAGAGGTAAAGGCGCAGCTCCGTCTGGCACTGCTGACCTGATGCAAAATTTACCACGCATTTCAAAGCAATTCCAGCCTATGCAGAGGATTCCCACGAAAAAGCCGACCGTGCAAAAACCGTGCATTGACCGTGCAGACCCCGATTTTTCGGGGTTACATAACGAAAAAGAGCGTTAAATCTTACGATTCAACGCTCTTTTGTAAGTGCACCTCCAGGGACTCGAACCCTGGGCCCACTGATTAAGAGAAACCAACGTGCAACAATCGTCGATTTCGACAATTACGCAGCTTCGTTGTTTTTATCGTTTTATCGCAAATTTGTGTTTTGCATCTGCTGCATTCTTTGCACCTGTTATCCCCTCTTGCATCCGTTATCCAGCCGTTCCGGTGTGCAAAAAGTGTGCAAAAATGTGCAGAGCCAAAATCAGCACCTTAAAACAGGTATCGGATTTTTATGCAATGGGGTGAAAACAGGTCTGTTTCATCCGGCGAAAGGCACACTCTATATCACCAATTTATACCACACATCAAATGTACATCAACAATTTGATTCTTGGCAGGGATATGGACAATCGAACTGACACCGCCTTATATAAAAGGAGTTTTACCATGAACAAACTGCTTTCCTGCCGCTACAACATGGACACTAACCGGGTAGAAGCCCGGTTCGCTGATGGCTCTGCCGTTGCCATCGACTGCGTCGCCATCGAGGACAAGTACGGCAACACTCCTACACAGCGGGCTGAACTGGAGTGGCTGCTGTACAACAGGCCGCTGGAGTACGCACAGCTTGTGCTGGGAGGAGAGATGGAGCACTATCTCTCGCTGGGATGCGACCACGGCAGGCTGGAAGATTAAGTCCCTATAAAGAACACGGTGCCCACCGACCTATGGTTTGCCATAAGCTGGTAGCATCGCTTCTTATCCATAAGCAACTCGCTCTTTTCGGCTAACGCTTTTTTGTAAATGTTTCCCTTGCAGAATCTCTCCAGATTCTCTATAATAAGAAAGAGCTTTATAAATCTTCTTTCAAATGTTGAATCTGCTCTTGGAGGTGAGTGAGCCCATGACCGGCAGCGGCGCAAATAACCGTGATGTTAAAAAAATCAACCGCATCCGAACGATTCGCAGCATTTTTTCCTGCGATCGAATCTCGCAGCCGGAGCTTGCGGCAAAAGTCAACAACAGCTGGCCGACCGTATTGCAGAATGTCAAAGAACTGATGGCGATGGGACTGGTGCAGGAGGTCGGCACCTTTGAATCCACCGGCGGGCGCAAGGCGAGAGCATTCGCTCCTGTACGGGATGCCAGACTTGCGGTCGGACTGGAGATTACCCAGAATCATGTCGGAGCAGTTCTGGTCGATCTGTCCGGTAACCTTCTCCGCTATGAGCGTAAAAAGCGTCTTTATGAGCGGTCGGACACCTATGCGGAAATGCTTGCCGGAATCGTGCAGGGGCTGATCGAAAAAGAGGGCTACCCGGTGGAAAAAATTCTGGGTGTCGGCATTTCGCTGCCCGGTATTCTGGACAAAGAGGGGCAGACATTGGTTTACTCTCATGCCTTGGGTCTGCGGAATGTTCCTACCGAAGAATTCAGCCGTTACATCCCGTTCTCCTGCCGGTTCATCAATGACGCGAACGCTGCCGGACTTGCTGAAGTGCGCGACCTCGAATCTCCCCGCAGCCTTGTCTACCTTTCTCTGAGCAACAGTGTCGGTGGTGCGATTCTGACCGGTGGAGCGCTCTATGGCGGCGACCATCTTCGTGCCGGAGAGTTCGGGCACAACACGCTCGTTCCCGATGGCCGCCCCTGCTACTGCGGAAAAAAGGGCTGTCTGGATGCCTATTGCTCTGCAAAAGTCCTCTCCCGACTGACTGACGGAAATCTTGCACTATTCTTTGATGGGTTGCGCTCTGGCGATGCAGCTTTGCAAACGGCATGGAATGAATACCTTTCTTACCTTGCTGTAGCAGTCAATAATCTGCGCATGACCTTCGACTGTGATGTAATTGTTGGCGGCTACGTTGGCGGATTTCTGGCAGAGTTTGGCGAACCGCTCCGGGAAATGCTGGTCGAGCGTAATACGTTTGAGCCGGACAGTTCCTACCTGAAGTTCAGCCGCTATAAGCTGGAAGCCTCTGCGCTGGGAGCCGCTCTGCTCCATATCGAAGCCTTCATTCAGAACCTATAAACCTTCCCATCGAGGACTGCACCTGCCGTCCTCGATTTTTTGCACAATTCCGCCGCTTTTTCCTTGTGCAGTTCTCCGAATCCGCGAAAAAGGGCTTGACTTTGGTTGTGCGGTGTGCTAATTTGTAGTCACATTCATAAACACTTTATAAAAGTCAATAAACAAACAAAAACGGAGGTCATCTTATGAAAGGCACAATGAAAGTTGCAGTCATGAACGGCATCGGCAAGATGGGCTACACCACCCGCCCGATCCCCACACCCAAAGAGGACGAAGTTCTGGTCAAGCTGGAATACGTTGGCATCTGCGGCAGCGATATGCACTACTATGAAACGGGTGCGATCGGCAATTATGTAGTCAAGCCGCCGTTCGTGCTGGGCCACGAGCCGGGCGGCACAGTCGTGGAAGTTGGCAGTGCTGTCAAGCATCTGAAAGTCGGCGACCGCGTTGCGCTGGAGCCGGGCAAGACCTGCGGTCACTGCAAGTTCTGCCGTGAGGGCAAATACAACCTCTGCCCGGATGTCGTGTTCTTCGCTACTCCGCCGGTAGACGGTGTTTTTCAGGAGTATGTGGCCCATGAAGCAAACCTCTGCTTCAAGCTGCCGGACAACGTAAGCACCATGGAAGGTGCGCTGATCGAGCCTCTGGCTGTTGGTTTCCACGCAGCCAATCAGGGCGGTGCTCATGCCGGTCAGACTGCGGTGGTCATGGGTGCAGGCTGCATTGGTCTGGTCTCCATGATGGCGCTGAAAGCCGAGGGTGTTTCCCGTGTTTACGTTGTGGATATCATGCAGAAGCGTCTGGATAAGGCTCTTGAACTGGGTGCAGACGGTGTGATCAACAGCCGCGAAAAGGATGCTGTCCAGACGATTCTCGACCTGACCGATGGTCTGGGCTGCGACCTCGTTATCGAGACTGCTGGTACAGAAATCACTACCCGCCAGGCCATTGAGATGGCGCAGAAGGGCGCAAACATCGTTCTGGTCGGTTACTCCAAATCCGGCGAGATGACCCTGCCTATGAGCCTTGCACTGGATAAGGAACTGACCTTCAAGACCGTGTTCCGTTATCGCCACATTTACCCCATGGCGATCGATGCCGTTGCTTCCGGCAAAATCAATCTGAAGGGTATTGTGACCAACATCTTTGACTTTGACGACATCCAGAATGCCATGGACAAGAGCATTTCGGACAAGGCCAACATCGTCAAAGCAGTGGTGAAGATTGCGGAGGAAACGAAGGTATGAGCTTTCCGCAGGTTCTGACCGGTGTGGCGCACATTGGCATCCCAACAAATGATCTCGACAAGACCATTGCATTTTACAAGAAGCTGGGGTTTGTTTCTGCGCTGGAAACGGTGAATAAAGCCGCCGGAGAGCGCGTTGCGTTTCTTCAGCTTGGCGATCTGATGATCGAAACCTATGAAAACCATCGTGCGGCGGAAAAGGCCGGAGCAATCGACCATGTAGCTCTGGCAACGACCGATATCGAAGCCGCCTTTGCTGCGGCAAAAGAGGCAGGGATGCACCTGCTGCATTCCAGCATCCAGTCACTGCCGTTCTGGGAAAACGGTGTTCGCTTTTTCATGGTCGAAGGCCCGAATAAAGAGAGAATAGAGTTCTGCCAGAAATTATAAGCATCGCGTCAAGAGGAGAAAGGAGCGCGTCGTATGAGTTACACAGCAGAGCCGAAACAGCAGGATACGAACATCAAAGTCCCTCTGATTAGTAAAATCGCTTACGGCATGGGCGATGTGGGCTGCAACTTCAGCTGGATGTTCGTTGGCAACTTCTTGATGATTTTTTACACCGATGTCTGCGGCATCAGCATGGCGGCAGTGTCCCTCCTGATGCTGGTCTCCCGCTTCTGGGATGCCATCAATGACCCCGTGATCGGTTCGCTGAGCGACCGCACCCGTTCTCGCTGGGGACGCTACCGTCCATGGCTGCTGTTCGGCGCACCGGCAACTGCTGTGGTGCTCGTGCTGACGTTCTGGGCGCACCCCACATGGTCAGACAGTGCTAAGAGCCTGTATATGTACATTACTTACTGTGTACTGGTTCTGGGCTATACTTGCGTGAACATCCCTTATGGTACGCTCTGCGGCACCCTGACCCAGAACATCGAGGAGCGTGCGAAAATCAACACCTCTCGCTCCGTCTGTGCCATGATCGCCATCAATATCATCAACATCATCACCCTGCCTTTGATCTCTGCTTTTGGCGGTGATAATGCAGCACGGGGATATCTTCTGGTGACCGTCCTTTACGGCGGTATCTTCACCCTCTGTCACTGGTTCTGTTTTGCCAAAACCAAAGAGGTCGTCCAGCCCCCGGAGCGGAAAAAAGTCTCACTGAAAAAGCAGTTGGATGCAGCGCTTCAGAACAAGCCCTACCTGATTGCACTGGCGGGTCAGTTCCTGTTCGGTGTGACGCTGTATGGCCGCAATGCCGACCTGCTCTATTACTTCAAATATGTGGAAGGCAACGAGAATCTGTTTACCATCTACTCGATGATCCTGATCGTTCCCTCCATTCTGGGTGCTGCGGCATTCCCCTTCGTGTTTGAAAAGCTGGGCAACAAAGGGCACACTGCTTCCCTTTTCGCTGCCGGAACCGGCGTTTCCCTGATTGCGCTCTATTTCTTCAGTGCAGTTTCTTCTCCCATTCCGTTCTATACATTCGCTGCACTGTCCCAGTTCTTCTTCTGCGGATTCAATACCGCCATCTACGCCATCGTTCCCGACTGCGTGGAGTATGGCGAGTGGAAAACCGGTGTCCGCAACGATGGTTTCCAGTACGCATTCGTTTCACTGGGGAACAAGCTGGGCATGGCGATTGGCACCTCTGCGCTGGCTGGTGTGCTGAGTGCATTGAGTTTTGCCCCCAATCAGGTGCAGAATGCTGCCGTGCAGAATGCGATGCACTATGCATTCTCGCTGCTTCCCGGTGCGCTGTGGCTGGTAACAGCGATTGTCCTGTTCTTCTACCGAATCAGTAAGCGTTCGTATAACCAGATTATGTCCGAACTGAACGCTAAAAAAGCAGGTTGAGGTGATACCATGTTTGATGTTGTAGCTTTGGGAGAAAGCCTGATCGACTTTACCCCGAACGGAACCAATGCACAGGGCATCGAATTGTTTGCCCGGAATCCCGGCGGTGCACCCGCCAATGTCCTTGCCATGAATGCCCGTCTGGGCGGCAAAACAGCATTCATCGGAAAAGTCGGCAAAGACGGATTCGGCGATTTTCTCCGCCAGACCCTTGTAGAAAGCGGCATTGATGTGTCCGGTCTGGTGATCGACGAAAAGATTCCCACGACCCTTGCCTTCGTTCAGCTTGACAGCAAGGGAGACCGCTCCTTTACCTTTTACCGGAACCCCGGTGCCGATGTGATGCTGACTTCGGCAGAAGTCAACAGGAATCTGATCGACGATGCTGCCATCTTCCATTCCGGCTCTGTCTCTCTGACCGCCGACCCGAGCCGCACCGCCACGTTGGAAGCTGCGCGGTATGCACGGCAGCAGGGCAAGCTGGTCAGCTTTGACCCCAATTACCGTCCGCTTCTGTGGGAGCACCCGGCAGATGCCGTTGTCCAGATGCAGGAAGGTGTCAAGCTGGCGGATCTTCTGAAAGTTTCCGAGGAAGAAATGCAGCTTATCACAAACGAAAGCGACCTTGCCCGCGGCTCACAAGCCCTGCTCGAAATGGGGCCATCTCTTGTGCTGGTATCGCTGGGTGCAAAGGGTGCTTATTACCGGAACGCTGTGGGAGCAGGGCATCTTCCCACCTATGATGTGCCTACCGTGGACACGACGGGTGCAGGCGACGCTTTCATGGGCGCAATTCACTACCAGCTGCGAGGAAAAGATGCTGAGGATTTGCGTACCCTCCCTGCATTTGAGCTTGAAGAAATCGTCCGCTTCGGCAATGCAGCGGGCAGTCTGACCACGACAAAGGGCGGCGCAATCCCTGCAATGCCCTCCATGGTGGAAATTCAGAACTGCATTGCCTCTATCCCACTGCTGTAAAAGAAAGGATACCCTATGACAAAATTACAGATCAGAATGCGGCAGGTCGATCAGGTCAAGGAATTTGTAGATTTGCTGTCCAAATATCCCTATGAGATGGACTTAGTCTCCGGGCGATATACCATTGATGCCAAATCCCTGCTTGGCATTTACAGTCTCGACCTGAGCAATCCGCTTACCCTCGTGATTTATTCCGATTCTTGCGAAGAACTGCTGGCACAGCTCCATGCGTTGCTCCCAGATTGCATCGTCTGATTTTCTACGCTTTTCTCCTTCTTCCATTTGCACCGTTCAATTCTGGTTCTCCTTCACCAGAATCGGGCGGTGTTTTGATTTGTATAAGTCCTACTATCACCGCATTCCCTTAATAAATTTTGCAAGCCCATATTGATGTGCCTCATTGCCTTGTCAAGAGGGCTGGCACCGCCCAGCCCTCTCTCTTTTTGCCAAAGTTTCCCTTGCTTTTTCTTGCAAGCTGCCGAAAACAACGCGCTTTCAAAACTTTTTGTTGACACGGCTCGATTTTTGTGGTAATCTATCCCAACAATTGAATATAACATATTTTTACATATTCGTTCAGACCCTGCGGGGCTGAACATTTTGGCTTTCAGCCGTTACATAACCGACTAGCATGACCTTCCAGAAAAAGCGAAGGCAGGGCTGGTCTGTTTTGTGACGGCTTTTTTATTGCCGTTTTGCCCGTTGGACCTTGAAAACCGCATGACCGTCTGTATGGGATACCCGGCGATGACCCTGAGAAGGAGAGCCGGAAAACGCCGCCGGAGGGGGGCAGGAAAGCCATGCAGAGAGAACGGCAATTCACCTCATGTGGTCAAAATGAGCACATGAGGTGAAACGGACGTTTATCTACTCGTTGCGGCAGGAGAAATCAATGTAGACAAATTGTCCACATTGATTTGCCGTAACCCAAAGGACGTTTATCCACCTGTTGCAGCAGAGAAAATCCATGTGGCCAAATTGACCACATGGATAAGCCGCAGCACCGAAGAAAGGATGTGTGCCTATGGGAAACAACTTTACCCCTGCATGGATCAAGAAAGGCTTCTTCAACGAATCCCTGTTTTGTGACGATTTTCTCAGCACCCACCAGCTCCTCTATGTGAATGGCGCATTTTTCACCCCGGACGGCAGGGTCACAGACACCATGAACCTGCGCTGTGAAATTTTCGATATGCTGCGAGACCATATCGGCGCAAATATCGCCAAACGGGTCAGCAATGTCGTGGACGTACTGAAGCTGGCGGCACAGGTGGAGGACTTCCCGCCCATCACCGACCGCATTGCGCTGGCAAACGGCACCCTGTATCTGGACGGCACCTTTCAGGAAGGCAAGCCGGAGATCGTCCGCAACCGGCTCCCGGTCAAATATGACCCGAAAGCCGCCCAGCCCGTCCACTGGCTGCGGTTCCTGTCCGACCTGCTCTACCCGGAGGACATTCCCACGGTGCAGGAGTTCATCGGCTACTGCCTGATCCCCAGCAACAAGGGGCAGC
>OGER01002135.1_pt1 | contig 12396 bp, 10 predicted proteins | sample 1570691 | NCBI WGS metagenome assembly OGER01 (sample SAMEA2582143, study PRJEB24529) | metagenome | biome: Human gut stool | place: China | collected 2011
AAACGAGACGACCGAAGTCGTCTCGCAAAAGTCTAACTTTGAGGGGTCACCTCAAAGCAACTTCCTTTTTTAATGCAGGTGGCGGGACTTGAACCCGCACGATGTTACCACCGGCAGATTTTGAGTCTGCTGCGTCTGCCATTCCGCCACACCTGCGCGACTTTGATAGTTTATCATAATAAATCTTAAAAATCAAGTAAAGAATACTTGCGTACATAATAAATTTCGAATATTATTTTATTATTGTATTATAATCCTTTTATGGAGGCGTTTATGGATAACTGTAAGGAAATCCAGAGCAGGATAGAAAGCTTTGAACATGGCAATCTGTCACTTAAAGATGAAGAAGCATTTACCAATCATATTCTTAACTGTGCAGACTGTCGTGAAGAGATGGAGATATATTATATAATTTTATATGGATTAGAAGATGATAATGAGAAAAGAACAGAGAACAGCAGATATAGTGCATATTTAGATGCATTTGATTTTACAGGGCTGGTTGAGCAGAAGCTTAAGGACAGTGAGGCTAAATGTTTGTTTTTAAGACAATGGACTCATTTTACCAGGGTAAGATATATTTTTGTTTCTACAGTTATGGTTCTTACAGCATTGCTTCTTATCATTATTAAATTCTTTTAAAGATGGGAGATTGTTATGGGTGAAAAACTTATATTAATAGATGGACACAGCATATTAAACAGGGCATTTTACGGAGTTCCTGACCTTACTAATGCAGAAGGCATACATACCAATGCCATGTATGGCTTTCTTAATATTTTATTTAAATTTCTTGATGAAGAAAAACCTGACTATATTACAGTTGCATTTGATTTATCTGCACCGACATTCAGACATAAGGCATTTGATGGATATAAAGGAACAAGAAAGCCTATGCAGCCAGAGCTAAAGCAGCAGGTTCCTCTTATGAAGGAGCTTCTTAAGTCAATGAATATTACAGTTGTAGAGCAGGAGGGATACGAAGCTGATGATATTCTAGGTACAATTGCTAAGGAAAGTGCTGCGAAAGGAATTGATGTATCAATTGTTTCAGGTGACAGAGATTTACTTCAGCTGGCAGATGAGCATATTAAGATAAGAATACCAAAGACAAAGAAAGGTGTAACAGAGGTTGAAGATTATTATCCATCAGATGTATTTGAACTGTATGGAGTTACTCCTCATGAATTTATAGATGTTAAAGCCCTTATGGGCGATACATCTGATAATATACCGGGAGCACCGGGGGTAGGACCTAAGACAGCGTCTGCCATTATTCAGAAATATCATAGTCTTGATAATGTTTTTGAACATCTTTGCGAGTTGAAGCCGCCTAAAGCAAAAACATCAATAACTGAGAATATCGATCAGATTAAGATGAGCAGATTCTTGTCAGAGATTAAAATCGATGTTCCGATTGATTATAAAGTTGAAGATTCTAAAGCAGGTGATTTCTTTAATGAGAATTCATATGAACTTTTTAAGAAGTATAATTTTAAAAATATGCTAAAGAAGTTTGAGAATACAGATATAATTGCAAAAGATCCTGAATGTTATGAATATTTCAAGAAGATATCTGATTTTGCTGAGGTTGAAAATGTATTTAACAAAGCGATGGATATAGCAGGTGGAATTGAAAAAATCGGACTTTCTATTATAAGAGAAAGTGAACTGACTGCAGTTGGAATAACACTATCAGATACAGAAATATATTATATTCCGGTATCGGGCTTTGTTACAGAGAGTTATCTTGCAGACCGTCTGTCAGATGTTGTAAGCGTGGCTTCTAACAGAAATATAGCATCTGCCAATATTAAAGATTATCTTGATATATTTGAAAAAGACAAGATAAATGGCTATCCGCTTGTTTCAGAAAAAGCATTTATTGATACTGCAATTGCGGCATATCTGCTTCATCCAAGTAACGAAAGTTATGATTATGAAAGTCTTGGAAGAGAGTTTTTATCATTAACATATCCTTCAAAAACAGAACTTCTGGGTAAATTGTCAATTAATAAGGCAGTAAATGAAGCGGAAGACAATCTTATTAAGTATGCATGCCTTTCATCATATGCTTATTACAAATGTGCTGATAAAATTACAGAACAGTTAAAGAGTGAGAATATGTATGAACTTTTTGAAACTATAGAAATGCCTCTTATATTTGTTCTTTTTGAAATGCAGCAGCAAGGCATAAGTGTTGATAAACAGGCACTTGTTGATTATTCAAAGGTACTTGGTACTAAGATTTTGGTTCTTGAGAAAGAGATATATGAAGCAGCAGGCGAAGAGTTCAATATCAATTCACCAAAGCAGCTTGGTGTAATACTTTTTGAAAAGCTTGGAATGCCTAACGGAAAGAAGACAAAGAGTGGCTATTCAACAGCCGCAGATGTACTTGAAAAGCTTGCACCTGATTATCCGGTTGTAAGTAAGATTCTTGAATACAGACAGTTATCAAAGCTTAAATCAACTTATGCTGACGGTCTTACACAGTATATATCAGAAGATGGAAGAATTCATGGTACATTTAACCAAACAATAACTGCTACTGGAAGAATAAGCAGTACAGATCCTAATCTTCAGAATATTCCTATAAGAATGGAGATGGGTAAGGCTATAAGAAAGGTATTTGTTCCAAAGAATGGCTTTGTATTCTTGGATGCTGACTACTCTCAGATAGAGTTAAGAATTCTTGCTCATATGTCAGGGGATGAGAAGCTCATTGAGGCGTATAATTCATCAGCAGATATCCACAGAGCAACGGCGGCACAGGTCTTTGGCGTACCGCTCGATGAGGTTACTGATGAACAGAGAAGAAATGCCAAGGCAGTTAATTTCGGCATTATCTATGGAATGAGTTCATTTGGATTAAGTCAGGATCTTAGTATTTCAAGAAAAGAAGCTAAAGAATATATTGAAAGATATTTTGCAAGCTATCCGACTATCAAGACATTTATTGACGGACTCGTAAGTGATGCCAAAGAAAAAGGATATTCACTTACAATGTACAATAGAAGAAGAGAAATTCCAGAGATTAAATCTTCTAATTTCATGCAGCGTTCTTTTGGAGAGAGAGTTGCCATGAATGCACCGATTCAGGGAACTGCAGCTGATATTATAAAGCTGGCAATGATTAATGTATATAATGCACTTAAGGAGCATAATCTCAGGTCAAGACTTATATTGCAGGTTCATGATGAGCTTCTTGTTGAGACGGCAGAGGATGAGGTTGAAACTGTAAAGCAGATTATGCTTGATGGAATGAAGAATGCAGTAAGCCTTAAAGTTCCTCTTGAGGTAGATTTAAAGGAAGGAAAAGACTGGCTGGAGGCACACTAATGAAAGTTATTGGAATCACAGGTGGTGTAGGAGCAGGAAAATCTTCTGTTCTTGCACTCCTTAAAGAAATGTGTTCCTGCGACATTATACAGGCAGACCTTGTTGCAAGAAATATATACCACTCAGGTAATATTGGATTTAAAAAGGTCGTTGATATATTCGGGGAGCAGATTGTAGGAGAAGATGGAGAGATAAACAGACCTCTTCTCGCAGATATTATATTTAAGAACCCTAATAAGAGAATCGTTCTTAACAGCATAATTCATCCTCTTGTAAAACAAGAGATTATTAATCAGATTAATAATCATAAGATAGCAGGTGATGTTGATTACTGTTTTGTTGAGGCAGCACTGCTTATTGAAGATCACTATGATATATTCATGGATGAGATATGGTATATATATGTTTCGGAAGATGAGAGAAGAAAAAGACTTGCTGCTTCAAGAGGCTATTCTGATGAAAAGATATCAGGCATATTTAAAAGTCAGCTATCTGATGCTGAGTTCAGAAAGCATGCAGATAAAGTGATTAATAATGGCGCAGATATTGAAAAAACACGCGCCCAGCTTGAGATTATACTTGGAATATGATACATTATACATAATTTGTTTATTCTAGAGGTAGGGTATGGATAATACACAGTCAAGAAATGAGACCCTTGTTTTTGGTCTTGATATAGGAACAAGAAGTATTGTCGGTGTTGTGGGATACATGGAAAGGAACCGTTTTAAGGTTATTGCAATGGCTGAGCAGAAGCATGAAACCAGAGCAATGCTTGATGGTCAGATTCATGATATCTATAAAGTTGGCGATACAATCAGAAAAGTTAAGAATTCTCTTGAGAATCAGCTAGAAAGGGAACTTTCAGATGTATGCATTGCTGCTGCCGGACGAGTTCTTAAAACTGTTAATTCGTCTGCTGAGTATGAATTTGAAGAAGAAACACGGGTTACACAGGAACATATCTATTCACTTAATCTTCTGGCAGTTGAGAATGCACATAATAAGATTAACGAAAAAGAAGATAAAGCAAGATTTTATTGTGTCGGAAACACCCCTATAAGATATCAGCTTAACGGCTATGATATTAATAATCTTGAGGGGCATAAGGCTTCTAAGATTTCAGTTGAACTTATTGCTACATTTTTGCCGGAAGAGGTAGTTGATGGACTTTATGAAGCTGTTGAATATGCCGGACTTAATGTTGCAAGTCTTACATTAGAGCCTATAGCAGCCATGAATATAGCAATTCCTGAGCAGTACAGGCTCCTTAACATAGGGCTTGTTGATGTAGGTGCAGGAACATCAGATATCTGTCTTACAAAGGATGGCTGTATAATTGCTTATGGCATGATACCTTGCGCAGGTGATGAGATAACAGAGTGTATCGCAAAAACTTACCTTGTTGATTTTAATACTGCTGAAAAGATTAAAATGTCTGCAAGTACTAAGAAAAAAGGACTTGTAACATTTAAAGATATCATGGGTATTACGCAGAAGGTAGATGCACTTGAAATAAGAAATGCAGCAGCTGATGTTGTGAATGCGATGGCAAAGGATGTTGCGGAAAAGATTATTGAGCTTAATGGCGGTAAGCCTGTAAATGCTGTGTTTGTTGTTGGCGGTGGTGGCAAGATACCAGGTTATACAGAAAGAGTTGCCGATTGTCTTGGAATACCGCACCAGAGAGTTGCGGTAAGAGGTGAAGAGGTTCTAACTGCAGTTGATTTTCAGGTTGACAATTTCAAGAAGGATTCATTATATGTAACGCCTGTCGGTATATGCACTAATTATTATACGCAAAAGAACAATTTTGTATTTGTTACTGTTAATAAAGAACGAATAAAGCTCTATGATACAAGTAATCTTACAGTTGTAGATGCTGTCATGCAGATTGGCTTCCCTAATGAAAAGCTTTTCCCAAGAAGAGGGGCAGAGATTAACTTTACTGTTAATGGAAAGTCAAGACTTGTAAGGGGAAGTGCCGGGGAAGGCGCAGTTGTTACGCTTAATGGAAGACCGGCTAATCTTCATACTCCGATTGAACAGAATGATATAATAGTTGTAACGGAATCTACAGTGGGAGAACCGGCAAGCATAACAATAGGACAGCTTGAAGAGTTTAATTCCCAGATAACATTTATAGTAAATGATAAAACTATAGTCTGCCCAAGATTTGCATATGTTAATGGAGAATTAAAGTCAGAGTTCTATGATATTAATGACGGCGACAAAATCCGTATGGAGAACTTCTATACAGTTGCACAGCTTTTTGAGTTTCTTGACTTGGATTATAAGACACTCAATGTAACTGTTAATAATGAGCCAGCAGATAAGAATACTAAAGTATATGAGAACTTTACGGTAAGAACTTCTTCATTAGAGGAATATAATGAGAATATTATGGCATCAGAAAAGCTGCAGGAATCAGAAGAAACTGATGATAAGGTAGCAGAAGAACCAGTTATACAACCGCTGGATATAACTATTACGGTTAATGGTCAGAGCGTTGTTTTATCAGGCAAGCCTGATTATATAGTTGTAGACCTGTTCCAGTTCTATCCATTTGATCTTACAATGGTAAGGGGGAATCTTGTATTCTTACATAACGGAAATGATGCTGATTATTCATCGCCACTTAATGATGGTGATGTTATAGAGCTTCGCTGGGAGGATAAATAATTATGAGAATGATGCCGATTGCCAGCGGAAGCAGTGGAAACTGCATCTACCTTGGTACGGAGGACACACATGTTCTTTTTGATGCCGGAATAAGCAGGAAAAGAATTGAAGAAGGGCTTAATACGGCGGGTTTAAGTCTTAAAGATATTGATGCAATATTTGTAACACATGAACATATTGACCATACAAAAGGGCTTGGTGTTATATCGAGAAAAGATGGGATTCCAATCTATTCAACGTCTGGTACAATAGAGGGGATAGAACAGATTTCATCACTTGGGAATATTCCAGATGGCATATTTAATAAGATAAATGCGGATGAAGATATTTCAATTGGAGATGTAACAGTCCACCCATTTCGTATATCACATGATGCTAACGAACCGGTTGCGTATACATTTACTCAAAAATGTGCAGATGGCATAAAAAAAGCATCGGTTGTAACTGATTTAGGGTATTTTGATGATTATGTGGTTGATAATCTGACAGAATCTGATATTATGCTTGTTGAGGCTAATCATGATATCAATATGTTACAGGTTGGTCCTTATCCTTTTTATCTTAAGAAAAGAATATTAGGTAATAAAGGACATCTCTCTAATGAGACATCTGGACAGCTTGTCAATTCCCTGCTTCATGATAAGCTTAAGAAAATATATCTTGGTCATTTAAGCAAAGAGAATAACTACGATAAACTTGCTTATGAGACAGTGAAATTAGAAATTGATATGTCAGATAACTCATTCAAATCTTCGGATTTTGATATAGAGGTTGCAAAGCGTGATGTTTTATCAGGTATTTGCGAAATATAACAGGCGCTTACAAGGTGCAGAAAGAGGAAAGCTATGAAAAAATGTGTAATTACTGTTGTAGGAAAAGATACTGTTGGTATTATTGCCAGAGTATGTACTTATCTTGCTGATACAAAGGTTAATATCCTTGATATCTCACAGACTATTGTTTCAGGATATTTTAATATGATGATGATTGTTGATATGTCTGGTTCTACAAAGAATTTTGACAATGTTAATGAAGATCTTAATAAGCTTGGCGAAGATATTGGTGTTGTAATTAAATGCCAGCGTGAAGAAATATTTGACATGATGCACCGTATCTAAGAAAGTGAGGAGACTTAAATACTATGATTAATATTATGGAAGTTACAGAGACTAACAAAATGGTCGAGAAAGAGAACCTTGATGTAAGAACTATTACTATGGGTATTAATCTTCTTGACTGTGCTGGTCCTGATTTAGCTGAGGTAAATGAGAAAATATATAACAAAATCACAACTCTTGCTAAGGATTTAGTTTCAACCGGAGAAGAGATTGCAAAGGAATTCGGTGTTCCTATTGTTAATAAGAGAATATCAATTACACCTATTTCTCTTGTTGGTTCTTCTGCATGTAAGACACCTGAGGATTATGTTACTATTGCGAAAACTCTTGATAAAGCGGCTCATACTGTTGGTGTTAATTTCATTGGTGGTTATTCAGCAGTTGTATCAAAAGGAATGACTAAGAGTGATGAACTTTTAATAAGATCAATTCCACAGGCACTTGCACAGACAGAGCTTATATGCAGTTCTGTTAATGTCGGTTCAACAAAGACTGGTATTAACATGGATGCAGTAAGACTTATGGGCGAGATAATTAAAGAGACAGCAGAACTTACTAAGGATAAAGATTCTTTAGGATGTGCCAAGCTTGTTGTGTTATGTAATGCCCCTGATGATAATCCTTTCATGGCTGGTGCATTCCACGGTGTGACAGAAGATGATGCAATTATAAATGTTGGTGTCAGTGGTCCTGGTGTTGTTAAATACGCACTTGAGAGTGTAAGAGGAAAGAGCTTTGAGGTTCTTTGCGAAACTATCAAGAAGACAGCATTTAAGATTACAAGAGTTGGACAGCTTGTTGCACAGGAGGCTTCTAAGAGACTCGGTGTACCTTTTGGCATTATTGACCTTTCACTTGCACCAACTCCTGCTGTTGGAGATTCAGTAGCAGAGATTCTTGAAGAAATCGGACTTGAGAGAGCAGGAGCACCTGGTACTACAGCTGCACTTGCAATGCTTAATGATCAGGTTAAGAAGGGCGGTGTTATGGCATCTTCTTATGTAGGCGGACTTAGTGGAGCGTTCATTCCTGTATCAGAAGATCAGGGAATGATTGACGCTGTTAATGAAGGTTCACTTACAATCGAAAAGCTTGAAGCTATGACATGTGTATGCTCAGTTGGTCTTGATATGATAGCTATTCCAGGTGACACACCTGCAACAACAATTTCAGGAATTATTGCTGATGAAGCAGCTATTGGCATGGTAAACCAGAAGACAACAGCTGTAAGAGTTATTCCTGTTGTAGGAAAGGGCGTTGGAGAGACAGTAGAATTTGGCGGACTCTTAGGTTATGCACCTATTATGCCTGTTAATAAATTTGACTGTTCTGCATTCGTGAACAGAGTAGGAAGAATTCCTGCACCAATCCACAGCTTTAAGAACTAATTAAGAATTAAGATAAAAAACACCGGCTGAATCATATGATTGGTTCAGCCGGTGTTTTTTATATTCTTATTATATTCTGTTGTAATTCATTCTTCATTACATACCCATACTTTTCATATACAGCCTGTGCATATATATCAGAACATGCAAGGTCAAATATAAGTTCATTTTTATAATCAGCAGCCTTGGTAATGAAAGGTACATCAAGTTCTTTCTTGATGCTTCCAAGATACTGTTGTCCGGTTTTATTAAAACCTAATAATCTTATATATGGTATATTATTGTATGAATCGGACATAGATTTTCTTATTTCAAGAATTATATGCATGATACAGCGGCATATTCTTGAATATACTATATTCTTTGATTTAACTTTCATTGCGAATTCTGTGATAGTGTCTCTTCCTGTAAATGTACCTGCAAACCTGTTTGCAATGTCCGGACTGATATCTTCATATTCAGCAAGTTTTTCAGCAAAGTCTGTATGATTAATATTGCATTGCTGTTTAAGAAAAAGCATTTTGTAATTAAATATATTGCTGAAATCATCAGGAAATAAAGGACAGTTCTTAGAATTGCTGATTTCTTCATACATACCGGCAGTAAGGTATGTTTTTAATCTGTCATGTTCATCTGACATAAGCATTTTTCTTATTCCAAATGCACTTGCATACTCAGCGGTATCTGTGTCGTCATTGTAGCCAGCACCTTCACGAAGCACCGGATAATATGTCATGTTAAGGTTGTTGTAAAGAATTGCTTTTATATATTCAATTGCAAGAATGTTATTAGAACCTGTAATTATGTCCTTACATTCAGGCAGATATTCCAGAAGAGCAGTCTGTCTTGCCGCAGGGTATGAGAGTCCCTCTGCAAGAGCTTTGTTAAGAATTGCCTTATATTCAGGCGATTCTGATATTATAGTACGGCTTATCTTTGCCAGACAATCTGCATTATCAGTTTCAGCACCAAAACAGATTGAAGCGGCTTTCATTGTATTAAGTGTAAGAACTGCACCTTTTGCAAAATTCTCTGCACTTGATAATGCGTAGTATACAGGTAGTTCAACAACGATATCAGCACCAGCTTTTAATGCAGCACTTGTTCTTGCATACTTATCAATTACTGCCGGTTCACCACGCTGCATAAAATTGCCGCTCATAACAACGATAATACAGTCAGCCTGCGAAATCTGTTTTGCTTTATTCATCTGATATACATGTCCTGTGTGTAATGGGTTATATTCTGCAACAATTCCGCATGCTTTCATGTAGTGTCTCCTTTATGTTTTTATTATATTTTACTGAAATCATACATTTATGTCAAAAATATTGCCAGATTTACTCAATGTATCGTTTTTAAAACATTTTTAAGTGCCAGACGACCTTGTTTTCGACTAAAAATTGGTATATAATTTTTGTCAGAGTTCAGTATGTTTACTGAAAATTTACTTTTTTATAAGGAGGAGTCATTAATCATGGCATTTATTGACACAATTAAAGAAAGAGCAAAGGCAGACAAGAAGACTATCGTTTTACCAGAGTCTATGGATAAGAGAACTTATGAAGCTGCTGAGAAGATTTTAAAGGAAGGCATTGCTAATTTAGTTATCATTGGTACTCCTGAAGAGATCGAGAAGTATGGTAAGGGCTATGACATTTCTGGCGCCACAATCGTAGATCCATTTAACGATCCTAATAAGCAGAAGTATATTGATAAATTCGTTGAGTTAAGAAGCAAGAAGGGTGTTACACCTGAGATGGCTAAGGAACAGATGGAGAAGGATTACATGTACTATGCATGCCTTATGTGTAAATGTGGAGATGCTGATGGAGCAGTATCTGGTGCATGCCACTCAACAGGTAACACAATCCGTCCAGCTCTTCAGTTATTAAAGACTAAGCCAGGTATCAGCTCAGTTTCAGGCTTCTTCCTTATGGAAGTTCCAGACTGCGAATTCGGTGAGAACGGTCTTTTTGTATTCGCTGACTGTGCTGTAAGCCCAGATTATGATTCAGAGAAGCTTGCTGAGGTTGCTAAGCTTTCTTCAGATTCATTCAAGAGCTTTGTAGGAAAGGACGCTAAGGTTGCTATGCTTAGCTTCTCTTCATACGGAAGTGCTAAGCATGACAGAGTAACTATGGTTGCTGATGCTGTTAAGATTGCAAAAGAGAAGTACCCAGATATCACTGTTGATGGTGAGCTTCAGTTAGATGCTGCTTTAGTTCCAGAAGTTGCTGCACTTAAGGCACCTGAGAGCCCGGTAGCTGGTAAGGCTAATACACTTGTATTCCCTAACCTTGAAGCTGGTAACATCGGTTATAAGCTTGTTCAGAGACTTGCTAAGGCTGGAGCTTATGGTCCTGTTCTTCAGGGACTTTCTATGCCAGTTAACGATCTTTCAAGAGGATGCTTCGCTGACGATATCGTTGGTGTAGTAGCTATGACAGCAGTTCAGGCTCAGAATGCATAATTAACATTTTTAAGGAGAATTTTTGTAATGAATATTTTAGTATTAAACTGTGGAAGCTCATCTCTTAAGTATCAGCTTATTAACATGGATGATGAGAGCGTAATCGCAAAAGGTCTTGTAGAAAGAATCGGTATTGAAGGTTCTGTTCTTACACACAAGCCAACAGGAAAGGATAAGTATGTTGTTGAAACACCTATGAAGGATCACAACATTGCAGTTAAGCTTGTTCTTGATGCTCTTCAGGATGCTGAGCACGGCGTAATCAAGTCTACAGATGAGATTGCAGCAGTAGGACACAGAGTACTTCACGCAGGTGAGAAGTATATCGAGTCTTGTCTTGTAACAGAAGATGTTAAGAAGGTTGTAAGAGAGTGCTTTGACCTTGGTCCTTTACATAACCCAGCTAACCTTATCGGTATTGAAGCCGTTGAGGCAGCTATGCCAGGCAAGCCAAATGTAGCTGTATGGGATACAGCATTTGGTGGAACAATGGAGCCAAAGGCTTACCTATATGCTATTCCTCGTGAATACTATGAGAAGTACGGCGTAAGAAGATATGGTTTCCACGGAACAAGCCACAGCTTTGTTTCTAAAGAGACAATCAAGTTTGCTAACCTTGATCCTAAGACAGCTAAGGTTATCGTATGCCACCTTGGTAACGGTGCTTCAATCTCAGCTTCTGTTGGTGGTAAGTGTGTAGATACTTCTATGGGTCTTACTCCACTTGAAGGACTTATCATGGGAACACGTTCTGGTGACCTTGATCCGGCTATCTTAGAGTTCTTATGCAACCATGAGAACCTTACAATAAGCGAGATGCTCAATATCCTTAACAAGAAGTCTGGTGTACTTGGTATGTCAGGCGGAATCTCAAGTGATTTCAGAGATCTTAATGCTGCAGCTAACGACGGTAACGAAATTGCTAAGGTTACACTTGAAGCTTATGCTTACAGAGTAGCTAAGTATATTGGTGCTTACACAGCAGCTATGAACGGTGTTGATGCCATTACATTTACAGCTGGTGTTGGTGAGAATGCTGCATGGCTTCGTCCAATGGTAGCTAAATATCTTGGATACCTTGGTGTTGAACTTGATGAAGCTGCAAGCGAGAAGGCTTGTGGAGTAGAAGGAATTATCTCTACACCAGAATCTAAGGTTAAGCTTTGCGTAATTCCTACTAATGAAGAGCTTGCAATCGCAAGAGAAACATTAGCATTAGTAAAATAATTGACATATTCGCGAAAAATATTGAATTTAAGTGAATTTGTTGTTGACAAAGACAGGGAGCATGCGTATAATTGACAAGGTGTGGATTAGCGCATGCTTTTCCTGTGCATAATAGTATGAATTGGAGACAATTATGCTAATTGATTTAAGAGAGCTTTTATCCGGT
>OGER01002152.1_pt1 | contig 12280 bp, 9 predicted proteins | sample 1570691 | NCBI WGS metagenome assembly OGER01 (sample SAMEA2582143, study PRJEB24529) | metagenome | biome: Human gut stool | place: China | collected 2011
GCAGGCGGCTGAGCCTGCTCAAAAGGCCCGTGCCGAGATACTTTCCCTTTTCCGACACCACGTCCACAAGCGCGCCGTTTTCGCACTCGCTCTCGTCCGGCTCGCGGGCGACGTCGGAGTCGTACACCCAGGGATGTCCGCTCTCGAGCCAGCGCGTGCCTTTGGCGGTGACGGTGACGATCGGATATTCGCGTGCAGCTTTCATAACTCAACGTTCCTTTTTCTTTCAGCGTTTTCTTCAATCATACCACGCGCGTGGGCGCGGCACAACTCATTTGTTGAGGAAATAAAGCCCCACGACGCAGCAGGCAAGGCCGATGAGCTTGCTGGGGGTGATGGCCTCGTGGTACAGCAAAAAGCCGAGAACCAGCAGCAGCACGGCAACACAGTCAGACTCTACGAACGTAAGGTTAGTGACAAGCCAACCCGCGCGGGAAGCGTCGACAGTGCCCGCCTCAATAGCCACGACGATAAAGCCCAGCACGTAGGGCGTCCAGTTCAGGCTCTTCCATTCCTGTACAAGGCCCGCGCTTCCGCGATTGAGCAGAAAGTACAGCGCGGCGGAGAAAACGGTGCCGATGAAATAGGTGATTGTCAGCGCGGCGAAAGGGTCAGCTTTTGCGGGAAGGGATTTCGCGCAGATATGGTAGATGCTGTTGGATACGACAATGAGTACGAGCGGCCAGATGTAAGACATGGTAGATTTCCTCCCACAGAAAAAACAACAGATGCAAAAACGGCAGCCAGAATTCCGCCTGGCTGCCGGTAGGTACGCACCCGTTATTGAGATGCCAAGAGCATATCATTTGCGCCGTACCTTGTCAAGAAAAATCCTGCCGCGGCGATTCCGACAAAATTTGCTGCCGCGGTTCATACAACCTGACGCTTGTATTTTCCCCTCCACCGTGCTACCATGCAACTGTCAGTACCAACATTTGCCGCGCAGCTGCGCGGCGCAGACCGCAAAATGGAGGCAAATCATGAGCTATCCCAAGACCGGCGAAGAAGTTTACGTCAGCCTGAACCTTTCCGGCGTATATCCCAATCATACAGAGGTAGAAGTCGTGAAGCTTTTCGAAGGACGTTTTATCAATGAAATCGATATCAAGAAACGCCGGAAAGTTATTGTGCTTCATAAGAAAACAGCAGAAATCCTTTTTAACAAGACTCATACCGAGCCAATCGGACAGTTTGTCAATGCCGGAAATGTGGTTTATCAGGTAGTAGGTCTTTATAATGATAAAGGAGATAGCGGAGACAGCGATGCCTACATTCCTTTTACCACTCTACAAACGATTTATAATAAAGGAGACAAACTGAATAACCTGGTCATGACTACCAAAAATCTGGAAACAGTAGAGGCCAATGAGGCTTTTGAAGCCCATTACCGCAAAGTATTGGGAGCCAACCATCGGTTTGACCCAACGGACCACAGTGCTATCTGGATATGGAACCGGTTTACCAACTATCTGCAACAGCAGAAAGGTTCGGGCATGCTGCGTATCGCCATCTGGGTAATCGGCATCTTTACGTTACTTAGCGGAATCGTTGGAGTTTCCAACATCATGCTGATTACCGTCAAAGAACGTACCCGCGAGTTTGGTATTCGTAAGGCTTTGGGAGCCAAACCGCTTTCCATTCTCTGGTTGATTATCGTAGAGAGCGTCACCATCACCACCATATTCGGATATATCGGCATGGTAGCCGGTATCGGAGTGACCGAATGGATGAACAGCGCTTTCGGCAATCAGACCATGGACACCGGAATGTGGACGGAAACCGTTTTCCTGAATCCGACAGTAGATATAAGAATCGCCATACAGGCTACACTCACATTAATAATAGCTGGTACGTTAGCCGGATTATTCCCTGCCCGAAAAGCAGTTAGCATCCGACCGATCGAAGCACTTAGAGCAGATTAAGACTATGAGAATAGACATGGATACCTGTGAGGAAATCCTCATTACCATTACAAGAAATAAAACGAGAAGCCTGCTGACTGCATTCGGTGTTTTCTGGGGAATCTTTATGCTCGTAGCCCTTATCGGCGGCGGGCAAGGATTGGAGGACATGATGAAAAAGAACTTTGAAGGATTTGCCACCAATTCCGGTTTCCTTGTCTCGCAAAGAACGGGCGAGGCTTACAAAGGCTTCCGCAAAGGGAGATGGTGGAATCTGGAATCTACCGACATTGACCGTCTTCGCTCCCAAGTGAAAGAGGTGGAGATCATTACTCCGTCCGTAGCCCGTTGGGGTTCCAAAGCCGTATACGAAGATAAGAAATATGATTGTAGCGTGAAAGGATTGTATCCGGATTATCTCCACATTGAATCACAGGAAATGGCATACGGCAGGTTCATCAATGAGGTGGATATAAAGGAAGCACGCAAAGTATGTGTCATCGGAAAACGAATTTATGAAAGTCTTTTCAAACCGGGAGAAGACCCGTGTGGCAAATATGTAAGAGTAGATGGCATTTATTATCAAGTGATTGGCATGTCTTCTTCCGAAGGGGACATGAATATACAGGGACGGGCTTCGGAGGCCGTCACTCTTCCTTTCACTACGATGCAGCAAACATATAATCTGGGAGGACGAATTGATGTGATCTGTTTCACTGCGAAGCATGGAGTCAAAGTGTCTGAAATACAACCCAAAATGGAACAGGTCATTAAAGCCGCACATTATATCTCCCCGGATGACAAACAGGCTGTTATGTGCCTGAATGCCGAAGCCATGTTCTCTATGGTCGATAACCTGTTTACCGGTATCAACATACTTGTTTGGATGGTAGGATTGGGAACTTTGCTGGCAGGTGCCATCGGAGTATCCAATATTATGATGGTGACCGTTAAAGAACGTACCACTGAAATCGGTATCCGCCGGGCGATCGGTGCACGACCGAAAGATATTCTGCAACAAATTCTATCAGAGAGTATGGTACTTACCACCATTGCAGGAATGTGTGGAATCTCTTTTGCCGTCATGGTGTTGCAATTGGTAGAGATGGGAGCAAACGCCGATGGAGGAGACGTCCGTTTTCAGGTTACCTTCGGACTGGCAATCGGCACTTGTGCTCTTCTGATCGCACTGGGAATGTTGGCAGGTCTGGCACCTGCTTACCGGGCCATGGCTATCAAACCGATTGAGGCGATTCGGGATGAATAAGGAAGTGGAACAGTTATCTGGATATGTGAGGAGTTTAGTTTCAATCATCAATCGTAAATAATAAAATTATAAATAAAATCATGAAAAAGTATCTGAAAATCACATTATTGGTAGTCATTGCTATCATTCTTGTCGGAACATTCGTATTCCTTTATCAGAAATCCAAGCCTAAGGTAATCACTTACGAAACAGTTAGACCGGAAATGACTGACCTCCAAAAAACTACAGTAGCTACCGGAAAGGTGGAACCGAGAGACGAAATTTTAATCAAACCGCAAATTTCGGGTATTATCGACGAAGTATATAAAGAAGCCGGACAAGCTGTAAGAAAAGGGGAAGTTATTGCCAAAGTAAAAGTAATCCCTGAACTCGGACAACTGAATTCTGCAGAAAGCCGTGTGCGCCTGGCAGAAATTAATGCAACCCAGGCAGAAACGGATTTCGCCCGTGTGAAGAAGTTGTATGACGGTCAGTTAATTAGCCGGGAGGAATACGAGAAAAGTGAAGTGGCTTTGAAACAGGCTCGCGAAGAGAGACAGACGGCCAAAGACAATCTGGAAATCGTAAAAGAAGGAATTACCAAAAACAGTGCCTCTTTCAGTAGCACGATGATTCGCTCTACCATTGACGGGCTAATCCTGGACATACCTGTAAAAGCTGGTAATTCGGTGATTATGAGTAATACGTTCAATGATGGAACCACGATTGCTACGGTAGCCAACATGAACGATATGATTTTCCGCGGCAATATTGATGAAACAGAAGTGGGACGTATCCACGAACAAATGCCAATCAAGCTGACCATCGGAGCTTTACAAAATCTGACTTTCAATGCCATTCTGGAATATATCTCTCCGAAAGGGGTGGAAACCAATGGAGCCAACCAGTTTGAAATCAAGGCTGCGATTACCATTCCGGATTCTGTTCAGATTCGTTCCGGATATTCGGCTAATGCGGAAATCGTATTACAAAAAGCCAATCAGGTATTGGCAGTGCCCGAAAGCACTGTTGAATTTAGTGGTGACTCTACATTTGTGTACATCATGACAGATTCAGTGCCCGAACAAAAGTTCCAGCGTACACAGGTGACTGCCGGTATGAGTGATGGAATCAAGATAGAAATCAAGAAAGGGGTAACCATTCAGGACAAAATACGTGGTGCAGAGAAAAAAGATAAATAATTGAATCCGATGAAAATAATTCGTAAAACCATATCAGCCCTTCTGCTTGCCGGAGTCGGAATCACCTCCATTCAGGCACAGAACAACTCTTCGCAAGCGTGGACGCTGCGGCAATGTATCGACTATGCCATTGAGCATAATATAGAAATCCGTCAATCGGCCAATAATGTCGAAGCAGGCAAAGTGAGTGTAAACACCACTAAATGGGCACGCCTTCCGAATTTGAGCGGTAGTGCCAGCCAAAACTGGAGTTGGGGACGTACTGCTTCTCCGATAGACAACTCGTATAGTGACATCAACAGCGCCAATACCAGTTTCAGCTTGGGAACAAACGTACCTATATTTACCGGTTTGCAATTGTCCAACCAATATTCACTTGCCAAACTGGATTTAAAAGCTGCTATAGAAGATTTGAATAAAGCCAGAGAGGATATTGCAATCAATGTCACTTCGGCTTATTTACAGGTTTTATTCAATCAAGAATTAAGTAAGATTGCTCATAATCAGGTCGATTTAAGCAAAGACCAGTTAAAACGTATTCAAGGTCTTCAGGGAGTGGGTAAGGCATCCTCTTCTGAAGTGGCCGAAGCACAAGCCCGTGTTGCACAGGATGAAATGACTGCTGTACAATCAGACAATACGTACAAACTGTCCTTACTGGATCTCACCCAACTCTTGGAATTACCCACGCCTGAAGGATTTGTACTCGAAAGCCCTAAGGAAGAATTAGAGTTCGAATCTCTCACTCCGCCGGATGACATATATACACAGGCGCTTACTTACAAACCAAGCATTAAGGCTGCAGAATATCGTTTACAAGGTAGTCTTAATAGTATTCGTATTGCCCAAAGTGCGTTTTATCCACAACTCTCTTTCAGTGCCGGTCTGGGAAGTAATTATTATACGGTTAGCGGAAGATCAGAGAGCAGCTTCGGCAGTCAGATGAAAAACAATCTGAATAAATATATAGGATTTAATTTGAGCGTGCCAATCTTCAACCGTTTTGCCACAAGAAACCGGGTACGCACCGCTCGTTTGCAACAAATAGATTTATCCTTGAAGTTGGATAACAGTAAAAAAATACTCTATAAAGAAATTCAGCAAGCCTGGTACAATGCTCTGGCAGCAGAAAGTAAATACAACTCCAGTGAAGTGGCAGTAAAAGCCAACGAAGAATCTTTCCGCCTGATGAGTGAGAAATTCAATAACGGCAAAGCTACCTTTGTGGAATACAATGAAGCCAAACTTAATCTGACGAAAGCTCTTTCGGATAAGTTGCAGGCAAAATATGACTACCTGTTCCGGACTAAAATTCTGGATTTCTACAAAGGACAGGTCATTGAATAAAAAAGAAATAAAATTGAGTTTAGTATAGTAGTTCCTTAAAACATATCCGTTGGTTCATTCGTTATTATAGAAAGAACTAACGGATATGAAGTATTTTATCGTCCTAGTGATTATAATGATTAGTAATACATTTTTAGGAGTTGCTAAACCAATGAAGAATCAAGCAGAAATCTATTTTGCGGGAGGATGTTTCTGGGGAACAGAACATTTCCTGAAACAAATTCGAGGAGTAGAAAGTACTCAGGTAGGATATGCCAACAGTAATGTTGCCAATCCGAGTTATGAACAGGTCTGTTCAGGAAAAACCAATGCTGCCGAAACAGTAAAGGTGGTTTATGATCCGAAAACGGTAGATTTGAATTTACTGCTCGATCTATATTTCAAGACAATCGATCCTACCAGCCTCAACCAGCAAGGTAATGACCGGGGAACGCAGTATAGAACCGGAATTTATTATGTAGATAAAGAAGATCTCCCTGTCATCAAGCAGGCGATTCAACTATTATCCGCGCAATATAAAACTCCTATCGTCCTAGAAGTAAAGCCATTGACTAATTTCTATCCGGCAGAGACTTACCACCAGGACTATCTGGATAAAAATCCGGGTGGATACTGCCATATCAATCCCGCTTTATTCGAAATGGCACGCAAAGCGAATGCGCCGAAAGCTAAAGTGTATCAAAAAGCGGATGATGCAACCCTTCGTAAGGAATTGTCGGCGGAACAATATGCCGTAACCCAAAAGAATGCCACTGAACCTGCTTTCCACAATAAATACTGGAATGAGCATCGTCCCGGCATTTATGTGGATATTACTACCGGAGAACCTCTGTTTGTCTCTACCGACAAGTTTGATTCAGGTTGCGGGTGGCCAAGCTTTTCCCAACCGATTCAAAAAGATCTAATCGCAGAAAAGAAAGATACTTCGCACGGCATGATACGTACGGAAGTACGCAGTAAAACCGGAGATGCTCATTTGGGACACGTATTCACAGATGGGCCGAAAGAGAAAGGTGGATTACGTTATTGCATCAATAGCGCTTCACTTCGTTTTATCCCGAAAGATAAAATGAAAGAGGAAGGTTATGGAGAATATCTACCACTCGTTAAATAAATATTGAAGAGTTACAAAAGCTAATCATAACTGTTCATCAGATAAACAGAACGGTGGATTATCCCATAAGGAAATCCACCGTTTTTAATGTAGTTAAATTAAAAGAGAGAGAAGGAGTTTCACAACTCCGATTTATTTTTATCTGCTGGCAGTCAGCAGAGTTGCTTCATTAGTTGCCGGAACAGACACATTCATAGCCCAGCTGGAACCGGATTCTTCAATCCATTTATCATTCCATTTGTAGTTCATATAAGCAACCGGCATATTAGCGTCATTCAGTTCATAAACACTCTTTTCAACAGATGCGTCGTAAGCTCTGTGAGAGTCATTCCAACGTGCGTATACCAAAGTGATTTCATTAGATGAATAAGTATAATCAATCTTGAAGTACGGTATCCATTTTTCAATAGAAGCATCCCATTTGAAAGCTTCTTTGGAGGATATTCTCTTCTGATCGTCATAAGTAAAATCATATTTCATGTGGCGATAGAGAGAACCATCGAGTCTGTAAATCACTTTCGATACTACAAGATCATCTACTTTTTCTTCATTAGTAATGAAGTTATTACCCTGTGCCTTCACTGTTGTATTAGCGATTCCTGCAAATACCATAGCAACTAAAACGATCATTCTGAATAATACTGTAGTCTTCATAATTGTATATTTTTTATTTGTTCAACATTCTGTTTTTGTTCTTCTGTTTATTAGACGGATCAAGCGTCTCAAACGGTTGCAACCTTCTGAAGTTTTTTTCATTTTTCTTCGTTGTCCGCTTGCGACTATAGAGATGCAACGAGCGTGCCAAAACGATAACTAACTAATAATCAAGGAAATCATAAAACAGAACGGTGTACGAAAACGAACAGTTGTACGCTTAAAAGCGAACAACTAACCATTTTTTTCGCATTTTCTTCTTTCTACTGATGAATATAACTCTAAAAATGGGAAAATACTCCGCTTGTTGCCCGAATTATTATCTACCTTTGCAGCGATTATCATATCAAGAAAAAGAAGATGGAAACGTCCAGCAAAAAAAGAATTATCATTCTATCGGCTACCAGTATCTTGCTTACCAGCCTTATTTGTCTCTTTGCATTCCGCAATGTCATTTTATGCCATATCGTTGACAAACGAGCTACACGTGCCGAACAAACATACGGTCTACAAATTCATTATCAGGAGTTACGAATGAAAGGCTACAATGAAGTGGCTTTACAAGGACTTTCTATTGTTCCCAACCAACGGGATACCCTCCTGACATTACAATCCGTCAATGTAAAACTAAGTTTTTGGGAATTGCTAAAAGGAGAAATCGAAGTACGGAATGTGCTTATGAATGGCCTTGCAATCAACTTCATCAAGCATGATAGCATAGCTAACTACGATTTCCTGTTCTTTAAACGGCAACAAGAAGCAGAACTCCAACCTGTCATAGAAAGTGACTATGCCAACCGTATTGACCGGATATTAAACCTCATTTACGGTTTCCTGCCTGAAAACGGGCAACTCAGTCAAATCAATATAACCGAACGTAAAGATAGTAATTTCGTTGCAGTCAACATTCCTTCTTTTATTATTGAGAACAATCATTTCCAATCAACCATTCAGATAAAAGAAGATACACTTCCTCAACAACTATGGGAAGCGACCGGCGAACTAAACAGAAGAGACTATACATTAAAAGCATCTCTCTTTGCCCCGGAAAAAAGAAAAATCTCACTACCTTATATTACCCGCCGTTTTGGAGCAGAAGTCACTTTCGACACCCTATCTTATAATATGACTAAAGATAAGCGTGCATCCAATCAACTGCTCCTCAAAGGAAAAGCGAGAGTGAACGGACTTGACGTATTTCATAAAGCTCTCTCTCCTGAAGTAATTCATCTCAATCGTGGACAACTCTGTTACGAGATGAACATAAGCGGGCACTCACTCGAGCTGGATAGCACGACCATTGTTGATTTCAACAAACTCCAGTTTCATCCTTATTTGCGAGCCGAGAAAGAGAAAGGAAACTGGCATTTCACTGCTGCGGTCAACAAATCCTGGTTTCCGGCAGATGATCTGTTCAGCTCTCTCCCCAAAGGATTATTCAGCAATCTGGAAGGCATAAAAACAAGTGGCGAGTTGGCCTATCATTTTCTATTAGATATTGATTTTGCACAACTAGATAGTCTCAAACTGGAATCCGAACTGAAAGAGAAAGACTTCCGCATCACAAGCTATGGAGCCACTTCACTCTCCAAAATGTCCGGCGAGTTCATTTATACAGCTTATGAGAATGGAATACCGGTGCGGACTTTTCCTATTGGTCCCTCGTGCAAACACTTTACACCATTGGATAGCATTTCACCCATCCTAAGAATGTCCGTTATGCAAAGTGAAGATGGAGCATTCTTTTACCATCGCGGTTTCCTGCCCGACGCCCTACGGGAAGCATTGATTTACGACCTGCAAGTGAAACGCTTTGCACGTGGAGGAAGCACGATCACCATGCAACTCGTAAAGAATGTATTCCTGAACCGTAATAAGAACTTTGCACGTAAATTGGAAGAGGCATTGATTGTATGGCTAATAGAAAATGAAAGATTAACTTCTAAAGAACGCATGTACGAAGTATATCTGAACATTGTTGAATGGGGACCGCTCGTTTATGGCATTCAGGAAGCTTCTGCTTATTATTTCAATAAACGCCCTTCACAACTGAACACGGAAGAAAGTATTTTCCTGGCTTCCATTATCCCGAAGCCCAAGCATTTCCGCAGCTCTTTTGCTGAAGGCGGACAGTTAAAAGAGAATATGGAAGGCTATTATAAGTTGATAGCCAAGCGGCTTGCACAGAAAGGAGTAATAAGTGAAATCGAGGCGGATAGTATCCGCCCCGATATCCAAGTTACGGGCGCTGCCCGGAATAGTCTAGCCGGTGAAAACCCGGAGTCTAGTTCTCCTGCCGCTGAGGAGTAATGAGATTGATATAAATAATAAAGGAATAGGTTATCTTCTTGAACTGCTGCTGTTTCTTTCAGAGGAACGGGAAGAACTTTGAGTGCTATTGCTTCTCGTACTTCCGGAAGAAGAGCGTCTTTCTGTTTGTCCACTAGAGACATTGCTCCGGGTAGAGCTACTGCTGCTTCGAGTAGAACTCGAGTTACCGCTACTCCGGTTAGAAGTGGTACTGCTGCTACGACTGGTAGTACTACCGCTACTGCGACTGGAGCTACTACGACTGGAACTACCGCGACTGGAACCGGAAGAGCTATTATTTCTCTCGGAACTGTTATTTCTATTATAGGAACCACTATCGTTTCGTTTACTTGAACTTTCTCTCGAACTGCTACATGTTTTTCCACTTTCACGATTGGAGGAACTGGAACCAGTTGAACTTCCGCTTGTTGGTCTGCGATTAGAGCTTGAAGAACCGGAACCTGTTTCCGGACGACGACCAGAATTACGATCACTTTCTACTCTATTCGTATTCCCATTTTTATCAGGAGCAACATTGTTACCAGGTCTTCCACTTCCGGATGGTGTAGATGGTCTGACAGAAGTCGAAGGGCGATCTCCTCCAGATTCCGGACGGGGACGTGTTGACGTACCAGGTCTTGTTGTCGTTCCGGGACGAGTAGAAGTATCAGGACGAGTAGAGGTACTTGGGCGAGACGTACCAGGACGCGTTGTCGATGAACCCGGACGGGAAGAATTACCCGGACGTGTCGGTGCATTATGCGGACGAGTGGAAGTATTCGGACGGAACCGGACAGAACCGAAATCCGAACGACGATAAGAGTGGAATACTCGCTGATCTCTCACCCGATGCGGTGCAGAATAATGGTTGAAATTAGTATATCTGCCCCGATAATAACTCACATGGTGAAAGTGTGGACGATAATGTGCTCCACAATAAGTACGGTAATGGTAAGGCACACCAAAATAAAACAAACTGCGATTCGGGTAATTAACATAAACCCTGAAACTCCATTTCCCTCCGGTTACATAGATTGGCCGATAGAAATACTCGGCACCGAGGAACCGGCGATACTGTGCATCACTCAATATCCAGCGAAGATCGTCATTACGGATATCCAACGCTTCATAATAATCATCCAATGCCCATTCGTAACCACGTGCTACGTAATCCATGATATTACGGACAGAATAAATAAAGTCGTAATTAATTTCATACGCATCATTATATTGCTGTGTACTCAAGCTCAATTCATATGCCATCTTATCGGTAAGAAAACGCGTCTCCTTACGTACCTTGCTAGTGCTCATTCCAGCCATTACGGTCATATTGGCAGTCAGACCGACAGCAAAGAGTAAAAACAGTATTCGTTTCATAATTCAATCTCCTATCATTTATTATTCTGATGATATTCCTCAATAAACTTACGCATCTCATCTTTATATGCATTAGAAAATAAAATATCGATCACCTTATTAAAATTTCTTTTATCCCTTACATAAGGATACAGCTTCTTCATCATCTCCACCTGGTCAGGAGTATACGAAATCTCCTTCACTATTTTCACACATTGATTTGAAGTGACATCATACGTTCTCAACATCCGATCGACAAGCTTCTTCTGGTCTTCATTCATAACCGTTATTTTAAGCTTATTGATAAATTCATCAAACTCCGGATCAGTCATCAAACGAGCTTCTTCCACCTGTTCATGATTAGGAAAGACTTCAACGGTAGTGTTCACAGCAGGCGGTACTACAACGGAATGCATTGGTGCAGGTCTGCCATAACCTTTGAACGTATCCATACTAACCACCTCTCTATTTACAAACTGAACGATTATCGTCACAGGTTCCGAAGTAAGTACAGGCGTACCGTTATCACGATGGAATTCCCATTCTTCCATATCACCGTCAAAACGCCGGAAATCAGGTTTTCCTAAAACGGACTCTACCTGAGATTGAGTCATTCCCTGATATATACCCATCATCTGTTTGGTAGATACATAGCTGGTAAAACAGCCACTGACCAATATTCCCAACGCCAAACACAGCATAATATGTATCTTTTTCATAACCGTATCGTTTTTAGTTAATAGTATCAACGTTTACCGTACCCTATGATAAAATCCTTCATCTTTTCCTTGCTGGAGCTAAATGTCAGGGTATTAATCACCGTAAAGAAAGCTTCCTTATCTACAATCCGGGGATACATGATCTTCATAATCTCCATCCGGTCATCATCGAATGTATATAGTTTGGTCAGTTGGAGACATTGGGCAGATGTGAAATCAGAACCAGCCAATGCAGCATTGAGCAACTTCATACGGTCATCTTTAAAAGGCTCATTCTTCATCTCTTTATAAAACGTTTGGAAGAGCTGATCGTTCATCACCCTGTTGTAACCATATCCCGGACGATGTTCTCCCTGTTCGGGACGGCCGGGTCTTTCCGGGCGCATGTTATCACGTCCGTCTACCCATATTTCTGTCACTCCTCTCCCATC
>OGER01002165.1_pt1 | contig 12216 bp, 10 predicted proteins | sample 1570691 | NCBI WGS metagenome assembly OGER01 (sample SAMEA2582143, study PRJEB24529) | metagenome | biome: Human gut stool | place: China | collected 2011
GGCCCTGAGAAGCGGTGAAGGTGGTGGTAACAGCACCTGCACCCAGAGAGCCGTGCACAGCGCCTGCAGCGCCTGCCTCAGACTCCATCTCGACGACCTTGACCTGGTTGCCGAAGATGTTCTTCTGGCCCTGAGCGGACCACTGGTCCACAAAGTCAGCCATCGGAGAAGAGGGGGTAATGGGGTAGATGGCAGCCACGTCCGTGTAGGCATATGCTACATGAGCGGCAGCGGTATTGCCATCCATGGTTTGCTTTGCTCTAGGCATTTTTCTTCCTCCATTCAGAATTTGGTACCTTCTGCGCGGGGCAAACGTCTTTTTACCGGAGCCGGAGAACTCCTTTGAAAAACGTATTGCTCAACTGATAAGCGCCGCACTTCGCCGGAGCCGGAGAACTCCACAAAAGCACACGCTCATCGAGGGCAATAGCCCTGCCCGGGGCCGGAGAACCCCATGAAGGCACTATTGCTCATCTAATATAATAGCAAATTCCGCCGGTAAAGGCAACGCAAACCGACTGTAAAAACACAACAAAAATTCAAGAATTTTTTTAGCGCTTTTTTACAGATGTGTTCTTTGCTGCATCCATGGCGGTGTTATGCTCCAAAATCCAGTATCCATGAGGCTTTTTCTTACAAAATTCTAAATTTATAATTGACATTTGTACAGATTCTGCCGTAAACTTTATCTATAGTATCATGCGCCGCACAGCGCAGGGAAGGACAGGCACAAAACGATGGATGCTGCACATTTTGAAAAGACGCTCTCGAGCGAAGTTCTCTTTGAGGGCCGGGTGGTCACGCTGACCAAAGACGTGGCTCTGCTGGAAAACGGCGAGACTTCTATCCGGGAGGTGGTCCACCACCACGGCGGGGCCTGCATCGTACCGTATTTTGAGGACGGCACCCTCTGCATGGTGCGCCAGTTCCGCTACGCCATGCAGCAGGAGCTGTGGGAGCTGCCCGCCGGCAAGCTGGAAAAGGGCGAAGACCCCTTCGAAGCCGCCAAGCGGGAGCTGGGCGAAGAGTGCGGCCTGACCGCCGACCACTACACCCCGCTGGGCGAGTTCTACCCCACGGTGGGCTATGACACCGAGATCATCTATATGTGGGTGGCCACCGGCCTGCACACCACCCAGATTCATCTGGACGACGACGAGTTCCTGACGCCCGACCGCATCCCGCTGGCAAAAGCCTACAAGATGGTCATGAGCGGCGAGATCAAGGACGGCAAGACCATCGCGGGCGTGCTCAAGCTCAAGGCGCTGGTGGACGAGGGCAGGCTGTGATACTCTACGAAGATACAGCCCTCGTGGTTCTGGACAAGCCCGCCGGGCTTTCCAGCGAGGACGGCGTACCCGCCGCCCTGCGGAAGCTCTGGGGCAGGCCCGACGCCTATGTGGGCGTCATCCACCGGCTGGACACCGGCGTGTCGGGTCTGATGGTCTATGCGAAGACCCCGCAGGCAGCCGCCGCCCTCAGCCGGCAGGTGACACAGAGCCAGCAGGTTTATGCCGAACAGGATGGCCGGGCCGAGCCTGACGCCGGCACGCCGGCCGCGCCGCCTTTCGTGAAACAATACCGCGCCCTCATCGCGGGCGGGCCGGACGAGAAGCTGCCCGCCGAAGGCGTCCTGTGGGACTACTTATTCAAGGACAGCCGGAAAGGCCGTGTTTTTCCGGTGAGCCGTCCGCGCAAGGGCGTGAAGGAGGCTGTGCTGGAATACTGCATTTCTGCCTCCGCCCCGGACGGCAGCACCAGCCTTGCGGACATCACCCTCCACACCGGGCGCACCCACCAGATACGGGTGCAGTTCGCGTCCCGCCGCCACCCGCTCTGGGGCGACGGCAAATACGGCAGCCGCATCAAGGGAGACATTGCACTCCAGAGCGCACGGCTCCGCTTCATCCATCCCGACACCGGAAAGGAAATGGACTTCCGCCTCCCGGTCCCCGGGACATGGCCCGCTTGGGGCATCAGACAGGAAAACGACAATGGAACAACAGTATAAAACAGATTCTGAAATATACGCCGTCCTCGAGCGGGAGATCATCGATCTGACCCTCCGGCCCGGCTGTTCGCTGAGCGAAAACCCGCTCTGCACCCGCTTCGGCGCGCCCCGCTCCCTCATCCGGGTGGTGCTGCAGCGGCTGCAGGAGAACGGGCTGGTGAAGATTGTGCCTTACAAAGGCACTACTGTCACCCGGCTGAACCGGGACATCGTGGACGAGCTGATCTATGAGCGCATCGCGGTAGAGGCCCGGGTCCTGCGGGACTTTGCGCCCCACTGCACACCGGAGCACCGCGCCCTCATCCGCCAGCGTGCCGCCGCCTACGACGAGCTGGCCAAGGCCGAAACGCTGGACTTCAACCGTCTCTACGAGGCTGATACCCGGCTCCACGAGACGTGGTTCTCCGCCATGGGCAAGATGTACCTCTGGCGGACACTGCAGAATGCCCACGCCGACTACAGCCGCTTTCGGATGCTGGACACCCTGACCATCGGCGGGCTCGCCGAGGTGGTAGCCGACCATCACAACCTCATCGACGCCATCGAGCGGTGCGACCTGGCGGCCTTTGAGCCGCTGGTGGAACGCCACCTTTACGGCGGCATCCGCCGTCTGGGCTCCAAGCTCACCGAGGAATACGCCGATTATTTTGAATGATGTTCCATGGGGAACAAAAAAGCGCCTCTGCACAAATGTGCAGGGGCGCTGCTGTTTTTCTCAGCCCATCATGCCGGAGATGAAGATCTCCAGACCGATGCCGATGAGGATGACGCCGCCGAGGACGGAGGCTTTGCCGGAGAGCTTGGTGCCGAACTTTTTGCCGATGGCAAGGCCGGCCTCGCAGATGAAGAAGGTGACGGTCGCTACGATGAGGGAGCAGACCAGCGCCATGAACCAGCCGTACTCCGAGATGGTGAAGCCCACCGACAGGGCGTCGATGCTGGTGGCGACGCCCTGCATGAAGAGTGCGCCCGCGCTCAGCTCAGCGGCTTCCTCGGCCTCTTCGCCCTTGATGCCCTCGATGAGCATTTTACCGCCGATGTAGCCCAGCAGGATGAGGGCGATCCAGGGGATGAACTGTTCAAACGAAGAGAACAGCTCCACGATGGTGTGGACGCAGACCCAGCCCGTCATGGGCATGACAGCCTGAAAGATGGCGAAGGTGCCTGCGATCTGGACGCCCCGGCGGCGGGACATCTGCGGGTCATGCAGACCGTTTGCCATCGAGACGGAAAACGCATCCATGGCAAGGCCCACACCCAGCAGGGCGCTGTTGAAGAAAAACAAAAAACTCCATTCCATAACGATGCCTCCTGATTTGACCGGAATTGGTGGGCAGACAAAAGACCCGGAATCGGCGCGCATTTCGCCAATTCCGGGTCGGATTTTTACAAACTGACTCCATGTGGAATGGGCGTGGTACTCGCACCAAAGCACATGAGTCTCGCAAATGAAAGCAAGCCAGACAGCCGCCCGGGCCGTCATTGTGTTGACTTGCTGCGCCGCCTGCAAAACAGCGCCTGCTACTCCCCCATGAGGATCTTTCTTGTTGTCCGGCTATCGTACCACACAAACAGCGGATTTGTCCAGTATAACCGCGATTTTTGCAAAAAACCTGCGGGAGAGCACCGCAGAAAGCGTGTACTCCCCCGCAGGGTCAGTTTATGTGTGGAAATGAGGTTTATTCCTCGTCGCCGGTGTCAGCCTCGGGAGCTTCGGCGGCCGATGCCTCATCGGCTGCTTCCATCTCCGCCAGCTGCTCGGCAGTGGGCTCGTCCTCGGTGTCGGCCTCGATGCTCTCGGTCTGTGCCTCGTCGTCGTGGTCGGTGCGGGCCAGCACCATCACCTTATCGTTCTCGCCCAGACGCATGACCCGGACGCCGGAGCCGTAGCGGCTCTGGACGGGGATCTCGTTGGCGTGCAGGCGGATGATGATGCCCTCCTGACTGCTCAGCAGCACATCGTCGATGTCGTCCACGATCTTGACGGCTGCCACCTTGTCCTTGGAGGCATCGTAGTTGCGGATGCCCTTGCCGCCGCGGGCGGTGATGCGGTAGGTGTCGATGTCAGAGCGGCGGCCCTTGCCGTTTTCGGTGACGGTGAGCACCGTGCCGCCCTCGCGGCAGATGCAGACGCCGACGACCTCGTCGCCCTCGGCCAACTTGATGGCGCGGACGCCGTGGCCGCTGCGGCCCATCGGGCGGGCATCGGCCTCGTTGAAGCGGATGGCCTGACCGTTGCGGGTCGCCACGATGAGCATATCATTGCCGGTGGTTAGGCGGGTCCATGCCAGCGCGTCGCCCTCGTTGAGTGCGATGCCGATGAGGCCCGTCTTGCGGATGTTGGCGTACTGCTCCAGCGGGGTGCGCTTGATGAGGCCCTGCTTGGTGACCATGGTGACGAAGCCGCCCTTGTTGTCCTCGTCCTTGGGGTAGCAGAGCATGTTGGTGACCTTTTCGCCCTCGGCCAGCTGCAGCAAGTTGACGATGTTGCTGCCCTTGCTGGTGCGGCTGCCCTCGGCGATGGTGTAGCCCTTGATGCGGAAGAGGCGGCCCTTGTCGGTAACGAACAGGACATAATCATGGGTAGAGCCCACGAACATCTCCTGCACGATGTCCTCTTCCTTCCGGGTCATGCCGGAGATGCCGCGGCCGCCGCGCTTCTGGGCCTGATAGGTGGCCTTGAGCTGGCGCTTGATATAGCCGGCCTCGGTGAGGGTGTAGACGCACTGCTCCTCGGCGATGAGGTCTTCGATGTCCACTTCGCCGGTGACGGACTGGATCTCGGTGCGGCGCTCGTCGCCGAAGCGCCTTTTCATGTCCAGCAGCTCGTTCTTGACGATCTCCAGCACCCGGGCGTCGTTGGCGAGGATGTCCTCCCAATCCTTGATCTTTGCCTGTAAGCCGGACAGCTCTTCCTCGATCTTGAGGATCTCGAGACCAGCCAGACGGCCCAGCTGCAATTTCACGATAGCGTCGGCCTGCGGGTCATCGAAGCCGAACTGCTCCATGATAGCGGCCTTTGCCTCGGCCATGCCGCCCTTGCAGGCGCGGATGGTGGCGATGAGCTCATCCACGATGTCGGTGGCCTTCTTCAGACCCTCGAGGATGTGGGCGCGCTCCTTGGCCTTCTTCAAATCATACTGCGTGCGGCGGCGGACGACTTCATCCTGGAACTCGACGTACTTCTGTATCATCTGTTTCAGGGTCATGACCTTCGGCACCTTATGGTCGATGGCCAGCATGATGACGCCCACGGTATCCTGCAGCTGGGTGTACTGGTACAGCTGGTTCAGGATGACCTGCGCGTTGGCGTCCTTGCGGATGTCCACCACGATGCGCATACCCTTGCGGTTGGTCTCATCGTTCAGGCCGGTGATGCCCTCGATCCGCTTGTCCTTGACCAGCTCTGCCATGTTCTCGATGAGGCGGGCCTTGTTGACCATATACGGGATCTCCGTAATGATGATCTGGGTGCGGCCATTCTTGGTCTCTTCGATGGTAGCACGGCCCCGCAGAGTGATTTTGCCGCGGCCGGTGGCATAGGCGGCGCGGATGCCGCTTCGGCCCATGATGATGCCGGCAGTGGGGAAGTCCGGTCCCTTGATGTGCTCCATCAGGCCGGGCAGGTCGATGTCAGGGTCCTCGATATAGGCCACGCAGCCGTCGATGACCTCACTGAGGTTGTGGGGCGGGATGTTGGTGGCCATGCCGACGGCGATGCCCTGACTGCCGTTGACCAGCAGGTTGGGGAAGCGGCAGGGCAGGACGCTGGGTTCTTTCTTCGTCTCGTCGAAGTTGGGGTCCCAGTTGATGGTGTCCTTGTCGATGTCGGTCAGCATCTCGACCGCCATGCGGCTCATGCGGGCCTCGGTGTAACGGTAAGCAGCCGGGGGATCGCCATCGACCGAGCCGAAGTTACCCTGACCATCCACCAGCGGGTAGCGCAGGGAGAAATCCTGTGCCAGACGGACCATGGCGTCGTAAACGGAGGCGTCGCCGTGGGGGTGGTAAGAGCCCAGCACCGCACCGACGGTATCCGCCGACTTGCGGTAGGGATGACTGGGGTCGTTGCCGCGTTCGTGCATGGTGTAGAGGATGCGGCGGTGGACGGGCTTCAGGCCGTCACGCACATCCGGCAGGGCGCGGGCCACGATGACCGACATGGAGTAATCCAGAAACGCCGTTTCGATCTCCTTCTTGACGTCCCGGATGATCATCTTGGTACCGCTGCCCGGTATCATCACATAATCTTCTTCCATTGTTTCCTCCAATTACACGTCGAGCTTTGCGTACTGGGCGTTGGTCTCGATAAAGCGGCGGCGGGGCTCCACCTGATCGCCCATCAGGATGGTGAACGCCTCATCGGCCTTCTCGGCATCCTCGATGGTGATGCGGACGATGACGCGGTTCTCGGGGTTCATGGTGGTCTCCCAGAGCTGCTCCGGGTTCATCTCGCCAAGGCCCTTATAGCGGTTGATCTTCGCGCCGGGCATCTCCTGCGAGAGCAGGGCCATTTCGGCGTCGTTGTAAGCGTATTTGATGGTGCTGCCCTTCTGCACCTTGAACAGCGGGGGCTGTGCCACATAGACATGGCCCTGCTCGATGAGGGGGCGCATATAGCGGAAGAAGAAGGTGAGCATCAGGGTGCAGATGTGAGAGCCATCGACATCGGCATCGGCCATGATGAACACTTTGTCATACCGCAGCTTGGAAATATCGAACTCGTCGCCGATGCCGCAGCCCAGTGCCAGCACGACAGGCATCAGCTTGTCGTTGCCGTAGATACGGTCGGCGCGGGCCTTTTCGACGTTGAGCATCTTGCCCCACAGGGGGAGGATGGCCTGAATGGCCGAGTCACGGCCCATCTTGGCCGAGCCGCCTGCAGAATCGCCCTCGACGATGAAGATCTCGGTGCGGGTGGGGTCTTTTTCGCGGCAGTCTGCCAGCTTGCCGGGCATCCGGCTGGTCTCGAGGGCGCTCTTGCGGCGCACCAGCTCACGGGCCTTCTTGGCGGCAGCGCGGGCGCGGGCGGCCTGGGTGGCCTTTTCGAAGATAGCCTTGGCCACGCCGGGGTTCTCCTCGAAGAACTCCATCAGCTTGGAGTAGACCATGTTGGAGACGAGGGTTCGAATTTCCGTATTGCCCAGCTTTGCCTTGGTCTGGCCCTCGAACTCGGCCTCCTGCAGCTTGACGGAGATAACGCAGATGAGGCCCTCACGGACGTCAGCGCCGGAAAGGTTCTCGTCCTTGTCCTTCAGCAGACCGTGGCTGCGGCCATAATCGTTGAATACTCGGGTGAGGCTGCTGCGGAAGCCCTCTTCGTGGGTGCCGCCGTCGGGGGTGTTGACGTTGTTGGCGAAGCTCAGCAGCAGCTCATTGTAGCTGGAATTATACTGCAAGGCGATCTCTGCCATGCCCCGGTCGGTCTGGCCCTTGAGGTAGATGACGTTGGGGTGGAGCACCTCGAGGTCGCGCTTCTCGCCCAGATAGGTGACGAAGCTCTTGATGCCGCCCTCGTAGCACATGACCTCGGTGCGGTAGGTGGGCTCGCCCTCCTTGCCGTCCTCGAGGACGGGGGTGTAGAGCTCGCGCTCGTCGGTCAAGGTGATCTTGACACCGGCGTTCAGGAAGCTCTCTTCCCGCAGGCGCTTTTCCAGCGTTTCGAAGTTGTAGACGGTGGTGTCCTTGAACATCTCCGGGTCGGGCTTGAAGGTGACGCGGGTGCCGGTGACACTGGGGTCCACGGTGCCGATGCACTTCAGCGGGCCGTCCGGGTCGCCGCGGCGGAAGGTCTGCTCGTACTCGCGGCCATCGCGGCGGACGTTGACGGTCAGCCACTCCGAGCAGGCGTTGACGACGGACGCGCCGACGCCGTGCAGGCCGCCGGCCACCTTGTAGCCGGAGTTCTCGCCGCCGAACTTGCCGCCGGCGTGGAGGATGGTATAGACGACGGTGACGGCAGGCAGACCGGTATCAGCCTGGATGTCCACGGGGATGCCGCGGCCATTGTCCGTGACCTGAATGATGTCGCCCTTCAGGATCTTGACCTCGATGTGGTCGCAGTAACCGGCCAGAGCCTCGTCGATGGCGTTGTCCACGATCTCGTACACCAGATGGTGCAGGCCGCGCTCGCCGGTGGAGCCGATATACATACCGGGGCGCTTGCGCACTGCCTCCAGACCTTTCAGGACCTGGATCTCACTGGCGTTGTATTCATGGTCCGTCGCAGTTTCTGCGTTGGTACTGGTAATGATTTCCTCTGCCATTTCCTTTCTCCCTTTTGTTTTGTTTCGTTTTTTCGTTACTATTTGTAAAAGCGATCAACCGCTGGTTGGCTTATTCCAGTTTCATCTCCGTGCGCCGTTTGAGCGCAGCAGGCGACAGCTCCGAGAGATAGATCGTATCCACCGGGGAATCTGCCAGCACATAGCTCTGGGGCAGCTCATCGGACAGGCTCACCACCGCCCCGTTTTTCTGGGCGTAGTTCAGAAACTCCCGCCCCCGGGGTGAGATGGTCGTCGTTTCCAGATTGAAGATGCCGATGATGTCCCGGTCGTTCAGGACATAATCGCGGCCAAGGTGTACATACATTGCATCACACTTTCGTCAGCACGCCGCCGTTCATCCGGTAGACCTCGCCGTCCGTTTTGAGGAAAGCGGTGTCGTCGCAGCTGGTCACGAAGGTCTGCTTTTCCCGCATCCGGGTGAGCAGATACTGCTTGCGGCCATCGTCCAGCTCGCTGAGCACGTCGTCCAGCAGCATCACCGGGTGTTCTCCCGTGATGGAGGCCGCCGCGGCGGCTTCGGCCATTTTCAGGCTGAGCACGACGCTCCGCTGCTGTCCCTGACTCGCATACACTTTTGCAGGCTGACCATCCAGAAGAAGGTCCAGATCTTCCCGGTGAGGGCCGCAGAGGCTCTGCCCGGCCCGCAGCTCTTCGGGCATTTTCTGCCGCAGAAGCTGGGCCAGACCGCCCGGCTCGAACTGGGCCGCATACCGCAGACTCAGTGTTTCCGCCCCGCGGGAAAGCTCCTCATAGTTGGCACAGGCCAGCGGGGAGAGGGCGGCGAGATAGGCTCTGCGCCGCTGCTGGATGGCCTCGCCCTGCTGGGCAAGCTCCAGATTCAGCACCTCTAATAAGGCCCTCTTTTCGGCATAAGGCCGCTCAATGCCATTGGAAGAGCGTCGAAGCAGCGCGTTTTTCTGCTGCAAAGCCCGGACATAGCGGCGGTAGAGGGTCAGGTAGCCGGGGTAGAGCTGGCAGAGGGCCGCGTCCAGAAATTTCCGCCGCCCTTCCGGCGCGCCCTTCACGAGACTCAGGTGTCCGGGGTCGAAGACCACCGCCGGAAAGCTGCCCGCAAGGCTGGCCGCCCGCTTGACTGCGCCCCCGTTCACCGAGACTGTCCGGCCCGGGCGGGGAGAGTCCGGCGCGCCCACCGTCAGGCGGACGCGGTTTGGCTCTTCCGTTTCCTGCTCTTCCTGCTGTGCGCGGAGGGTGGACGCTTTGAGCACGGCGAAGGGTTCGCCCCGGCGCACCAGCTCTGCGTCCTTGCCGCCCCGGAAGCTCTTGCCGCCGGTGAGCAGCCAGATGGCTTCCAGGAGGTTCGTCTTGCCCTGGCCGTTGTTGCCGCAGATGACAGTCAGCTCCCGGCCCGGCGTCAGGCTGGCCGAGGCGATGTTCCGGTAATTTTCGACTTCGAGAGAGAGCAGCCGCATCAGCCGCCCATCCCGATCTCGATGGTCTGTCCGTCCAGCTCTACGGTGTCGCCCGGGCGGCACTTCTTGCCGCGCATGGTGCAGACTTCGCCGTTGACCTTCACGGCCCCGCCCTGAACGAGTTCCTTGGCTTCGCCGCCGGTCTCGCACAGGCCCGCATATTTCAGCAGGGCGTCAAGCTTGATGAATTCGGTATGGATGAGGATCTTTTGCATTTTATTACGCCTCTCAGTCGTTTTTGAAGCGGACGGGCAGGACCAGATACAGGAAGTCATTGCCCTCCACCGGCAGCACTTTCACCGGGCTCAGCGGGCCGCTGATCTCCATCCGCACTTTCTCGGTGCGGGCATTGCGCAGCGCGTCCAACAGGTAGCGGTTGTTGAAGCCGATCTCCACCTCGTCGCCCTCGCACTCGGCGTTGAACTCATCGACGACGCGGCCCAGATTGGTCTGGCAGCGGACGACGACTTTACCCTCTGTAAAAGTGATGCGGAGGGGATTTTTTAAACGCTCTGTAATAATCAGAGAAGCGCGCTCGATGGTCTCGATGAACTCCTTGGTGTCGATGGTCACACGGGTGCGGCTGCCTGCCGGAATGACATTGTGATAGTTGAGGAACTCGCCCTCGATGAGGCGGCTCATGATGGTGTAGCCGGCGGTCATGAACACGACGTAGCGGCGGTTGGCACAGATGTGGACCGGCTCTTCGTCGTCGTTGGGCAGCAGATGAGACACTTCGGTCATGGTCTTGCTGGGGACGATGATGCGGATGTCCTTGACGGCAGTGACGGGCCGCTCCACGATGGCCAGACGGTAGCCGTCCAGGGCAACGATGGTCATTTTATCCGGCTCTATCTCAAAAAGTTCACCGGTATGCGCAGGTTTTTTCTCATCCTGGCTGACGGCGTAGAGGGTGCGGTCGATCATATCGCGGAGCACGCCGGTCTTGATGGTCAGGGTCTCCTCGGCGCCGGTGTTGGGCAGCTCGGGGAAATCGGTGGCCGACATGGACTGGATCTCGAACTGCGCCACGCCGCTCTGGATGGTGGTTTTGCCATTATCGGCAGACTGGATGGTGATCTGGCCTGCCGGCATCCGGCTGATCATGCTGCTGAGGAGCTTTGCATTCAGCACGATCTCACCGGGTTCTTTGACATTGGCCTCGATGGTGGTCACGATGCCCATTTCGAGGTCGTAGCCGGTGAGGGTCAGCTGGAAGCCTTCTGCCTTCAGTAAAATGCCCTCCAGTACCGGGATGGTAGAGCGCAGAGTGACTGCTTTGGATACGCCGTCAATGGCTGCACTCAGAAGAGTTTTGTCGCAGATGATGTTCAAATCTTCTTCTCTCCTTTTTTGCGTCTGTTTTGCTGTCGTTTCTCATGGGATCCGATGCAAAAACCTGTTTTCTTTATTGAACTTGTTGTAGTAATCGTAGTAGGGGGTGGGGAAGATGTGGAAAACTCTGCAAACCCTTGCCGGGATGCGGGGATTTGGTTTTCCACGGAGATGTTGAGGAACTGTGAATGGAATGTTGAATCGGGGAGAGCCGTGGTTCTTTCCACATCCGCTGTGAAAAACGGAGGTTGAATGTTGAAAACCATGTGGAAAGAGTGGAAAGTTTCGGCTTTTCACCACAATATCTAGGTCTATTTTCCCCTTTTTGTTCCTCTTTCTCCCCATATTTTGGGGTTTGACCCCTGAATGAGTATGACTTTTGCACCGGCTCCGGTGTGTTAAGCCTTCACATTCTTGATGATGTCGCTCACCGTCTCCCGCAGGTGCTGGTCGTTCTTCATGTCCCGCTCCATGGTCTTGAGGGAGTAGACGATGGTGGAATGGTCACGGCCCGAGAACTCCCGGCCGATCTCCTCCATGCTCATGCCGGTGACCTCGCGCAGGATGTAGATGGCCACACGGCGGGCAGAGGCCACATTGGCGTTCCGCTTGGTGCCGCGGATGTCGGCAGGGGAGACGTTGAAGGTGCGGGATACCTCGCCCACGATCTTCTCGATGGTGACAGGCACGGGCTGGGTCTCGTTGAGGATGTCCTTGATGGCATTCTGTGCCACGCTGATGACCGGCTGGATGCCCTCGAGCATATAGTAGGCGTTGAGCTTTTTGACCGCGCCTTCCAGCTGGCGGATGTTATTTTTCAGATGGTTGGCGATGAATTCAGCCACATCCTCGGGCAGGTCGAGGTGAAGAAGCTCCGCCTTGCGCTTGACGATGGCCACGCGGGTCTCGAAATCCGGCGGCTGGACGTCGGCGGTCAGGCCCCACTCGAAGCGGGTGCGCAGACGCTCTTCCAGGCTCTTGATCTCCTTGGCCGGGCGGTCGGACGCGATGACGATCTGCTTGTGGGCATCGTGGAGGGAGTTGAAGGTGTGGAAGAACTCTTCCTGGGTGGATTCCTTGCCCGCGATGAACTGGATGTCGTCCACCAGCAGCAGGTCGGCCACGCGGTACTTCATCCGGAAGTCCTCGGTGC
>OGER01002177.1_pt1 | contig 12129 bp, 10 predicted proteins | sample 1570691 | NCBI WGS metagenome assembly OGER01 (sample SAMEA2582143, study PRJEB24529) | metagenome | biome: Human gut stool | place: China | collected 2011
ATTTTTAATTATTAATTTTTAATTATCACTATGGCTTCACTGAAAGAAGTAAAAACCAGAATAAATTCGGTCAAAAGTACCCGAAAAATCACTTCAGCAATGAAGATGGTGGCTTCTGCCAAACTACATAAGGCACAAGGAGCCATTGAGAATATGTTGCCCTATCAGAAGAAGTTGAACAAGATTCTGACTAACTTTTTGAGCGCTGATCTTCCGATAGAGTCTCCTTACATACGAGCACGGGAAGTGAAGCGTGTGGCGATTATTGCTTTTTCTTCGAATACATCACTTTGTGGTGCTTTTAATGCAAATGTCATAAAGATGTTATTGCAAACTGTCAGCGAATACCGTACGCTGGGACAGGATAATATTTTGATCTTTCCCATAGGAAAGAAGGTGGAGGAAGCTGTGAAGAGAATGGGATTCCAGCCGGGGGAAATACCTCCGACACTTTCCGATAAACCAACTTATCAAGAAGCTTCCGAGCTGGCGGATCTTCTAATGAAAATGTATGTGGCGGGAGAAATTGACCGTGTGGAATTGATTTATCATCATTTTAAATCAATGGGTGTGCAGATTCTACTTCGTGAGACTTATCTGCCTATTGACCTTACACGTGCAGTAGAAGAAGGTAAAGAACTGGAAAAACAGAAAGAAGAAGAGCGTGAAGTTGTGAATGACTATATAGTAGAACCTTCTGCTGAGCAATTGATTGCCGACTTGATACCTACTGTATTAAGCCAGAAGCTCTTTACTGCTGCTGTGGATTCTAATGCTTCCGAGCACGCAGCACGTACATTAGCAATGCAAGTAGCTACGGACAATGCCAACGAATTGATTCAAGACCTTACCAAGCAATATAACAAGAGTCGCCAACAGGCGATTACGAACGAATTGCTGGATATTGTGGGTGGTTCGATGCAGTAATTACGACAATTAATAACATTATTTTTTGATTCAATATCCCGTTTTTAAGGTGAAACTTAAAAACGGGAATTTATATATATATATTTGCGTTGGAAATAGTCTTGAATTTTTATTTATATTCAAGCAAAACAAATATACGAAGTAGTTTTCGGACATAATAGCACATCACTTAGTGTTCTAATTTGATCCGTCGTCCCGGTTGCTTTCTAGCGGGAAAAACAGCCGGGACTTTTTGTCTGATTCTCATTTGACTATTTTATGCGGAAAAGTTTAGTACTTTTATTTCAATCTCTATATAGTTTTCCGTACCTTTGCACAAAATAATATACTTTCATGGAAAATAATCCTGAACTACAACTTGCTTGGCAGTTCATTGAAAATACAGGCACACACCTGTTTCTTACCGGAAAAGCCGGAACCGGAAAAACTACATTTCTAAAACGATTGAGAGAGCATACCCCCAAACGCATGGTCGTATTGGCTCCGACGGGTATTGCAGCAATTAACGCCGGAGGGGTGACGATTCATTCTTTTTTCCAGATATCTTTTGCTCCATTTGTGCCGGAAACGACTTTTAACTCTGCGCAAATACAATACCGATACAGTCAAGAGAAACGTAACATTATCCGAAGCATGGATTTATTAGTGATTGATGAAATCAGTATGGTACGTGCGGATTTGCTAGACGCAGTAGATGCGACTTTACGTCGTTATCGCAATCGCGAAAAGCCTTTTGGAGGGGTACAACTGTTGATGATTGGAGATTTGCAGCAGTTAGCTCCTGTTGTGAGGGACAGCGAATGGAGTTTGTTGAGGAATTATTACGAAACGCCTTATTTTTTTGCCAGCCGTGCATTGAGAGAAACGACCTATATGACAATTGAACTGGAAAAGGTATACCGTCAGAACGATACTTTTTTTCTTTCTCTGTTGAATAAAATACGTGAGAACAAAGCAGATGATGAAGTGTTGAATGAGTTGAATCGGCGATATCAGCAAGGCTTCCAACCGCCTAAAGAAGAAGGATATATCCGTTTGACAACACATAACAATCAAGCACAGCAAGTAAATGATCGTGAATTGGCTTCTCTACCGGGAAAGCCTTATCATTTTCGAGCTGAAGTGACGGGGACTTTTCCTGAATATACATATCCCGCAGATGAAATTCTCACTATTAAAGAGGGTGCCCAGATCATGTTTCTCAAAAATGATGTTTCTTTGGAAAAACGGTATTATAATGGTATGATCGGAGAGGTGGTAGCCGTTAATGATTCTGAGATATATGTGAAAGAAAAAGGGAGTGAGGAGGATTTTCTGTTGTTGCCGGAGGAATGGGGAAACTATAAGTATGTGTTAAATGAGGAAACGAAGGAAATCACTGAGGTGATAGAAGGAACATTCCGTCAATATCCTATTCGATTGGCATGGGCTATCACGATACATAAGAGTCAGGGATTGACATTTGAACGTGCAATTATTGATGCACGCAATTCCTTTGCGCATGGACAGACATATGTAGCTTTGAGTCGTTGTAAGACTTTGGAGGGCTTGGTATTGGAGTCTCCATTGCGTAAGGAGGCTATTATTAGTGACAGTGTGGTTGATAACTTCACAAAAGAGGTGGAACGGAATAAACCGGGAAACAAGCAGCTAAGTGATATGCAGAAGGCTTATTTCTTCGATTTGTTGAGTGATTTGTTTAACTTCTATTCCCTCGAGCAGGCTTATAAACGGTTGCTTCGTATGCTGGATGAAGATTTGTATAAACTTTACCCTAAATTACTTACCGAATATAAGCTATTGGAGCCTCATATTAAGGAAAAGATAGTGGAAGTTGCCCACCGTTTCCGCAATCAGTATACACGTTTGATTAATGAGAGTGAAGATTATGCTTCGGACCAGGAGTTGCAAGAACGGATTCGTTCCGGTGCGGTGTATTTTCATAAAGAGCTGGAACCTATTCGTGTTTTGTTTGCAAAGACTAATATACCTCTTGATAATAGGGAGTTGAGGAAACAACTGAATGAACGTTTGCAAGCGTTGGATGATGCATTGTGGATTAAAGAGTCCTTATTGAAAGCTATGTGTGTGCAACCTTTTATTGTTGCTGAATATTTGAAATTGAAAGCTAAGGTGATGTTAAGTCTTGAGGACAACTCTTCTTCTCCTTCTCCTACCGCTAAAACATTGAGAGAGAGAAAAGAACGGGTAGAACGTACACGTGGTAGTTTTACAAAAGTAAAAGTAGAAGTTCCTACGGATATTCTGCATCCGGAGCTTTATCGCACTTTATCGGAATGGAGAACGGAAAAGACGCGTGAAACCAATATGCCTGCTTATGTCATTATGCAACAGAAAGCATTAATGGGCATTGTAAATCTTTTGCCGGATACTCCGCAAGCTTTGGAAGCTGTACCTTATTTTGGAGCGAAAGGAGTGGAGAAATATGGACTTGAAATTTTGGGGATTGTCCGTAAGTATATGAGGGAGAATCAAGTGAAACGACCGGAAATCAAAGAGATATTTCTTCCGGAAAAAAGTAAGAGGGGAGAAAAAAAGGAACCGAAGAAAGATACGAAACAGATGAGCTATGAGATGTTTTGTAAGGGAATGAGTATGGAGGAGATAGCTAAATCACGTGATTTGGTGACGGGAACAATTGCTACGCACTTAGAACATTATGTTCGTATGGGAAAGATTAAATTGGAGCAAGTAGTAGCTGTAGAAAAGATAGAGAAGATTCGTCGGTATCAGCAAAAGAACGAGAATTCCGGAGTGGCAGGAATAAAAGCGGCGTTAGGAGACGAGGTCTCCTATGCCGATATCAGATTTGTATTCGCAGCCGATGATGCTAGGCGTTGAAGCTCTTAGAATTTGCAGAAGAAAGAAACGAATACCGGAACACTCATATCAATGAGAATGCCGTGTAGGATAGCAATCGGAATCATTTCTTTTCCCGAATATCTGCTGATAGAAGGCAATAATACATCCATGGAATTGACTCCTGCCGCAGAGATAGGAGCCAATTTCCCGAAATACTTTTTGATAAGCGGAGTGCCGAGAAGTGCCATCATTTCACGGAAGATATTAGTCAGTAGGGCGATTGTGCCTAGTTCTGTGGCAAGTTGCAGTCCGATAGACGGTTCTTTGAACTGGGTGATAAGAATGGAAGAGAGTGAATAGTAGGCAAATCCGCTTCCTACTGCCATACAGTCGAACACGCTCCATTGACTTACCAGTATGCTTGCCAGAGCAGAGAATAATAATGTTCCGATGATAGTTCCCAACGGAATTAGTAACATCTTGGGATGCAGGTGTGAAATGATTGTTTTCAGATTTTTGTTGGAACCGATGCTAACTCCTACTTGAAGCATTAGCGCATATAGTATGTACATAGAAATAGTATGCGTGTCAAATTGAAACTTATTGAGAGCTCCCATGATACAGCCTACACAAAAGAATAATATTACAATCAGACTTCCTTTCATTGTTCGCCTCCTTTCTTGAAGAATAGTTGTAAAACCAGCCGGGCAGCAATCAAGCTTCCCAATACACCCGATATGGCAAGAATGATTGCTTGTTTACCGAACTTACCAAGATTGTTTACTATCAGACTATTAGAGCCGATAGATACGCCAAGTATAAAGAGTAAGAGGAATATTGTAAGAGAAATCGTCTTTTCTGTCTTTTGTAAAATAGTCCAGTTACGCAATACATAGCCGATTCCGATTCCTAGAAACATGGTAGATATAATAGAAAACATATTGTATATATTTAGGTCAGGTTATACATTTGAATAAGCCACACGAATAATTCTCCAAAAAGATAATTTATCTTATTGAAAGTCAGGATAAATGCTACTTGTGAGCAACAGAGTGAATCAGCAGGTAGCTCCTATAATCAAAGAAAGGGGAATTTAGATGAATCCACTGAACCAATGTACATGCACGCAACATGACTTACAGAAATTGGGGATTTCCGCAAGAAAGTAAGCAGTGTTATGTAGTTGTAATCTCTGATTCATCATTGGTCTTCTTAATTTTGGTGCAAAGATATGAACTTTTTGTATATTTTCAAAATAAATATGCAATAATTATATGCTGTTCCAATCCAGAAGGACTTCCTTTAGTTTTCGCGGATTGTATCCGAGTATTGTTCGTGCTTTCTCGATACTCATTCCGCTAAAACGCGGGCGGGGAGTGGATTCTTGCATTTCTTCTGTCGTAACAGGATGAATGAGCGTGCGGTTTAATTTCATGTAGTCTGCTACCTGATAAGCTATTTCTGCAATAGTCAAACATTCGTCACCACAGATATGAAAGATTCCGTTGGTCGTATTTTCTATCAGGCGTCGTATCCCGTCTGATAGATCTCCTACAAAAGTTGGCGTGCGCCATTGGTCGGATACAACACGAATCTCTTGTCCGGCTTTCAAACGGTTCATTACTAATTGAACGATATTTCCATGCTGTCCGGGCAGTGCTTTTCCATACACAATCTCTACACGTGCAATGGCATAATTACTACAAATATCGGCAACTTTTTCTTCTCCTTTCCATTTGGTGAATCCGTAATAGTTGACAGGAGCGGGGAGTATTTCTTCTGTATATAGCTGTCCGGTTCTCTCATTTATCTTTCCGTCAAATACGAAATCAGTGGATAAATGGATGAAACGGCTTTGGTATTCTTTGCAAAGGTGTGCCAGTTGTTCTACCGCGGTAACGTTTATGAGGTAAGCCTCTTCATGGTGTGTTTCACAATAATCGGGAACAGATAAAGCGGAACAGTTGATAACTACATCCGGACAAATTGCTTTGAACAACTCTTTTACGGACGCTTCATTCCGTATATCAACTTCAATGAAACGATACTTCTTTGTATTCTCTAAAGCTGGAAAGATATCCGAGTGCAGGGAACAGCCGGTCACATTATATTGTTTATGGGCAGATAAATCCTTCAGTAATTGGCGTCCGGTGAATCCGTTAGCACCGATGATTAATATATTTCTCATGATTTTTTATAAGATGTATAGAGCTGTTGTTCTTGAATATCTACAAATTAGAAAATATCTCTTTTAATAGATTTAATGAGTAGCTGCATACCATGCTGTTTTTTCTTTTGCGGAAGCGAGGTCATTAGTACTGGGATCGGAAATGGTGATACCGGAGAAAGTTTCTATTTTTACCTTTCCTCTACTCATAGAATAGAAATAATCTGTATTTCTTTTGAATGGAACAGTACGGTTAAGTTGTTCGTTGAATTGAGCCAGTAATTCCTGGTTGGAACATAACTTTGATACATAATCTCCGCAATCAAAGAATATAACAGGAGAATAGCCGTCTAATCTTTGCAGTGACCCGGTTAATGTCGTATCAAATGTATATTGGCTATTTATGTCCTTCATTATAGCTGCCAAATGATCCAATTCTGCGCAATCCGTGACAGCGATAGTGCCGCATGGCATCTCATAATTTGAATAAAAGTCATCGAATCCATTGCAGATCTTTTCATAATTAATTTCTCCTATCAAATACTGTCCGATCTTTGCGTATGGCATACCGTACGCCATTATTTCACAGGTAGACGCTATCAGATGATTAGTCACATTTTTAAGATCATAAGCAACTTCTACTGTCGACATGTAACAATCATCAAAAAGTATATATTCCATTTTCAATCCGGCATTGGAGATACCTTGAGCAAGTGTGGTTATGTCGGTTTGATATTGGGGATATAATCCTCCGAAATAACGTGTCATAGGTACATTCTCATACTCCCAGTGCATTTTGTTGACACAAAGGTTACTGCGTGATTGGGCATTTGATACAGGTATCCATCCCATACCATGACAACCGATAATCATAGAGTAACGTTGGGCTGGTGTACATTCCCGAACATCATTAAGGATAGACGTAATTCCTTCGGCTGTTGTATATACGGGATCAGTATACTGCTTATAGGTCTTGCGCACGCTTTTACCGTTTTCATAAACGAGTTCAAAAAGAGTAGCTTCTGTAGCTTCGGTACACATAAATACTATGACACGTTCATTTTTTAGTATATTCTTTTCGATTACACTCTCCAAGTCACTGATATTCTGATAGAAGTTAGAAGTCAGATTGTTCGACCAAGGGAGATACATAAATATCGTTTGCTCATTATTTGCCCGTACAATAGGAGGAACAATTTCATTGGGATCAGTATCCGTAGGATTTTCTGTATCTTCTATATCCGGCGATTCAGGAATAATATCTTCTTTTTCACACGAAGCCATGCTAAAAGATAGAAATAGCACAAAGATGATTGGTTTTATAAGATGATAATATTTTTGCTTTGTCTTCATTTTGTTTCTTGAATTAAATTATCTGAGTTTCTGCAAAACTACTGAAAAAATAGTGATTTCTACAACTGATTGTAGGATTTCTGTGAGGTATAGACATAAAAAAAGGAGCAACGCCTTGCTCCAACCTTTGTTAACCTTAAATCTAATACTATGAAAAACACATTGCAAATGTACGCACTTTTGTGAAATCTGCAAATAATCCAAGAAAAAAAGTATGTTTTATAACATTGATTAAGAGTTTTATTTCCCGATTCTATTTTTATTAAGGATTTCTGCCGTTAACTAAATAATTTTAGTTGGGCATTCTGAATTCATTTGGCGAACACCCTGTGATTTTCTTGAATAAGCGGCTGAAATACTGTGAATTAGAGAACCCTAGTTCTTGTGCAATCTGGCCGAGCGTTTTATCCGTATTTACCAACCATCCTTTGGCTATCTCGAAACGTTTGAACTGGATATACTCTTTGAACTCTTTTCCTATTTCATATTTCAGTAAATCATTAAAATATGCAGGCGATAAATGCAGGAGATTAGCACAATATTCATCGGATAACACATCAGTTGATAGGCTTACTTTCACATTGAAATGATTATCAAGCAGATGATTGAATTCTCTGAACACCTTTTTATTGACTTCGCTACGTGTGATAAACTGGCGTTCGTAGAAGCGGGTACAATAATCCAGCAAAAGTTCAATGTATTTTGAAATGATTTTTTTGCTGTGTCGGTCAATGCAGCGCTCAAGCTCTTGCCGAATCCTCTCCAGGAACTCCAGAATAATCTGTTTTTCGCGTAGAGAGAGATGCAGTGCTTCCTCCGGACAATAAGAGAAGAAAGTATAATTGTGTATATTGAGTCCGAGCGGAGTCCCGCAAATCAAGTCGGGGTGAAAGGCCAATATCCATCCCTTGGAAGGAAATTCCTTGTTGTTCTCCTTCATACTGATTGATTCTCCGGGAGTCAGGCAAACGAGAGTTCCGTCCGAGAAATCACAACATTGGTGCCCGTATGCATAGGCCTCACACTTACATTCACTCAACAGAATCGTATAGAATCCGAATTTAATGTCCGTATGAGGAGATAAGTCAGCCTTCGAAAGGTCGATGACACTGACTAGCGGGTGCAGTGTCTTACTTCCCAGGCAACAATTACATTGATGCACGGTTCCTATTTTGAGTACTTTATCTCCCATGACGTTAACGATCTCTCCGGTGTATGTTCTTAGTTCTGCTGTTTATATTCATTCGGTGTATATCCGACATGTTTTTTAAATAGCCGGCTGAAGTGTTGAGGATACTGGAATCCCAGTTCATAAGCTATCTGGCTGACCGTTTGCGAACCTTCCAATATTCGTTCTTTGGCAAGTTCAATGATACGGCACTGAATATATTCCTGCGCAGTTTTACCAGTTTCTTTTTTTATCAGGTCGCCGAAGTAATTAGGAGAAAGGCATACCTTGTCTGCAAAATATTTCACGGAAGGCAACCCTTCGGTCAGTGCTACCTGCCCTTGGAAATATTCATCCAATAGATGTTCGAACCGCACGATAATGTCTTTGTTTACCTGATTGCGTGTGATAAACTGCCGTTCATAGAAACGCATACAATAATCGAGTAATAGTTCGATATTGCGGACAATAAGTTGTTTGCTATGCTTGTCGATAGCATGTTCCAGTTCGATTTGTATTTTATGTATACAGTCCGTTACAATTTCTTTTTCCTGGTCGGATAGATGCAAGGCTTCATTAACTTCATAAGAAAAGAAAGAATAATTCTTGATATTCTGTCCCAGAGAAGTTCCCCGGATCAGGTCGGGATGAAACAAGACCCCGATCGATTTTGTACGTTGAGGAGTTTTCTTCCGGTTATCTATACCAATCACTTGACCTGGGGCCATACAGACGACCGTTCCTTCCTGATAGTCATAATAGTTACGCCCATATTTAAGGTCTCCGCAATTAATGTCTTTCAAAAACAGAGAGTAGAATCCGATATTCATGTGATAGTATTCTACTGTTTTTGTCGCTTTTGAAAAGTCGATCACATTCACTAAAGGGTGCAAAGTTTCCAGTCCGAATAATTGGTCGTACTGATCAATAGTTTCAATTTTGGTAATTTCATCCATACGGCTTACAGTTTTATCATAGGCAAAGATAAAACTTTTAAGAATATCTTATCTATATCATATTTGCAAAACAGTAATATAGGTACAAGAATCAGTAATTTGTATACAACGTTGGTAGTCAAAGGCAGAATTAATATCTTTGTGGCAGATCTTAAAGCGTATCCTTGACGGAAAGCCTGTGATTATTCCCGGTGACGGAAGTTCGTTATGGACACTGACACATTCTAAGGACTTTGCCAAAGGATATGTCGGTTTAATGGCAAACCCTCATGCTATCGGGAATGCTTTCCATATCACAACCGACGAAAGTATGACTTGGAATCAGATTTATGAAACCATTGCCGATGCATTAGGAAAACCGCTGAATGCGTTACACGTAGCTTCGGATTTTCTTGCCGGACATGGAGAAACTTATGATTTCAGAGGGGAACTATTAGGTGACAAGGCTGCCACAGTCGTTTTTGATAATTCGAAGATCAAGAGACTTGTCCCGGATTTTATCTGTACTGTATCAATGGTGGACGGTCTGAGACAATCCGTGCATTATATGCTTACACATCCTGAGAGTCAAACGCCTGATCTGGAGTTTGATAAGTGGTGTGATAGGATAGCGGATGCAATGTACGCTGCGGATAAGGCTTTTAAATCAGGCAAATAGTAAACCTAGCCTTCATATATATTAGTAAGGACCGTTTCGCCCTTGCTGTACTTCAATCCGTATACCGAAATTACCGTTTGCGGATTTTGGTTCGAATGCTCCCCGGAAATTATTCTTTTCCCAAGGCATGGCACTTCGGTTGGGCACTCTCCAACCGTCTTTGTCATAATCTCCGTACGTATTAATCCTCATACCGTTTTTCAGCTTAAAAGATCCCATTTGCATGAACTGTGGAGAAGACGACAGCCCCCAGCCATACCCGTATCCGAAACCGGAAAAGGCAGAAGGAGAAAAAGCATCAGAGAATCCTTGTGAGTATGTGGCATCCGTATTCAGACGGAACAATTGATTATAGTCTTTACTCATATTCGGCACATCCAGGCTGAATTTAGGAAGTTTGGGAGGAGCTACATTCATCAATCCCATATCCAATAAAAAGCCGCCAAACTCCTTAATATTAGCCGAGGGGGCACGACGAATACTATCGGAAGGGATTTCTGACTGTGCGGATGCAAAACCGACCGATAATATCAGCGAAAGAAATAAAATCAGTTTTTTCATCTTCGTAAAGGTTGATTTATGACAAAGATAGAAATTTTCATCCTGACTATTCGTTTCTGTTATATTTTCTTAGAGAAAAACTCTTTAAAAATAGGATGACAACATTTGTACATACGTTTAAGTAGCAATTAACGTGGATACTTCCCGTTTCAAGTAACAAAAGACATGACATTGAGCAAAGTTCGTATCTTTCCTCCCTCATTCATAAAAAGGAACGAGGGAGGAAATACCTTTTAGCGTATGGAAGCCTTCCATACATTAGCATACTCTTCCAGTACACGCTTGATACTCTGCCCGATTTTTACATAATCAGCTTCGTTCAAGTTGGCAAGTGATACACGGACACTCCATTTCGGTCCGGCAAAGCCACCGCCGTTCAGCAATACGAGCGAAGTCTCATTTGCCAGGCGAAAGACCACATCCAACGGATTATATGTCTTTTGCAGATAAGCAACAAAATCATCCCCATAGAATTTTTTCGCCCATACCAGCATATCAATTTCCGAGTAATATCCGGCACGTAGAGGGTCTTCTACCAGTGTGAAACCCGTATTGTCCCATAATGCATGAAGGCGGCGGTGAATGATTTCCTGCATTCTGGTTTTGTAACGGTTTTCCTTATCCAGAATAGCAAAAAGCGAGAACAGGCTCATCTGCATCTGCTGTGGCAGCGAAAGACCTGCGGTATGATTCAATGCGATCTGGCGGCTGTCTGCCACCATGCGGTCAATAAACTTCAGCTTTTCCGGATGCAAATCGATACTGGAGTAACGTTTGTTCAAGATTGCTTTTTGCTCCTCCGACAGGCGGGCAATCATTTTGTCGTAGATGTTGTCTTCGTGTAGCGCGATTACGGCATTTCTCCAGCCTGTTGCACCGAAATATTTGGAGAAAGAATAAACGCAAAGAGTATTGTGAGGCAATTCCGCCATTAATGACCGGAAATGAGGTATAAATGTTCCATACACATCGTCCGTGATAATCATCAGGTTCGGATTATCATTTTTTACGATATTGACAATCCGTGCGGCAGTCTCCGGGCTAAGCGCATAACTGGGCGGATTGCTCGGATTCGTAATGAAGAGCGCTTTAATCTGCGGATTTTTCAGTTTGTCAATCTCTTCATCCTTATATTGCCATGTATGTAATCCGTCGGCTGTCATCTGATCAGCGGATATTTCAGTCACGTCAAATTGATAACGTCGTAGCTGCGGGATCTCTATATAAGGAGTGAAAACCGGAATCATCAGTGCAATAGAATCTCCCTGGTTCAACAGGAAATTCTCTTCCAGCGAATCGAACAGATAACACATGGCGGCTGTGCCTCCTTCGGTGGCGAACAAGTCGAATGTCCCTTTCGGCGGACGTCGGTCACACATCTCCTGTGCCAGATAATCCTGTACGATCTGTTCCGTAAAATACAGAATACGGTCGGGCACAGGATACTGGTCACCGATGACGGATTCCGCCCATTCATGTACCAGTGTGTCCGGGTCGGCAGCATGCTCCATTAGCA
>OGER01002183.1_pt1 | contig 12088 bp, 9 predicted proteins | sample 1570691 | NCBI WGS metagenome assembly OGER01 (sample SAMEA2582143, study PRJEB24529) | metagenome | biome: Human gut stool | place: China | collected 2011
GAGCGAGATGAAAGCCCTGCAGGCGCAGATTAATCCACACTTTCTTTATAATACACTGGATTCTATCATCTGGATGTCAGAGGCAGGAGAAAATGATCAGGTCGTATTGATGACATCTGCTCTGGCAAAGCTGCTCAGACAGAGTATCAGCAATGACAGAGAGCAGATCACGGTGGCGGAAGAAATCGACTATGTGCGAAGCTATCTGACGATCCAGAAGATGCGTTATAAAGATAAGCTGGAGTATACGATTGATGTAGAAGAGCGGATCCTGGATGTTTGGATCATTAAATTTGTACTTCAGCCATTGGTGGAAAACGCAATCTATCATGGTCTGAAATATAAAGAGACCAAAGGAAATCTGGATATTCGCGGTTACAGAAGAGGCAATCGTGTCTGTCTGGTCGTTGCAGATGACGGGGCCGGAATGGAAGAGTCGGAATTGGAACATATTCTGGAGAAAAAAGAGAAAAAGACCAAGTCAAATGGGGTAGGGGTATATAATGTGCAGAAACGGCTGCAGCTCTATTACGGGGCAGAATATGGGATTTCTTATATCAGCAGAAAAGGCGAGGGAACGGTTGCGACCGTGACGATCCCTCTGGATGGAGGAAAAAGCAATGAAGAGACGGGCAGGTAAAAGACTGATTGGGGTAATGACGGCCGGATTTGTGCTTTTGATCCTGATTCTGATCACGATCGGTGTGCTTCAGGACAGCTCTCAAAATAAGCGGACTTATAAGATCATCATGGTTCCTAAGACCATTGATGAATCCAATGATTTCTGGACCGGGCTGATCGAAGGAGCAAAGCTGGGAGCAGAAGAATTTGGCTGTGAGATCGAGGTGGTTGGAAGTGATTCAGAGGATGATTATGAAGGGCAGAACCGGCTGATTGAAGAGAGTATCAAGAAGAATCCGGATGCGTTTCTGATTGCGCCATGCAGTTATACACATACGACAGAAGCAGTGCAGGAGGCGATCAATGCCGGTATCAAAGTGATTCTGGTGGACTCTGTGATCGACAAAGAAATTGCCAACGGAGTGGTTGCGACCGACAATTTTAAAGCAGGGAAAGAGCTGGGAACATTTGCAAAAACAATTTTAAAACCGGATTCAAAGATCGGAGTTGTGGCGCACGTAAAAGGAAGCTCCACAGCGACAGAAAGAGAGGATGGGATCAGAGAAGGTCTGGGAGAGGATCAAAATCGGATTCAGGATATCGTCTACTGTAATTCTTCTTACGATCTTGCAAGCGATCTGACAGAAAAAATGTTAAAAGAACGGCCGGAGATCGATGTTGTGATCGGAACGAATGAATATTCAGCAGTCGGTGCTGCCCGCGGCGTCAGAAAAATGGGGATGGAAGGTCAGGTGAAGGTCGTTGGATTTGACAACTCCGTGGAGCAGATCCAGCTTTTGGAAGCCGGAGTCTTTCAGGGGATCGTGATCCAGAAACCATTTAATATCGGATATCTGGGGGTGGAACAGGCAGTAAAAGCAATTGAAGGCTATCCGATGGAATATAATCTGGATTCCGGCTGTAAGATGATCACCAAAGAGAATATGTATGAAGAGGAAAATCAAAGACTTTTATACCCGTTTTCCGGTCAACAGTAAGCGAAAAAGGTGAAAAGGTTACACTACCGCGTAAAATATTACCCGGTGGTGTAATTTTTTAACCTTTTTTAGGAAGATTTTCAATTTCAATCAGGAAAAAGAAAGACTATACTATATATAAATCTTAGTTCTGAAGTCATGGGTTCGAAAGTTGATCTCGATTCTGACACTACGAAAAGTATGAAATCTGGGGTTCATGTTTTCCAAGTATTGCAGCGGGCGCCTGAAGGAGTCGAAGCAGACACGGGGCGGTGGCGCAGGACAGCGAGATAGGAAATGATTCCGTATTTAAAACAGACGGAACAAAAGAAGTAGGAGGACGAAAAGTGGAAAAGATTAAACAAAATCCTTTTGTAAAAAAGGTAGGGTTTAACAGAATCGTGTTATGCTTTGTATTACTTCTGATGTATGCTTTCTTCTGCGCACTGACACAGGGAAGTTTCTTCGGGATTGAACGTATTCTGAACACCCTCAATTATGTATATTTTCTGGGGTTCTTATCATTGGGAGTTACCTTTGTAATCGCAACAGGAGGAATTGATTTCTCCATCGGACCGGTTATGTTCTGTTGTGCATTGATTTCAGGTTACTGCTTCACATCGCATGGAATGCCGATGCCGGTAGCGCTGATCCTCAGTATTGTGATCGGACTGATCTTCGGTATCTTTAACGGGTATCTGGTAGCATACTGGTCAGTACCTTCATTCATTACTTCTATGGCAAGTATGAATATTTCAAAAGGTGTTGCATCTGTATTCACAAAGACACAGTCAGTCAGCTGGCCTCAGGAGATGCAGGAAGGCGGATGGTTTAGAAATATCATCAGCTTCAACGGAATTCCGGTAGGTCTGATCATTTTCCTCGCAGTGGCAGTTGTCTGTGCGATCCTGTTAAATAAAACAAAACTTGGACGTTACATCTTATGTCTTGGAAGCAACAAAGAAGCAGTAAGACTTTCCGGTGTAAATGTAAAAAAATGGGAAATGTCTGCATATATTATCTGTGGAATCCTGGTTGGTATTTCAGCAATCTTCTTCACAGCAGCTTATACAACTGTTCAGCCTGGATATGGTGATCAGTACAACAATGAGGCAATTGCAGGATGTGTAATGGGTGGTACATCCATGGCAGGTGGACTTGCTTCTATCAGCGGTACAGTAATCGGTGTATTCATCATCGCATTGCTTCAGGAAGGTATTCTTGCTCTTGGCTTTACAAAAGATTATCAGCTTATCATCACAGGTCTTATCGTTATCGTCGCAGTATTCAGTGACGTTGTTGCAAGACGCAGAAAGAACTAATCGTGATACATAATAATTGAGAGAAGAAGTGAAATAGAAAGGCAAGGGTAATAAAATGGGTGAAGTTATATTAACGATGAAAGGAATCGACAAGTCTTTCCCTGGTGTTCATGCACTGGATCACGTGGATCTGGAAGTCAGAAAAGGTGAAGTCCTTGCTCTGATGGGAGAGAACGGTGCCGGAAAGTCAACCTTGATGAAGGTTCTTACAGGTATTTATAAAAAAGATTCCGGAACTATTACATATGAAGGAAAAGAAGTAGAGTTTGCAAATACAAGAGAGGCTCAGGACAGTGGTATCGTCATCGTACACCAGGAGCTGAACATGCTTGGTCATCTTACAGTGGCACAGAACATCTTCATCGGAAGAGAGTTCAAAAAAGGTGTTCGCATCGATGATAAGAAGATGAATGAAGAAGCAAAAAAACTGTTTGACAGAATGCATATCGACATTGATCCAAGAGAGACAATGAATCATCTGACAGTTGGTAAACAGCAGATGTGTGAGATTGCAAAAGCAATTTCTCATGATGCGAAAGTCATTATCTTTGACGAGCCTTCTGCAGCGTTGACAGAGACAGAGATTCAGGAAATGTTTAAGATCATCAATGACTTGAAGGCAAAAGGAATCGGTATTATTTATATTTCTCACCGTATGGATGAAATCAAGGTTATCACAGACCGTGTAACAGTTATGCGTGATGGTACTTATGTAGGAACATTGATCACAAAAGACTGTACAAAAGATGATATCATCAACATGATGGTTGGACGTGTTATTTATGAAGATCCAAAGACACAGAATATGGTACCAAAGGATGCTCCGGTTGTATTAAAAGTCGATCATCTGAATGCTGGAAAGATGGTAAAAGATGTCAGCTTCGAACTGCATAAAGGTGAAATCCTCGGATTCTCCGGATTGATGGGTGCAGGACGTACAGAAACTGCCCGCGCACTGTTTGGAGCAGATCCGATTGACAGTGGTGACATTTATATCAATGGTAAAAAAGTTGATATTAAGAGTCCGGAAGATGCGGTTAGAAACGGTATTGGATATCTTTCAGAAGATAGAAAGAGATACGGAATTGTTGTACAGAAATCTGTTGCAGAAAACACTTCTATGGCAACTATGGAACAGTTTATGAAGGGAATCTTCATCGACAAGAAGAAAGAAAAAGAAGTGGCTCAGCAGTACGTAGATTCACTGGCTACAAAAACACCAAACGTAGATCAGTTGGTTGTGAATCTGTCAGGTGGTAACCAGCAGAAAGTCGTTATTGCAAAATGGCTGACAAGAGACTGTGATATCCTGATTTTCGATGAGCCTACCAGAGGTATCGACGTTGGAGCGAAAAACGAAATCTATAAACTGATGAATCAGCTGGCAGAGCAGGGCAAAGCCATTATTATGATTTCCTCTGAAATGACTGAGATCTTACGTATGAGTGATAGAATCGTCGTAATGTGTGAAGGAAAGAAAACTGGTGAGCTGGATATTTCCGAGGCTACACAGGAAAATATCATGAACATGGCTACACGAGAGATAGAGTAGGAGGAAGTAAAAATGGCAAATAAGACAACAAAGACGGCTGGCACAAACAAGTCGTTCATTGACAGAATGGGAGGACAGAAATTTATCGTTTTCCTGATCGTGATCGCAATGTTCATCTTCTTTTGTGCAATGAGTCCGGGATTTAGAAAATATACAACGTTTGTAAGTATTCTGGATTATTCTTACTACATTGCGTTGATGGCAATCGGAGTTGCATTCCCGCTGATGACAGGTGGTGTAGACCTTTCCATCGGTACAGGACTGATCTGTTATTCTCTGGTAGGCGGATACCTGATCGTACATCAGGGATGGCCGACCGCAGCAGGTATGCTGGTAAGTATTTTAATGGGTGTTGCAATCGGAGTTCTCAACGGAGTTTTAATCGCGATCATGGATCTTCCGGCTTTCCTGGCAACCTTATGTACATCGATGATCGCCAGAGGTATTGGAGCAATCGTAGTAGGTGGATTTGGTATTCCTTGGCCGGTAGCAGGATCACCGGAAGGATGGTTCAGAAACATCTTTAAGATTAAAACAGATGGTATGAACATTCCAATCGGATTTTTATGGATCATCTTACTTGTAATCCTTATGACATTCGTATTGAACCATACAAAAATCGGACGTTACACACTGGCAATCGGAAGTAACAAAGAAGCAACAAGACTCTCAGGAGTTAATGTTAAATTTTACCACATCATGGCATATGTGATCTGTGGATTCTTTGCAGGGCTGGCAGCAATTTCCTATTCTGCGATCTTTGCAACAGTTCAGCCGGGTAGTGGAGCAGGATTTGAGCTGGAGGCGATCGGTGGAGCGATCATCGGTGGCGTATCCATGACAGGTGGTGTGGGAAGCATCACTGGTACACTTGCAGGTGTATTCGTAATCTGTCTGTTAAAGACAGGACTTCCATTCATCGGACTGACAGCAAACTGGCAGCAGATCATCACAGGTCTGGTATTGATCGCAGCTGTATTGATCGATATCTTCAAGAGAAAGAAGGAAGCAGCTTAATTTGTGTCAGATTGAAAAGATAGATAGCAGACCGGCGTCGGGAATCTGGGGATTCCCCCGGCTGTTACTATAGAAAAGAGGAGGCTGCACCTCGGCTTGCAGTCAGAAAACATATCTTAGGAGGATAAGAACTATGAAAAAGAAAGTTTTAGCAGTGTTACTTGGCGGATGTATGGTAGCAGGATTGTTAGCAGGATGTGGCGGCGGAGGAGACGACGCTAAGACATCTGATGATGGAAGCAAGGATTCCGGAAAGAGCGGCGGATATAACTTCGAAGTTGTTGTAAAGAGCTTCCAGTCTACATACTGGCAGGCAGCGAAACAGGGTATCGATACAGCAGCAAAAGAGCTTAATGTAAAATGTAATACAACAGGACCAAACGCTGAGTCTGATATTGCTGATCAGGTAACAATGTTGAACAACGCAATTAACAAAGCTCCAGACGGAATCGCACTGGCAGCTTGTGACCAGAGTTCTGTTATCAAATCTCTGCAGACAGCACTGGATAAGAAAATCCCTGTAGTTTGCTTCGATACAGGTGTAGCAGATGCTCCGGAAGGATCTGTATATGCAACAGTTGTTACTAACAACGAAGAAGCTGGTGGAATCGCAGCAGAAAAAATGTATGAAGCACTGAAAGATCAGCTTGCAAACGCAAAAGATACTGTACGAATCGGTGAAGTTAACCAGGATGCTACATCTGGAAACATTACAGGACGTGGTATGGGATTCATCAACAAATTCAAAGAACTTGCTGAAGCTGACGGAAAGAAAGTTGCAGTAGTTGGAAATGAATACTATGTAAACCTTGTTGAGAACAACGCAAAAGAAGCTGATGCTGATATCATCATCGAAGTAGCTGTACCTGCACAGACAACAGTAGAACTGTCTGCTACAGAAGCTTCTAACATCATGAACAAAAAAGATACAATCGCAATGTTCGGTTCTAACCAGGTAACAGCAGAAGGTCTTCTGACAGCAAACCAGAACCTGGATGTACTTGGATCAGGAGATGGAAAGATCCTTGGTGTAGGATTTGATGCTGGTTCAACACAGAAAGCAGCTGTAAAAGACGGAACATTACTTGGATCTGTAACACAGGCTCCAGTAGATCAGGGAAGAATCGCTATTGAGACTCTGAATAACATCTGCGAAGGAAAAGAAGTAAAAGACGTAGAGACAGCTTGTTACTGGTACGATGCAGAAACAATGGAAGATGCGGAAATCGCACCAAACCTTTACGACTAATCTTTTGCTGATCAAACAGTAAAAAGTGATATCTAAGGAGAAACCGGGGGTTTTCCCGGTTTCTTTTTATGAAAGACAAACACTCAGGAGGAACATACATATGCTCAATGGAATAGAAACTATTTTTGATAATACAACCCAAATGCTGCGGCATTTAAAGAAAAAATCATTTGAAAAAAATACACAGGATTTTATCGATTCCTACGGACATTATTTCCGGGAAATGACAGAATATGTGGACAGTATTTCCGATAAAGAGCGGGCAGCAGAAGAAATTGCAGATACACTGATAAATCGTGTAGAGAAGAAGTTTGCTTCGAAAAAAGGAAAAATTGATTCCAGAACACAGGTGGATTTGAATTTTTTTATGATCTATTACGTTTTTCCTACAATTTTGGGGACTGAGCACGAGTATGCGAAGCTGATCGCTGACAGCATCTGCAGTGCATGGGGAAAACGATTTAAAGAGAGTCAGATTCAGTATACAGATTATGATACATTGTACGGATCATTCAGGGAAAAGATTTTTGGTATTTTTTAAAAAGAGTTTCGCCAGAGCAGCATGGTGAACATCGAGTTATTCTGAGGGTTTCAATTCAGGTATGTAAAATAAGAGTGTTTTCAGACGATTACGGGGATTCCCCGCAGGTAGGTGAGAGAGGCTTATTCTGCGGGGAACTTTTTGTAATATAAGAAAGTGGTATATTTTTATATTTTAAGATATTTTTTTGGCGTGGTTCCTTTGTATTTTTTGAATGTTTTGATGAAATAACTCAGATCATTGAATCCGGAGGCGTAGGCAATTTCTGTGATCGACAGATCCGTTGTGATCAACTGGTAACAGGCGCGTTCAATACGATAATAATTGAGGTAATCAATCGGTGTCCGATGCGTCATCTCGTGAAAAAAGCGGCAGAAATATTTGGGTGACATATTTACACTTCCGGAGATTTCTTCCAATGTAAGAGGAAGATTATAGGAAGATTCCATAAATTCCAGTGCCTGCTTCAGCTGCAAAATCCTTTTGTGGCTTCGGTGTTCCTCATCCGGTGCGTTTTTACAGAAACCTTCACTGAAGAGAGTGCCGAAAAACTGATACATGGCGCCGAAAACTACAAGCTGATACCCCTCTTTTTTGGAGGCTGCCGCATCAAAAAGTGTCCAGAGTGTGCGGTGGATCGTATTGCAGATTTTCGGATAGTGCGTCTGGACGGAAACCTCATGATCTGTGATCTGGCGAAGAAGACGACAGCAGGAATCCGTCTTGTTCATCAGCATATTCATATCGAACACCAGACATTCGTATACGCAATCATCGGGAATACCGGAATGGATCGAACCGGCTGGGATGAAAATACTGTCTCCTGCTTCTGCAAGAAATTCAATTTCATCAATGGTAACAGTCAGAGATCCACTTAGGATGCGGATCAGCTCAAATTCTACATGCCAGTGAAAGGACATGACATACTGCGGATGGGAAGCAGTGACGTGATAATATTCCAGAGGAAAGTCAGCAGTTCCTCTTCTTCTGTTTTCTCTGTAGTTGATATATTGCATAAGATACTCCTGGGTGAATATTGTTATATTTTTTACTATTATAGCACAAGTAAAAAGAAGCACACAATGCTAAAATAAAATCAGTAATGGTTAAGAACCTTTGAAAGGAGGCATATCAGTGAGCGATAAGAAAAAGCAAGTTCTGGCGTTTGATTTCGGAGGCGGAAGCGGACGTGCGATCCTGGGAACTCTGGAAAACGGGAAAATCCATATGGAAGAAGTTCATCGTTTTTCCAATGATCCGGTAATCGTAAACGGAACCATGTATTGGGACACACTGAGACATTTTTTTGAGATTAAGCAAGGCATTGTAAAAGCGAAACAAAAAGGCGGCTTTGAGAGTATCGGAATTGACACATGGGGCGTTGATTTCGGACTTTTGGACGAGCATGGCGATCTGCTTGAGAGTGCCGTACATTATAGAGATGACAGAACTCTTGGAATGCAGGAAGAAGTTTTTAAAGTCATTCCAAAGGAGGAAGTCTACAATTTAACAGGAAATCAGTTTGAAAACTTTAATACTATTTTCCAGTTGTACTCTCTGGTTCAGAAGAGACCATGGATTCTGGAAAAAGCAGATACGCTGCTTTTGACACCGGATTTATTTAATTATTTCCTGACCGGTGAAAAGAAAGCAGAGTATACCATGGCAACGACCACACAGCTGATGGATGCAAAGAACAAAGTCTGGTCTGACCGGATTTTAGAGGCACTTCAGATTCCGAAGAAGATTCTTCCGGAGATCGTTCCGAGCGGTACAGTTGTAGGTACACTTCAGCCATCAATCTGTGAAGAACTTGGTGTAGAGCCTGCTAAAGTCATTGCAATCACAGGACATGATACACAGAGTGCGGTTGTTTCTGTTCCGACACAGGAGAAAGATTTCATCTTTATCAGCTGCGGAACATGGAGCCTTTTCGGTACAGAACTCGACGGACCGATCATCGGCGAGAAGTCACTGGAGTGCAACGTCAGCAACGAAGGCGGATATGGCAATACAACAACATTGTTAAAGAATATTATCGGACTGTGGCTTGCTCAGGAGAGCAGAAGACAGTGGATTCGTGAAGGGCAGGAATATTCATTCGGAGAGCTGGAGCAGATGGCACAGAAAGCAGAACCCTTCCAGAGTTTTATCGATCCGGATGCACCGGAGTTCGTTCCGGCAGGAAATGTACCGGAGCGTATCCGTGAGTTCTGCCGCAGAACCGGACAGAAAGTACCGGAGACGATTGGTGAGATCATGTGCTGTATCAACCAGAGTCTGGCTCTGAAATACAGATATGCACTGGAGCAGATTGAAAGCTGCACAGACAAACATTATTCCGTGATTAATATGATCGGAGGAGGAATCCAGAGCAAGCTGCTTTGTCAGATGACAGCGGGAGCAAGCGGACGTAAAGTCATTGCAGGACCGGTAGAGGCAACAGCTCTTGGAAACATTGCTGTTCAGCTGATGTCACTTGGAGAGATCAAAGATGTGGCAGAGGCAAGACAGATCATTGCAAATTCAGAAACTACATATGAGTATCTCCCGCAGGATGCGGAAAAATGGGATGCTGCATATGAAAAATTTAAAACATTTATTCAATAATTTTCAAGGAGGAATGTCATTATGGCAGAATCAAGATTAATCGGAGGATATCCTGTAATTGGTATCAGACCAACAATTGACGGAAGAAGAGGAGCATTAAAAGTTCGTGAATCTCTGGAAGATCAGACAATGGGAATGGCAAAAGCTGCAAAAAAATTGTTTGAAGAGAATTTAAGATATTCCAACGGTGAACCGGTTAAAGTTGTAATCGCTGATACAACCATCGGACGTGTTGGCGAGAGCGCTGCATGTGCAGATAAATTCCGTAAAGAAGGCGTAGATATCACTCTTACAGTTACACCATGCTGGTGCTACGGCGCTGAGACAATGGATATGGATCCACAGACGATCAAAGCTGTATGGGGATTCAACGGAACCGAAAGACCGGGCGCGGTATATCTTGCAGCCGTATTGGCCGGACATGCACAGAAGGGATTGCCTGCATTCGGAATATACGGACATGATGTACAGGATATCGAAGACAATACTATTCCTAAGGATGTAGCTGAAAAAATCTTGCAGTTTGCACGTGCGGCTCAGGCAGTAGCCACTATGAGAGGCAAGTCTTACTTATCAATGGGTAGTGTCTCGATGGGTATTGCAGGTTCTATAGTCAACCCCGATTTCTTTCAAGAATATTTGGGCATGAGATGCGAGTCGGTAGACCTTACTGAAATTATCCGTCGCATGGCAGAGGGTATCTATGACAAAGATGAGTTTGAAAAGGCTATGGCATGGACAGAGAAACACTGCAAGAAGAACGAAGGCCATGACTATAATATTCCTGAAAAGGTAAAGACTCGCGAACAGAAAGACAAAGACTGGGAATTCATTGTCAAGATGACTATAATCATGCGTGACCTGATGACCGGTAATCCCAAACTGAGAGAACTTGGATTCAAGGAAGAGGCCCTTGGACATAATGCGATAGCCGCCGGTTTCCAGGGACAGCGCCAGTGGACCGACTTCTATCCTAACGGAGACTTCTCGGAGGCTCTGCTCAACACTTCTTTCGACTGGAACGGTATTCGCGAGGCTTATGTAGTGGCTACTGAAAACGATGCTTGCAATGGTGTTGCAATGCTGTTCGGACACTTGCTTACAAACCGTGCTCAAATATTCTCCGATGTACGTACTTATTGGAGTCCCGAAGCCGTGAAACGTGTAACAGGAATGGAACTGACCGGTCTGGCAGAGAACGGTATTATTCACCTTATCAACTCGGGCGCCACTACTCTTGACGGTACAGGACAGCAGACAGATGTAGAAGGAAATCCTGTAATGAAACCGTCATGGGAGATTACCGATGCAGAAGTCGAAAAATGTCTCGAAGCCACTACATGGTATCCTGCCAACAGGGACTATTTCCGCGGTGGTGGTTTCTCTTCAAACTTCCTGTCAAAAGGTGGAATGCCTGTTACCATGAGCCGTCTTAACCTTGTCAAGGGACTTGGGCCTGTACTTCAAATTGCAGAAGGCTGGACAGTAGAAATAGACCCTAAAATTCACAAGGCTCTTGATGAGCGTACAGACCGTACGTGGCCTACTACATGGTTCGTTCCTCGTCTTTGCGATAAGCCGGCCTTCAAAGATGTCTATTCTGTAATGAACAACTGGGGTGCGAATCATGGTGCTATAAGCTATGGCCACATTGGACAGGACTTGATTACTTTGGCCTCTATTCTGCGTATCCCTGTATGTATGCACAATGTGGACGAAGACAAGATTTTCCGTCCTTCGGCTTGGAATGCTTTCGGTATGGACAAGGAAGGATCGGACTATCGGGCATGCCAGAACTACGGTCCTATCTATAAATAAAATATCACATGAATATATACGGGTTGTCGGGTTTTAACCGGCAACCCTAAACTTAAAAAAGAACGAACTTATGATTAACAGATTTATATTGAACGAAGTGTCATACTTCGGGCCGGGAGCCAGGGAAGTCCTTCCAAAGGAAATTGCACGGTTGGGTCTTCACAAGGCTTTTGTAGCTACTGACAAAGATCTTATCAAATTTGGTGTTGCCGAAAAAGTACTTTCCGTACTTCGTGAAGCCAGTATTCCTTATGAGGTTTTCAGCGAAATCAAGCCTAATCCTACTGTATCCAATGTAAAGGCCGGACTGCGAGCTTATGCAGCTTCGGGGGCGGATTTCATCATTGCCATCGGCGGTGGTTCTTCAATGGACACAGCCAA
>OGER01002187.1_pt1 | contig 12070 bp, 9 predicted proteins | sample 1570691 | NCBI WGS metagenome assembly OGER01 (sample SAMEA2582143, study PRJEB24529) | metagenome | biome: Human gut stool | place: China | collected 2011
AATATACGATCAGTGCCGTCACAATTCCCACTGCTTCAATACCGGCCGCAAGCATCCAGTTTTTCGTCATATGATAAATATAAACAACGATCAGTGTCAGGATCAAAAGGATTCCGATCATTCCACTGAACGCCGAACTTGGCAGAAAAGACAAGATTCCGTCCCACAAATACAACAAAAGCAAAATTCCGAACGTACTGATAAATGCAATGATCTGGCTCTCTGTCAGAGACGACATAAACATCCCGATCGCCAGATACACACATCCCAACAGGAAGAATACCGCAATGGAGCTGTAATCTACCAGAAGATATGCCGTTCCCTGCAGTTTGATCAAAAGCGGGAACAGGCAGAAGATCACATTCGGAACTGCCAGTACTGTCACCATGGCGAAATATTTGCCAAGCACTACTTTTGTCAGACTTACCGGCGCTGTCAAAAGCAGCTGATCTGTTTTTGTTTTCCGCTCTTCAGAAAAACTCCGCATCGTCAGAAGCGGGATCCCGACCAGAAATACGATCAGGGAGCCTGAGAGTGTGTAGGAGAAGTAAGGATACCCCGCATTCAGATTGTATGCCATAAAATAAATTCCCGTAAACATCACCAGAAACGCAATAAATACGCACCCTGTCATGGAATGAAAATAGGACTTCAGTTCTCGTTTATAAATTGCCAGCATTTGTCCGTTCCTCCTCTCCGACTGCATCGTTTTGTGTCAGTTCCAAAAATACTTCTTCCAGGCTTATCCTTGAAGTCTGCAACTCCAACAGAGGACATTCATTTTTTGCAAACGCAAAGAAAAGCGCTTCCCGGATATCACATCCGCCTTCCGTCTGTATTCTGGCACTGCATGTTTTGTCCGCCCGTTCCTGGGTATGGATATTACTGATATGCTCTACATTTAACAATATCGCCCGAACCTCGGCTGCACTGGCTTTTGCCAGAATCTCCACAGTTTCGGTTCCGCTCATCTTTTCCTCCAGTCTGTCCGGTGTATCACTTGCCACCAGTTTTCCCTTGGATATGATCAGAATGTAATCGCACACTTCCCGTATCTCAGCCAGAATATGCGAGCTTAAAATAACGGTATGTTTTTTTGCAAGTTCCCGGATCAGCTCACGGATCTCAATGATCTGCTTCGGATCCAGACCGACTGTCGGTTCATCCAGAATGATGATCTCCGGAAATCCGAGGATTGCCTGTGCAAGCCCCACTCTCTGCCGGTATCCTTTGGACAGATTGCGGATCAGACGCAGCTTTACATCCTCAAGTTTTGCCATTTGAATCACCTCATCGATGGCAGACTCTCTCTGCTGTTTCGGAATCCCTTTTAGTTCTGCAGCAAATTCCAGATATTCCATCACCTGCATATCCACATAAAGCGGCGGTATTTCCGGCAGATATCCGATGTGCTTTTTTGCCTCATTTGGCTCCTTTAAAATATCATGTCCGTCAATCAGTACTTCTCCCTCTGTGGCTCCAAGATACCCCGTCATAATATTCATCGTGGTAGACTTTCCTGCCCCGTTTGGACCTAAAAAACCATAGACCTGCCCTTTTTCAATCTTGAAATTCAGGTGGTCTATGGCCATATGATTTCCGTATTTTTTCACAAGGTTCTTTACTTCTATCAAAATCTCGTCCTCCTACTCCCTGCTTTTTACAGGATTTCCCTGTTTTATAAGATAAGACGATACCAGAACTTTGTGAAGTTTTTGTGTTATAACTGTGATATAGTTTTGTACTTTATTTATGCCTGTTTTCTTTCCTATTTTTCTGCAAAAATCTGACACCGCCCAGCATGACTGCTGCCAGGATCAGACAGATGCCCCATTTCTCAGGTCTGATCTGTGACTGTTTCTCCTCCGGGATTTCTTCCACTTTCACGGCGGTTCCGTCTACCTGACTTTTGGGCATATTTCTTTCATACCCTGTAATCTGCGCCCGCACAATTTCGGCGATCAGATCCTGTCCTGCCTGATCCGGATGCAGTCCGTCCTTCTGGACATGCTTTGTCACCTGTGAATTCGCCAGATCTGCAATCTGATATCCGTACTCGCTGCTTCGCTTTTCCAGAATCCGGTTCATATTCCCGATGATATCCTCCACGACCTGATTCATCGTTCCCGGAAGCTCCATTTGTTTCACCGGATTGTAAATGTTGGTCACTACGATCTGTGCCTCTTCTTTTTTACAGGAAGAAATGGTATCCATAGCCTCTATCCACTGTGTCTCAAATTCCTGATAATCCCAGTTTCCCAGAGCATCAATGATGCGAAAGATTAAAAGCGGATTACTTTTCACATGCTCTGTCACTTCTTTGAGCGCCTCATCCGCACTTTTAAATTTTGTATCCGTATTCAAAATTTCCTGTGCGGTCTTCTTAAATTCATTCAGAAGATCATTGGATCCCATTGTGATCAAAATCACATCTGCCCCGGAAAGACTATCCTGCACTTCCTGCCCTTTCAACACCTTTTCGTTGAATTCTCGAGTGGCAAGTCCGTTTTTCGCATAATTCTGATACAAATATGATTTTCCTGCTCCCTGTGCGATTTCTTCTGCCACAGTCTGTCCATAACAGTAAAGCTCGGGTTTGTTTGCTCCGCAATATCCTTTTGCGATACTGTCACCCAACACTACAATCTGGATCGGCTCCGATGTGGCCTCTTTTGCATAGCTGCATGTCCCAAACACACTCAGAAAACAGACCGCTGCCAGAGCCACTGCCCTGACTGCTGTTTTTCTCATGTCGATCACTTCCTGTCTTTTATTCCATGAAATTCCACTTTACATGACTTCCATGCTCTGTTTTTTTTACTTCCAGCTGCCATTCGATCTGCTCTTTTAATTCATTGACATGTGAAATAATTCCCACAAGTCCTTTTTCTCCCGCCAGTTCTTTCAAAATCTGGATCGCCCGTTCTCTTGCCATGTCATCCAGAGATCCAAATCCCTCATCTACAAACATCGTCTCCAGACTCACTGCGCCCGCTGTATTTTGTACAATGTCCGCCAGCCCCAGTGCCATGGAAAGAGATGCCATAAACGATTCTCCCCCGGAAAGAGTTTTTACATCCCGCACCGAGTCATTGACCAGGTCATAAACATCCAGATCAAGTCCTGCCTGCGCCTGACTGCTCAGGCTTCCGATATCCCGGCACTGCAGGATAAATTCCTGTCCGGTCATTCTTGCCAGGCGCACATTCGCCGCATGAATGATCTGCCGGAAATACTGGCGCTGCACATAGGTCTCGAAATCCAGCTTCACACTTCCACTTAGATTTCCATTGGCCGTACGGCTTAGATTCCCCATCATTTCGTATTGGCTGCGCAGCTTTTCGGCATCTGAAAAATCACGGATCAACGCTTCCCTTGCTCTCCGGTTGATCTCATTTCTTGTATGCAGCGTCATACTTTCCTCTCTGCCAAGGCGCAGTTTTTCACGAATGACCATCAGTTCTTGTTCCAGCTTATCGATCGGTGCGATCTGTTTCCCCTCTGTCTGCTGTTTTAATGTCTCATACCGGGACGATACTTCTAAAAGAGCGGTTTCATACTTCTTTAAATTGGCTTCTCTCGCCTCCCGGCTTTTGATCCACTGCTTTGCCTGCTCGTACTCCTCTTGACTTTGAAAGTTCTGTTTTTGAAACTCTTTCCGAAAATATTCTTCCTCGTCTTTGACTTTCTTATTCCAGAGGATCAGCTGGGATTTTTTGCTTTCTGCCTGTCCCAGAATCCGGCTTTTCTCCTGCGTCAGCTTCTGATAATGATCCTGTGCATTTTTGAACGAAGACTGGAGTTTTTTTAAATCTTCTGTAAGCTTACGAAGCGCATTTTCTGCTTCCTTTTCCTCAAAATCCGTTTCCGTTTTTCCTTCTTTTTCCAGAAATCCGACAATCATGGACTGTTCTGACTCCAGCCTTCCCTTCACTGCCTGAAACCGTTCCAAAACTTCTGTACGCTCTTTTTCTGCCTGATCCCGCATTGCTTTTGCACGCTCCACCTGCTCTTTTTTTGGTGCGCCTCCGGATAATACCGCTTTTTTCGGATGACTGCAGGAACCGCACACCGGACAGGGTTCTCCCTCCTGCAGCTCTCTTGCAAGAATGCCCGCCTGTTCTTCAAAGTATTTCTGATATAACCGCTCATATCTCTGTGAGGTTTCCTGACATTTTTTCATACAGTCCTGCATATCCTGTTCTGACTTTTGATACTGTTCCTTCAGACTGTGAACCTGTTTCAATTTCGGAAGTATTTCCTGGATCCTGAGGATCTGTTCCTGGATCTTCGGCTCTTCTTTTTTGGAAAGTGCCTCTCTTTCCTGATACAATGCACCTGCACTTTCCAAATCTTTTGCCTGCTGTTTCAGCTTTTCTTCAAGCTCTTGGGACTCTTTCTTCAGATTGGCGCATTCTGCCTTTGTTTTCTGCAATTGTTCTTCTGCTGCAGCCGCCTTCTCTGCGCGGATTGCTGCATGGATCTGTTTTCGCATTTCTTCCGCTTTGCTCTCCTGCCCCTTCAAGATCTCCAACTGTTCCCCGGTCTTTTTCAGCAGTTCAAACAGATGATTGGTATCCTGTCTGTTTTTCAATTCCATCTGTATCGCATCCGCACGTTTTTCTTCCTGTGCATTTTTCTCCTCCTGCTCCTTCTCCTTTGCTTCCCCGGACTGACAGATTGTTTCCACACAGTCCAGTACTTCCTTTTGAGGCGGCAGCTGAAGACTCAGCAGCTGTTTCCAGACATCTCTTCTTTCATCATTCTGTGCAATCTGCACCTGTTCCATTTCCCGCCTGCAGTCCATGCTGTTTTTTTCCAACTGAATGTACAGCTCTTTTGCCTGCTCTTTCAGTGTGTCCTGAATCTTCCAGAAAATCCGTGTATGAAAAATTTTCGAAAAAATCTGCTTTCGTTCTTTTGATTCCGCATGCAAAAGCTTCAAAAAATCGCCCTGTGCGATCATAGCGATCTGGGTAAACTGATTGACATCCAGCCCGATGATCTCCTCTATCTTCAGATCGATCTCTTTTTTCTTTCCCTGAAATTCACTTCCATCCGGAAGAATCAGGCTGATCTTTGCAGTCTCTTTGACAAACTTTATTGTCCCGTCCGCATTCTTTCGTTTGGAAGGACGTAGGTATTCCGGATTTCTTCGGACGGTATATTCCTGATCCCGGTACAGAAACTGAAACTCCACATAGGTGTCTGTCTCGGAATCTGCATACTGACTGCGCATCATGTTTCCGTCCCGCTTTCCTCCGCTGGTTCTTCCATAAAGTGCATAGGTCACGGCATCAAAGATGGTTGTCTTTCCGGCGCCGGTATCGCCCGTGATCAGAAAACATCCGTTTTGTATTCCTGTAAAATCGATTCTCTCCACTCCACTGTAGGACCCAAAGGCAGACATCGTCAATTTGATCGGCTTCATCTATTCTTCCTCCATCTCTTCTGCGATCTTGTTCATCACCTGCTGCTCTTCTGCATTCAGCGCTCTTCCCTGCATCTCCTGAAAAAAGTCCCCGAAAATTTCAAGCGGAGATGCCATGCGCACAACTTCCGCATCTTTCATCAGCTTTTGCCTGGTGCGGGAATTATCCATACGTACCTCCAGAATGTGGGAAAATACCTTCTCCAGCTGTTCCTTCGGTCGATATGGATCTGTCTCATCCGTCAGTGTGATACTGACATAGTCCTCTTTCGCTTCCTCAGGAACAGTTTTCAACAATTCCTTTAGTGTTCCCCTGAACTTTTTCACATCCCTAAGCGGATGCAGTGGATAAGTCTCCACTTCCACAGGTGCGCCCTTCTCTTTCAGCGTCACCAGATGCAGAGATTTTGTCTGATTGCACTCACTGACAGAATATTTCAGCAGTGTCCCCGGATAACGCACAGACTCTCTTCCTACCTTCTGAGCGCTGTGCAGATGTCCCAGCGCCGCATAGTCAAATCGAAGAAGCGGCGTAACATCCACATTATCAATTCCTCCCACGGAGAAAATCTCTGAATCACAAGTCTCTGCCTTTTGACCTGCCCCGGTATAAAACTGATGCGTCACAATGACGTTTCTTTTGGTGGTATCAACCTGTTCTCTCTCCAGCAGCATCTGTACCGCCTTACTGTAGCTCTCCGGCATTTCTCCGTCAAACACGGTCCTTACATATCCCGGCTTCAGAAACGGGAGAAGATAAAAATCCACCTCTCCGTATTCGTCCTGAAGTGTGACTTTTTTGAGAAATTCTTCCCGATTCTGCGGCAGTTTTCCTGCAATGTAAATCCCCTTCTGCCCAAGAATTCCACTGGCATAATCAAGCCTTTGCGCCGAATCATGGTTTCCGCTGATGATCAGGATCGGAATTTCCGGTTTCAGTGCAGAAAGTGCGGTCAAAAACCAGTCAAAAATCCCCACCGCCTCAGCAGATGGTACAGACTTATCATACACATCCCCCGCGATCACGATCGCATCCGGTCTCAGCATTTTGGCATACTCTACCACTTCCCCCAGGATATGCTCCTGATCTTCTTTTAAATTGTACTGATGAAGCTGTCTGCCGATGTGCAGATCTGACAAATGGATAAACCTCATATTTTATTCCCCCTGTATCTATAATTTTAATCCCCGATACCGGTCAAAACATGCGAAGATCTCCTGCGTTCTCGGACGGGCCAGATTGGCAACAGAAGAGGTGCTTTCACAAAGTGCGGCAAGCGACTCCTTCTCAATCTTCTTTTCCAACATTGCCACGACTTCCTGCAAGGTACGTGTTCCATCCAGTAAATGGCGCTGCGCATATTTTACACAATATCCGAGAGAAGTTACCTGTTCGCTGTCTGTGATCTGCTCCACATAACGCAGATCGATCGTCTCCCGATTGATGGAAATCGCTTCTTTCCCCAAGGTCTTCATTTTGATGCGGTCATTTCCTTTCCACTCCCGTCCCTGCTGTGGTTTTCTTGCAAAATCAGGCTTTTTCGCTTTCTCTTTCGGTCCGCTCAACTGCGGAAACTGTTCTGCTTCTTTTTTCGCCGTCTGCGTGATATCCTTCGGCATGTACCGATCCATCTGCACGATGCAGTCCGCGATATGAAAATAAGCTCCGGAGCTTCCCGCCACAATCACAGTGGAAATCCCCTCTTCTTCATATAACTCCCGGATGCGTTCGATAAACGGCGTGATCGGCTCCATATCCCGGTGGATTACCCTCTGCATCAGTTCATCCCGGATCATGAAGTTTGTCGCGCTGGTATCCTCATCGATCAGCATGACACCTGCTTTCGCTTCCATTGCTTCCACAACGTTTGCAGCCTGAGACGTACTTCCGCTGGCATCCTCTGTATAAAAATGAGTGGTATCTTTTCCATTTGGCAGATCATTGATAAACATGGAAATGTCCGTTTTTTTGATACTTCTTCCGTCTTCTGCGCGAAGCTTGACTGCTGTGGAATCAGTGATCACATATTCTCTTCCATCACCTGCAATATGATTGTACACGCCAAACTCCAACGCCTTCAAAAGAGTGGACTTTCCATGGTATCCACCTCCCACGATCAGCGTGATCCCTTTTCGGATTCCCATTCCTCTTATCACACCTCTGTGCGGCAGCGTAATTTCCACTTCCATCTCCTCTGGAGACCGGAAACAAACTGCGCTTTTCATCGGACGGGCGGAAACGCCTGACTCTCGCGGCAGAATAGATCCGTTTGCAACAAAAGCACACAATCCCAGCTTTGGCAGTATGTCTCGAAGTGCCTGCTGGTCCTCTGCCAGATCACTGATCTTCTGCAGTCTCTTCGCATCACAGTTTTTATAGTAGAGTGCCTTTTCGACACACTCCGGAAGAAACTCAAAAAAGATCCGGATCCATTCTCTTGCATTGATCGTCCTTCCGTTTGCCGGAAATCCCACTTCCAGACGAATGTGGATATCTCCTGTTTTTTCATCGATCTGCGCCGCACTTCTCTCCAGCACTTCCTGACCGCACCGGCTGATAGAGATCATCCCGCTCTTCCCGGATCCCTTTGCCTTGAATCCAAATTTCTCACAACACTGTCCGAACTGCCGGATCAGCGCATCCTCCAATGCTGTTTTCTGCCATTTTGTCTGATATAACTGCTCCGGAAATCCTGCAATCTTTCCTTTCACCTGAATACTGACCCTGGATGGAGATGCAAACGGATCTCCCTGTACATGGTCAATAGATAGCAGATAGCCCGGAAACTGATACATTCCCTTTGTGTCTTTATAGGCAGGATAACTCCTGTGATCGATCCTTGTCACAAGCTGTCTCAATTCTGCTGCTGTCTTCATACTTTTTATTCCCTCCCATTACAAAAATCCGGACACGATTCTCGTTCAAATCGCATCCGGTCTTTTCTTCATTTCTTTGATTAATTAAACTTCGAAGATCAGATCTCCGTAAGAAGGCATCGGCCATGCCTCTTTGTCCACGATCATTTCCAGTTTGTCGATCGGTCTTCTCAGATTCTCCATTGCCGGGCACACTTCATCGTGGTAGAAATTTGCCTGTACCGGTCCTTCTTCTTTGGCAGCTGCCTGTGCTGTCACCTCTTCCAGACGTGCCAGAGCTGCTCTTGCCTCTTTCAAGAGTACTGTGATCTCCTCAAGTGTCTCTGCCTGTACACTTGCATCCACACCTGCTTCCTTTACCGCAAGTACTGTATCTGCGAGCGTTTTTGTATATTTGATCACTGCAGGGATAAACTGTTTTCTTGCCATATCGATCATCGTACGGGCTTCGATGTTAATCGCTTTTGCATAACTCTCGTACTGGATTTCTGCACGGGATTCCAGCTCTGCTTTTGTAAATACTCCAAATCTCTCAAACAATGTCACTGCTTTCTCTGTCACCATTGCCGGAATTGCTTCCACCATAGATTTGATGTTCGGAAGTCCGCGTCTTTCTGCTTCCTTCACCCAGGCTTCAGAGTAACCGTCTCCATTGAAAATGATTCTCTGATTCTCCATTGCATATTCTTTGATCAGATCATGAACTGCAAGCTGGAAATCATCTGCTTTCTCCAGAACTTCGCAAGCCTCTGCAAATGCCTCTGCCACGATCGTATTCAGAACAATGTTGGCAGATGCGATGGAATCTCTGGAACCTACCATACGGAATTCAAATTTATTTCCTGTAAACGCAAACGGTGATGTTCTGTTTCTGTCTGTCGCATCCTTTGTCAGTTCTGGAAGTGTTCTTACACCAGTCTCCAGCTTTCCGCCTTCCAGACTGTGTGTTGCTTCCCCTGTACTGATCAGCTGATCGATCACATCTTCCAACTGTTCTCCAAGGAATACGGAAATAATTGCAGGAGGTGCTTCGTTTGCTCCCAGTCTGTGATCATTTCCAGGATCTGCTGCCGATTCTCTCAGAAGATCCGCATGCTTGTTAACCGCCTTCAGAATGCAAGTCAAAACAAGCAAGAACTGAATATTCTCATGTGGTGTTGTTCCCGGATCCAGCATATTGATTCCATCATCTGTAATGATCGACCAGTTGTCGTGCTTTCCGGAACCGTTGACGCCTGCAAATGGTTTTTCATGAAGGAGACATTTCATTCCGTGCTCGCATGCGATCCGCTTTAATGTCTGCATTACAATCTGGTTGTGATCTACCGCAATATTCGCTTCTGCATAAATCGGTGCCAGTTCATGCTGAGCCGGTGCCACCTCATTGTGCTGTGTCTTGGAAGAAACCCCCACTTTCCAGAGTTCAATGTTCACATCACGCATAAAAGCAGCGATTCTCTGGCGGATTGTTCCGAAATAGTGGTCGTCCAGCTCCTGTCCTTTCGGAGGCATCGCACCAAACAACGTACGTCCTGTATATATTAAGTCTTTTCTCTGAAGGAATTTTTCTGCATCTACAAGGAAATACTCCTGCTCTGCCCCAACGGATGGAGTCACTTTCTTTGAAGTTGTATTTCCAAACAAACGCAGAAGTCTGAGCGCCTGTACATTCAATGCCTGCATGGAACGAAGCAGCGGAGTCTTCTGATCCAGTGCTTCTCCTGTATAAGAACAGAAAGCGGTCGGAATACAAAGTGTAGCTCCTGCTGCGTCCTGTCTTACAAACGCCGGAGAAGTACAATCCCATGCTGTATATCCTCTCGCCTCAAAGGTAGCCCGAAGTCCGCCTGACGGGAAAGAAGATGCATCTGGTTCTCCTTTGATCAGCTCTTTTCCTGAGAAACTCATCAGCACTTTTCCGCTTGGAAGTGGAGCTGAAATAAAAGAGTCATGCTTTTCCGCTGTCACACCTGTCAACGGCAAAAACCAGTGTGTATAATGTGTCGCCCCTTTTTCGATTGCCCATTCTTTCATCTCATGTGCAATGACGTCTGCTGTCTCTATATCCAGTTCTGTTCCTTCTTCGATCGTCTGTTTCAGCTTCTTGTACACCTTTTTCGGGAGACGCTCCTGCATCACTGTGTCATTGAAAACATTTTCCCCAAAAATATCCGCTACATTGAATAATTCTGTGCTCATAAAACTACCTTCCTTCATTTCACTTTTGTAAACGCATTTTCTAAAAAAGGCATTCCAAGCAAGCTTGGAACGCCTTTGTTCTCATCTACGAGGCTTAGTATACCTCAATCACCGCAAAAAGGCAAGTTAAAATTTCTAACAAATACTTATTACTTACGCTTCTGCTTTTCCAACAGAGCCAAACAGCTCCATTTTTTCTTTTACAGTTGCCATGATTGCATCTGCGCCTGGTTTTAATAATTTACGTGGGTCGAATCCCTTTCCTTCCAGGTCTTTTCCAGCTTCGATATATTTGCGTGTTGCATCTGCGAACGCAAGCTGGCACTCTGTATTTACATTGATCTTAGCAACTCCGAGGCTGATCGCTTTTTTGATCATGTCTTCCGGAATACCTGTACCACCGTGAAGAACCAGTGGCATATCTCCTGTCAGCTGCTGGATTGCATCCAGAGTCTCGAAGCTGAGTCCTTCCCAGTTCTCTGGATATTTTCCGTGGATGTTACCGATTCCTGCTGCAAGGAAATTGATACCAAGATCAGCGATCATCTTACATTCCTGTGGATCTGCACATTCACCTTTTCCTACAACTCCGTCTTCTTCTCCACCGATAGAACCAACTTCAGCTTCCAGAGACATTCCGTGCTCTTTTACAACTGCTACCAGTTCTTTTGTCTTTGCAATGTTTTCTTCGATCGGATAGTGAGATCCATCAAACATGATAGAAGAAAATCCTGCTTCTACACATTTCATACATCCTTCGTAGCTGCCGTGATCCAGGTGAAGAGCAACCGGAACTGTGATGTTCATCTCTTCTAACATTCCCTCTACCATACCTACTACAGTCTTGTATCCTGTCATATATTTTCCTGCACCTTCAGATACTCCCAGGATAACCGGTGATTTGCATTCCTCTGCTACTGTCAGGATTGCTTTTGTCCACTCCAGGTTGTTGATGTTGAACTGTCCTACTGCATAATGACCTGCTTTTGCTTTCTGAAGCATTTCTGTTGCTGATACTAACATATTTTCTCCTCCAATTCTTTGCGCACAGCCGTCTGTGGCAGCGCATACTATAGGTTTCACTCTATGGCTTTCATTATATCTTATCTGCCATTAAAAGACAATCTGTAATTATTACAATAAAACAAAGAATATACACAATTTCTTTGGCAGATTCTGTGATTTTTTTAACAAGACAGGAACCTCTCATTTACACTCCTGTCTTTCCTGTTTAAAAAGCTTCCGCGCCTCTGATATCATCTGTTGAATATGTTCATGCCGATAATCCATTTTATTCTGGCATATAATTTTCAAACGGAGTATAATACTATCTAAATAAGCGTTTGAGGAGATTTAGGATATGGGAAAACTGATAGGTATTATACTCATTTATATCATTGGAATTTCATTAGCAGGTTTTTTGGCAGCAGGAATATTATTGGCGCTATTTTACATACAAAAACGTATTTCCCACATGACAGCGGACAAATGAGAACTATATTTTAATAACCTGTCCAACAAAAAAATATTATTTCGTGGTTTTATTATTTATGCAGCATCTCT
>OGER01002221.1_pt1 | contig 11822 bp, 9 predicted proteins | sample 1570691 | NCBI WGS metagenome assembly OGER01 (sample SAMEA2582143, study PRJEB24529) | metagenome | biome: Human gut stool | place: China | collected 2011
AGCAGGCGGCAGCGCAGCAGGCGGCTAAACCCGCGGCGGACGGCTGGAAATGCTCCTGCGGCGCTATAAACACCGGCAAGTTCTGCTCCGAGTGCGGCGCACCCAAGCCCGCCGATGCAGAGGGTTGGGTTTGCTCCTGCGGCGCTGTCAACAAGGGCAAATTCTGCTCGAACTGCGGCGCAAAGAAGCCCGCGGGCGCTCCGCTCTATCGCTGCGACAAGTGCGGCTGGGAGCCCGAGGATCCGGCGCACCCGCCGAAGTTCTGCCCTGAGTGCGGCGATATCTTTGACGATAACGATATCAAATAATACAGATACCCCGCCAGATTCATATAGGAGATGATGCAGTGGCTGTTTTGCAGGAATACAAGTGCCCCGCATGCGGCGGCACGCTTGAGTTCGACAGCAAATTGCAAAAAGTTAAGTGCCCCTATTGCGATTCCGAGTATACCATGGAGGAGCTCAAGAGCATCGACGCCGGGCTTGACAAAGAGTCAGCTTCCGACGATGAACAGCAGACTCAAGTCAGGAACGAGTGGACAGAGAATGAGGAGAGCGGGCTGCGCTCCTATGTCTGCCAATCCTGCGGCGGCGAGATAGTCGGCGATGCTACAACCGCCGCGACAGCCTGCCCGTTCTGCGGCAATCCTGTGGTTATGATGGAGCAGTTCTCCGGTATGCTTAAACCCGATCTTGTCATTCCCTTCAAACTCGACAAGAATGACGCAAAGGCGGCGTTTAAAAAGCATATCAGCGGCAAGCGTCTGCTCCCGAAGACATTTAAAGACGAGAATCATATCGACGAGATAAAGGGCATATATGTCCCGTTCTGGCTCTTCGATGCCCATGCCGACGCATCGGTCACATATGACGCCGAGACAGTCAGAACATGGAGCGACAGCGACTATAACTATACCGAGACGAAATATTATAAAGCCTACAGAAGCGGATATACCGATTTTGCGGCTATTCCGGTTGACGGCTCGCAGAAGATGGCGGACGATCTCATGGAGTCAATCGAGCCGTATAATCTTTCCGAGGCGGTTGATTTCCAGACGGCGTATCTTGCCGGATATTTCGCCGATAAATATGATGTGACCGCCGAGCAGAGTATCGGCAGAGTCAACGAGCGCGTCAAGAGCAGCATCGAAGAGCTGTTCAGGGATACCGTCACCGGCTATGATACCGTAAGTCAGGGCGAGAGCTCCGTCAGCCTCAGCCACAGTTCCGCAAAATATGCGCTTTACCCCGTGTGGCTGCTCAACACCACTTATCAGGGCAAGCAGTATACTTTCGCGATGAACGGGCAGACAGGCAAATTTGTCGGCGATCTGCCGCTCGACAAAGCTGCATACAGAAGACTCGTCGCCATTATCACGGCGGCAGGCAGCGTGGGCATCTATGGCATCGCGTGGCTTGTCCATTTGCTGGGCATCTTATAAGGAGGGGAGCGGCTTATGAAAAAGAGAATAACGGCGTTTGTCTTTGCCTGTGTGCTCGTGCTTGTTTCCGCTCTCCCGGCTTTCGCTGTGCCCGCGCCGCCCTATTACGGCACAGCTGCGAACGAAAGAGCCTATCCGCTGCTCCTCGACGACGCGGATATCCTCAGCGATTATGATGAACAGCGGCTTCTCACAAAGCTCGAGAGCATAAGTACAAAGTGGGATATGGATGTCGCGATAGTCACGATAGAAAATCTCGACAATAGAGATATTGAAGCCTATACTGACGATTTTTATGACTATTACGGCTACGGCCGCGGAGATAATCACGACGGCATCATGTTCCTTATAAGCATGGGCGACCGCAAGTGGCATATAACCACAACGGGAAGCGCCATAAACATATTCACCGACGCGGGTCAGAACTATATTATGAGTACTGTTCAGCCGAAGCTCTCTGCCGGAACATATTATGACGCATTTGACAGCTTCATTTCCCTCTGCGACGACTGCATCGATCAGGCGGAAAACGGCGAGCCCTACGATGTGAACAATATGCCCGACGGCTACGATGCCGACGGAACACCGCAGGACTCTCGGTCGAAAGAACCACTTCCGCTCTTCTGGATTCCGCTCTCGATTGTTATCGCGCTTGTCGTTGCGCTCTTGGTCGGCATGCACTATAAAAATGAACTCAAAACAGTCCGCTTCAAGGCGGAGGCGAACAGCTATGTCGTCCCCGGCAGTATGAATATAACCGTGAGCAACGATCAGTTTATCCGTTCCCATGTCACGCGTACGGCTATCCCGAAGTCGAACGACAACGATTTCGGAAGCTCGGGCGGCGGTTCGAGCACGCATAGTTCATCTTCAGGCAGCAGCCATGGCGGCAGCAGCGGTTCGTTCTAAAAAAACAAAAAGCTATCCCGGCGGGTATTTCCTGTCGGGATATGTCATTTTTACGCGCCGTGTGATATAATGACTTCTATAATGATATCCGTCGATTTGGAAGAGGGGACAGCGATGAAAAGAAAAGCGTCTAAAAAGGCAGTTGCAGCTATTATACTTTGCGCCGCGGTGACTTTAGCTGCCGTACCTACGGCAATATTTTTTATAAGGGGCAACAACAGCGGCGTTCAGCTGCCCGCGGGCTTTGAGGAAGAGCTCTCGGCGCAGGCGTTTGAAAATTTCGCCGATGTGCGCATAATGTCGTCAAACCTGCTCGTGCATTATAAGAGCTGGGGCGGCACTCCCGCGAAGCCCCGAGCCAAGCAGTATACAAAAATGCTCGAACTCTACAGCCCCGATGTCGTCGGCATTCAGGAGATGAGCGACAGCTGGTACTGCCTGCTGAGAAACAATCTGCCGAAGAAATATAAAATGCTTTTTCCGTTTTCGAGCGGTGCGCGCGCCGATACATTCTCCATGCTTTCATATGACTGCCTCGCAGAGATGTCGGATTACTATCCGATATTCGCCGATATTGCGCTGTGATAACAGATACATATTCTCCCGGAGCCTCGCCGTTTCGGGAGATTTTTATTTTTCTCGCCGACTTTCGTCAAATATACCGCCGTTTCTTGACAAGTGTCCGATCGGAGTGTAAAATTTAAGTTAAGTAAGGCTAACTTTTCCGGGAGGATAATATGACGCTAAATGAACTGAAAGTAGGAGAGAGTGCCGTCATAACCGCCGTCGGCGGCGAGGGCGCTCTCAGATGCAGATTGCTCGATATGGGACTCATCCCGCGAACCCGTGTGACGCTTCAAAAGGTCGCGCCGATGGGCGATCCGATAGAGATAATGGTGCGCGGCTATGAGCTGACGCTCCGCGTTGACGACGCGAAAAAGATAGAAGTCAGAACCGGGGAGGATAAAAAATGATATTCGCTCTCGTCGGTAATCAGAACTGCGGAAAAACAACGCTCTTCAACGCACTGACAGGCTCGAATCAGCATGTCGGCAACTTCCCCGGGGTCACGGTCGATCAGAAGATGGGCGCGATAAAAGGCGCAAAAGACAGCTCCGTCGTCGACCTGCCCGGCATATACTCTCTGCGTCCGTATACGCAGGAGGAAATAGTTTCGCGCGACTTCATTCTCAATCAGAAGCCCGACGGCATCATCAACATAGTCGATGCCACAAATATAGAGCGAAATTTATATCTCACTCTGCAATTGCTCGAGCTGCGCGTGCCGATGGTGCTCGCGCTCAATATGATGGACGAGGTGCGCTCGAACGGCGGCACAATAGATGTCAAGAAGATGAGCGACGCGCTCGGTATTCCCGTCGTGCCGATAAGTGCGGCAAAGGGCGAGGGCGTGTCCGAGCTTGTTGATCAGGCTTTGCAGGTCGCAAAGAGCAAAACTCTGCCGAAGGTCTGGGACTTCTGCTCCGACGGTTCGCCCGTCCACCGCTGCATCCACGCTATCGTGCATCTTATCGAGGATCATTCCTCGCGTCTTGACCTGCCGTGCCGCTTCTGCGCGACAAAGCTCATTGAGGGCGGCGACGATATGGCGGACAAGCTCGACCTCGACAGCAACGAGCGCGATCTGCTCGACCACTGCATAGTCGAGATGGAGAACGATACCGGGCTTGACAGAAACGCCGCGCTCGCCGAAATGCGCTACGAATTCATAGAAAAAGTAGTCGAGAGCTCGGTCGTCAAATGCCACGAGAGCAAGGAGCACCGCCGCAGCATGAAGCTCGACCGTGTCCTGACCGGCAAATACACCGCCATTCCGGTGTTCGTCGGCGTGATGTGCCTCGTGTTCTGGCTGACCTTCAATGTTATCGGCTCCGCGCTCTCCGACTGGCTGAGCCTCGGAATAGATAAACTCACCGGACTCGTCGATTCGGGGCTGACTGCCTATGGAATCAACCCCGTTATACATAGCCTTATCATCGACGGAATCTTCGCTGGCGTCGGCAGCGTCCTCTCGTTCCTGCCGATAATAGTGACATTGTTCTTCTTCCTGTCTATTCTCGAAGATACGGGATATATGGCGCGAATCGCCTTTGTTATGGACAGACCGCTGAGAAAAATCGGTCTCTCCGGGCGCAGCTTCGTTCCCATGCTTATCGGCTTCGGCTGCTCCGTCCCGGCGATAATGGCGACCCGCACAGTCTCGTCCGACCGCGACCGCAAGATGACGATAATGCTGACCCCGTATATGAGCTGTTCGGCAAAAATCCCGATATATTCGGTCTTTGCGGCGGCGTTTTTCCCGGGACACGGCGCGCTCGTTATGATATGCCTGTATTTCTCGGGCATCGTGCTCAGCGTCCTGCTCGCGCTGATACTCAAGAATACTGCGTTCCGCGGCAATCCAGTACCGTTTGTCATGGAGCTGCCGAACTACCGTATTCCGTCGCCCAAGAGCGTCGCGCTTCTGCTGTGGGAGAAGGCGAAAGATTTCCTCCAGCGCGCGTTCACTGTCATATTTGTCGCGACAATTATCATATGGTTCCTTCAGAGCTTTGACACGCGCATCAACCCCGTTGAGGACAGCGCGAACAGTATGCTCGCCGCTATAGGCAGATTTATCGCGCCGATATTCAAGCCCCTCGGCTTCGCCGATTGGCGCGTCGCAACTGCACTTATCTCCGGCTTCACCGCCAAAGAAGCGGTTGTCTCCACAATGTCCGTTCTGCTCAACACGAGCGTATCGACCCTCGGCGGCGCTCTCTCCGCTATGTTCACCCCGCTGACCGCCGCAAGCTTCCTCGCGTTCACTCTGCTCTATACGCCATGCGTCGCCGCAGTTGCAACTATAAAACGTGAGATGAACTCGACCCTTGCAACGATAGGCATAGTCATTCTCCAGTGCGTTGTCGCGTGGCTTGTCGCGTTCGGCGTTTATCAGATAGGGAGCCTGATAGCATGAAACCCGTTGATTTTGTTATAATAGCCGTTATAGTTCTGCTCGTTGTGCTCGCGATAGTTTCGATCCGCAGGCAGAAAAAGCGCGGCGGATGCTGCGGCTGCTCGGGCTGCAGCGGATGCTGCTCGCAGTGCGAAAAAAGTAAAGATAAATAACACAGAGCCGGTATTGCAATGATACCGGCTCTGTATTTTTCTTACTTTCTCCTTGCGAGTACTCCCGACAGAACACATTCGGCGGCGAGCGTGACTGTTATCAGGCAGCCCGTGACGGAGAAATTATTTATATTATATAACAGCTGCATGGGCGAAATAACGGCCGCCGCCAGAGAGATGCCGAAAACCCGAAGCAGAGCTTTGCGGCTGTCCTTTGCCGCCGCCAGGATTGCGGCCATCAGCAGAACGCAGGTGAGAAGCGCCGTTATCCCGGGCGGAAAGTTTGCGTAGCCCCAAGGGGTCGGGCTGAAATATGAGTAAGTCGTTCGTATTGTCCTGTCAGGGAAATCCTTGAAAATCAGAACCGCACCGTACGGCAGCGACTCCAAAAACAGAGCGACGACAGGCAGCAGCACGGTTAAAACTTTTCCGAGTTTTTTCATCGAAGCCCCTCCTTTTATTTCGTTAATCTCTTCACATTGCGCACGCAAAGCACAGTAGTATAAATGCCTATGAGCAGGAATATTGCCGCAAGCACGGTGCAAAACAGGCGCAGATCTATTTTATAATTGTCGTATTCCGCGCAGCTCATGACGAACGCGGCAAACGCTATGATCGAGAGCCTGAACGGCAGCGGGCGGTGTCCTTTGTCGAACGCGATGAACAGGAGCGCGAGATATGACCCAACGCAGACGATAGCGAAGACAAGCAAAACTACGATAGTCGCTTCGCTGAAATAGAAAAAGTCATCGAACACACCGCTTAATACCGACTCCGACGAAATCGGCAGGTGCAGGCGGACGAGCCCGTAGGACGCACAGTATATGAACGCGTACAAACTGCAAAGAATATATCCTATAGCGGCGGATACGGTATAAAATCTCTTTAATTTATTGTCGTTGATATCCATAATAAAACCTCGCTTTCAAGAGCCTGAAGTGAGCTTTAGATATAACTGCCGTTGTGCTTCTCTCTGCACTTTCAGTGTAGCATACAAAGCTATATATGACAACAAAATTCTCAAAAAAAAGCAAAATTAACAGCTTATTCACACAAAAGAAAAAGAGCCGGGCTTTTCGGGCATCGGCTCTTAAATGTTAAAAATAAAAATCAGCTTTCAAAATCCACGCTCTCGCGCTCGAGGCGAACCGTCTTGACGAAAGCGCGCACCTTGAGGTGCTCCGGGTGGCTGTCATATGCGTGCAGCGCGTCCCAACTTTCAAACTTCGAGAAGAGCGCCGCGTCATATTTGCCGCCGTTTTCGTTTATCCCGACTTTCGCTTCGATAAGCCCCGGGACAACGCCGACGAGCGCTTCAAGCATCTCTTTGATGTGCTCCGCGTTCTCTCTCTTGCTGTGTCCCTCTGCTTCGTCTTTAAGCGCCCAGAATACTATATGAGTCACCATTTTCATTTCCTCCTGTTTTTGAGAATCTGATAGATTTTGCCCGCGCCGAGCATCACTGCCGCCGTTGCCGCTCCGGCGAGAAGCGCACGCGATGCTATTGTAGCGTTGACGCTCTGACGGTCGGTTATGCGGCTTTCAATCGGTCCCAAGCAGGTGCATTTGAGCCCGAAATTCTTGAACGAATGGACGCTTGTCTCGAAGCTTCCGTCCTCGTGAACGGTTATCAGCCTGACGGACGGTCTGCCGCCGTCTGTGTATGCACGGAATCCCGAGGTCTTGCACTGCGCGAGCAGTATTCCGTCAACCTCGCCCGCGAGATTGTTCATGTGGTCGTGGCCGAAGAACGCGCCTTTTATGTCGCCCATTTTCTTCCAGCTCTCAAACTGTCCGCTGTTGACATCCGCCGGGCACGGACCCTCTGCGAGATATCCGTTGTCCTCGTCTTTGAGAACATACCAGTTCTTGTTGAGATGCCCGTAGCCGCGCACGGCTTTCCACATCTCCCAGGGCTTCGCCTTTCTGAGAAGCTCATATTCTTCAACGACCGGGATGTGCTCGAACAGCAGAGCGGGGAGAGGAACGCCGTTGTTTTTCTTGCGCAGCTTTGCCGTGTTTCGCTCGTACCAGTCTATCTGATCCTTGTGAACGACATCGTAATATGAAATCTCTTTGTCATAGAAAATATTGTTCGAGTCCATGAACCAGAGATTGAACTCCGGCTTGCCGCTCTTGCCTAAAATTGGTATGTAATAGTTCGAATATCCCGTGATATCCTCGTCGCATCGGCGGGTCACGCAGTATTCGGTGTTCACGAAAATCTCCGTCTGCTCCTCTTCGAGCCCGGAGTCGTGGTCGTGGTTGCCCATTATTGTCGCGAACGGAATCTTGCGCTCAACAACGGGTGCAATGAGACGCTCGAACTGCCTTTTGAACGACTCCATGCCGATGTCGTCGCGCGACGCCGCGCATATGTCGCCCATGTAAACCGCAAGATCGGGCTTGAGCGCGTCGAGCGCGGTCTCGTGGAATTTCAGCGTGTCCGCGCGCTTTGCCTTGCCTTTTTCCGAGCTGACATCGTCGTTCTCGTGCGGGTCGCCGAAGAGCAGGATTTTGAACTCTCCGTCCTCGTTGAATCTGAATTGCTTGTCGTACATCTCAGTGCTCCTTATCTGAAAACGGCTTCTCTTATCGCCTCGCTCACCGTAGGGTGGGGGAACGCCGTATTTTTAATTTCTTCAACAGTCATTTTGTTCGCGAGCATCGCCGCCGCGCCGTATATCAGCTCCGACGCATTGCCGCCCGCAATGTGAACTCCGAGCAGCCTGCCGCTTGTATTTTCTGATATTATCTTGCAGAATCCGTCCTGCCCGCCCTCGGCGAAAAATCTTCCGCTCGAGCGCAGCGGCGCTTCGCCGCAAACGGCGTCAATGCCTTTTGCGAGCGCACTTTCGAGCGTCTCGCCGATTGATGCCGCCTCGGAAAAAGTGAACACGACCTGCGGAATCGCGAGATAGTCTATCTCGTCAGTCTTGCCGAGAATATTGTTTATCGCCGCTGCCGATTCGCGGTATGCTGCGTGAGCTGACATGGCTTTTTGGTTCGCGTCTCCGGCGGCATAAACGCCGGGAACGGCAGTTTGCATATGGTTGTCTGTATTGAGATTTTCAAGCCCGATGTTTTCGATTCCGAGCCCGTCATAACACGCCGCTCTGCCGGATGCGTTTATTATAACATCTGCTTCGGCTGTCTTTTCTTTTCCGTGCGCGTCGGTGTATTTTATATTTCTGCCGTTCGCCGAAACGGCTCTGCACGAAGTGAGAATATTTATTCCGCTCTTTTTGAGATTGCGCCGCAAAAACGCGCTTATGTCTTTGCCCATAGTCGGGGCGATTCTCTCTGCCTGTTCAATTACAGACACTCTGCATCCGAGCGCGTTCAGATATTCCGCCGCTTCGAGCCCCGATGCCCCGCCGCCTATAATCGCGGCGCTTCTCGGTATAGCGTCAAGATTATATACATCGCTCACATCTGTCATATCCGCGCCGGGAATTTCAAGCTGCTTTGGCTTTGAACCAGTGCAGATGAGCAGATTTTTTGAATATATATCATCTTCACCTGCGGCGGTTATGAACAGCCCGGCTGCCTTGCCTTTTATATGAGCTTCTGCATTTATGACTTTCGCTCCCGCGTGTTCGAGCGAATCGGCGATGCCGCATTTCAGCTGACATATAATATCATTTTTGCGCGCGAGTGCAGTGTCGAGATTGAAATCCGCTTCTTTGCAGGTAACTCCGAATTTTTCGGAATCGAGTGTTTGCCTGAAAATCTTCGCGCTGTGGAGCATGGCTTTCGATGGTATACAGCCTCGGTTCAGGCATACTCCGCCGAGCTCGTTTTTTTCTATGAGCGCCGTTTTCAGTCCGCTCTTTGCGGCTGTTATCGCCGCGCTGTATCCGGCGGGTCCGCCGCCGATAACGGCAAGGTCAAAGATATCCATAGGCGCTCCTTTCGCTTTTTTTCAATTATATCCGAAATTTGCCCTGCGGTCAATCGAACGTTCTGTTTTTTGTTGACTTTGAAGGCTGTAAGCATTAAAATTATCGTTGTATAAAATCTTTTGCTGTGAGGTATTCGATGAAAACACCGGCTTATCACAAATCTCTTGAAACGCTCCATGTAAACTGCCTTGAGCCGCGCGCTTATTTCATTCCCTTTGCGGATGAAAAGACCGCCGCTTCGCGCGAGCGCAGTGAGTCCGATTATTTTGTTCCGCTCTGCGGCGAGTGGGATTTCCGCTTCTTCAAAAGCTTTGAAGATGTCCTGCGCGAACCGCCCGAATATGTCGGCGAGGGCGAATTTGATAAAATATCCGTCCCGCGCAGCTGGCAGACCTATACCGACCGCGGCTACGATGTCCCGCTTTACAGCAACCTTGAATATCCTTTCCCGACCGACCCGCCGTTTGTCCCGGACGAGAACCCCTGCGGGCTCTATGTCAGAAAATTTACGCTCGATGAAAAGCTCTCTTCACGCGATTTATTTTTGAATTTCGAGGGCGTGGATTCCTGCTTCTATGTCTGGCTCAACGGAAAGTTCGTCGGCTTCAGCGAGGTCTCGCACTGCACGAGCGAATTTAACGTCACGGACTTCGCGGTCAGCGGCGAGAACACCCTCTGTGTGCTGGTTGTCAAGTGGTGCCCCGGCACTTATCTTGAGGATCAGGATTGCTTCAGATTCTCGGGAATTTTCCGCGAGGTCTATCTGCTCGCGCGCGGAAAAGAGAGGCTTGATGATATCTTTGTCAAAAGCTATATCTCCGATGATTTCAATTCAGCCGAACTTCGCGTTGAAGCGAAACTCAGCATACCTTGCGAGGTAAAATATAAGCTCGTCGCGCCGGACGGAGTTACTGTGTCCGAAGGTGTCGGCGGCGAAAAGTTCAACATAAGCGTCAATTCTCCAGTTCTTTGGAACGATGAACAGCCTGAGCTGTATGAGCTCTGGCTGACCGTCGGTGACGAAATCGTTCTGCTCGATACTGCGGTGCGACGCTTTGAGATAAAGGACGGAATCTGCCTTCTGAACGGAAAAGCAATCAAGGCTCGCGGTATCAACCGCCATGATTCAAATCCTGTTACAGGTCACGCCGTCACGCTCGACGATATGATTGAGGATATTATGCTCATAAAGCGCGCCAACTGCAATATGATCCGCACCTCGCACTATCCCAACGATCCGCGCTTCCCCGCGCTGTGTGATAAATACGGCATAATGCTGACCGACGAAGCCGATATCGAAACCCACGGCATGGGCTACGACTGGGAGGGCGAATGGGACTGGACGCGCTGGTCGCATCTCTCGTCCGCTCCCGAGTGGCGCAAGGCTTATGTCGACAGGGCGAAGAGACTCTTCGAGCGCGACAAGAACCACGGCTGTGTCGTGCTCTGGTCGCTCGGCAACGAGTCGGGAGCGGGTGTCAACCACCGAGCGATGGCGCAGTATATCCGCTCGCGCGATGACCGCGCTCTTGTCCACTATGAGAACTCCCACCTCGAGTTCAAGGTTGTCCCCGAGGGCGAAAATTTTGCCGATATCTCGGATGTCGAGAGCCGTATGTACGCCGGCACGGAATATATAGAGAACTATCTCAATAATAAAGAATATACGAAGCCTTTTTATATGTGCGAATATGTCTGCTCGATGAGCACTGGCGATGTCTATCCGTTCTGGGATCTTGTCGAGAAGTATGACAACAATTTCGGCGGCTGCATCTGGGAGTGGTGCGACCACGCGGTCAATGTCCCGGACAAAAACGGCAATGCCCGCTATTTTTACGGCGGCGATTTCGGCGATTTCCCGAATAGCTCCATTTGCTGCATCGACGGACTCGTCTATCCCGACCGTACTCCGCGCCCCGGCTATTTTGATATGAAGCGCGTCTATCAGCAGTATTCGGCTGTATATAACGGCGACGGCAGAGTGACTGTCACGAGCCGCAGACGCTTTACCACTCTCGACGATATGGCGATTCACTGGAGTCTTTCAGAGAATGGCAAGACCGTTTCAGAGGGCACTACCGCCGCGCTTTCAACACCCGTGCAGGGGAGCACGACTGTAAAGCTTTTCGACCCCGCAGATTTTGACTCGCTCCCGTCCTGCCTGCTGACTCTGAGCTTTGTCTCGACAAAAGATACTCCTTGGGCGGAAAAAGGCTTTGAAACGGGCTTCGAGCAGTTTGTACTCAAGGACTATACGCCCTATGTGCCAAAAGACGGCAGAGTCGAGCTCAGCGAAAATGACCGCTTCGCGGTTATCAAGGCGGGAAATATCGCCTATACTTTTGATAAACCATACGGGCGCATATCTTCTATAATTTGCAGCGGCAAAGAGCTGCTGAGCGCACCCGTTGAGCCGCAGCTCTGGCGCGCACCCT
>OGER01002226.1_pt1 | contig 11787 bp, 7 predicted proteins | sample 1570691 | NCBI WGS metagenome assembly OGER01 (sample SAMEA2582143, study PRJEB24529) | metagenome | biome: Human gut stool | place: China | collected 2011
TATCAAATATGGAAGAGCGACAAGCCGAAGGTCGCCAATGGCATCGGTCAGTTCACGCTGATAGGTCTCGCGGTCGGCGCGGGACTCGCAGTTATTATTGCGATAATCGTCGGAGTGCTGTTTGCGATAACCGCGTCGATGACTGTGTTTGAAATGATACGCAGCTTCTTCCACGGCTCGCTCGGCGGGATAAACGATCTTGTCAGAAGCCTCCCGTTCATCGACTGAGCAACATAAAAATATTGAAACCGCCCGTGTTTTTTCCTTCAGAAATTCGGGCGGTATTTTTTGCGCGTTTTTGAATATATTCATTAATATTCACTCAATATTCAACAATTACTCATTGCTTCTTTTCCGCAAGCGGTAAAGCTTTCCTCCTTGCTGATGTGGATAACTATGTGGATAATGTGGATAACTTTTGTGTTTTAATGACTATTCAGAATATATGCGTAAAGTAAAAAACTTTACAGTTTGATTTTAATAACTATATAGAAATATTCTGTATAAGCCGCATATGCAGTGACAAAAAATTAACCCGGTTGCAGGAAAACTTGCAGCCGGGTTTTATGCATAAAATTTTACGCGTGATTTTTGTCTATTTTGCCAATATCAGACGTTCGCGAGAGCCGCGTCAAGATCGGCGATTATGTCATCGACATTCTCTGTTCCGACAGAAAGTCTGACAAGATTTTCATAGACTCCGCAGTCGTCGAGCTCCTGTGCGGTGAGCTGGCGGTGGGTCGTGCTCGCCGGGTGCAGGCAGCAGGTGCGGCTGTCCGCAACATGGGTGACTATCGCTGCGAGCTTGAGGCTGTCCATGAATCTGACCGCGTCCTCTCTGCCGCCTTTTATTCTCAGCGAAATGACACCGCAGGTGCCGTTGGGCATATACTTCTGCGCGAGGTCATAGTATTCGTCGCCCTCAAGGCCGGGATAGCGGACGGACTCGATCTTCGGATGAGCCTTCAGGAACTTTGCAACGGCGAGAGCGTTTGAGCAATGGCGCGGCATACGCAGATGCAGAGTCTCGAGCCCGAGGTTGAGCAGGAATGCGTTCATCGGGGACTGAATTGAACCGAGGTCGCGCATGAGCTGAGTCGTGCACTTTGTTATATATGCAGCCTTGCCGAACTGCTCGGTGTATACAACACCGTGGTACGACTCGTCGGGAGTTGTAAGTCCCGGGAACTTGTCGTTCTGAGTCCAGTCGAAGTTGCCGCTGTCAACTATAACTCCGCCTACGCTTGTCGCGTGGCCGTCCATATATTTTGTGGTCGAATGGGTAACTATATCCGCGCCGAACTCAAACGGGCGGCAGTTTATCGGGGTCGGGAAAGTGTTGTCAACTATCAGCGGCACGCCGTGGGAATGAGCCGCGCGCGCATACTTTTCAATATCGAGTACAACAAGTGAGGGGTTCGAGATAGTCTCGGCGAACACTGCCTTGGTGTTATCTTTAAATGCCGCGTTGAGCTCCTCCTCCGTCGCGTCGGGGCGAACGAAGGTGAAATCGATGCCGAGCTTTCTCATCGTGACATTGAAGAGATTGAATGTTCCGCCGTATATCGCGGATGCTGCAACGACATGGTCGCCCGCGGAGCAGATATTGAAAACGGAGAAAAAGGACGCCGCCTGACCGGACGAGGTGAGCATGGCGCCGACGCCGCCCTCAAGGTCGGCAATCTTTGCGGCGACGCAGTCGTTTGTGGGATTCTGGAGGCGGGTGTAGAAATAGCCCGATTCCTGAAGGTCAAAGAGCCTGCCCATCTGCTCGCTCGACTCGTATTTGTAGGTAGTGCTCTGTACTATCGGTACAACACGCGGCTCGCCGTTTTTCGGCGTATAGCCGGACTGCACGCACTTTGTTTCTATGCTAAAGCCCATTTTTGTTTCCTCCTTCTGTCAGTCTTTAAGAAAATGACCCATAAGCTCGAAGCCTTCTTCAATGAAATTGCCCGTCTCGGATGCTGATTTTTCATTTATGCTCACAACGCCGCTGTCAAGCTCTTTGCCTTTACGATAAATCAGATACGGCACGGGGTCGGATGCGTGGGTGCGGGTCGATATCGGGGTCGGATGATCCGGCAGAACCATGACTTTATAATCGTCCTGAGTGTTGAGATATTCAAGGATTATAGGCATTATACGGCTGTCAATAAGCTCGATTGCTTTGACTTTATTCTCGGGCTCGTTTCTGTGGCCGCACTCGTCGGGAGCCTCGACATGGATATAGACAAGGTCCTGACCTTTACGCCATTCGTCGATTGCAGCGTTCGCTTTGCCCTCGAAATTCGTGTCGATATAGCCGGTTGCGCCCTCGACTTCGGGGGTGTTCATGCCGGCGCAGATGCCGATGCCCTTGAGCAGATCGACTGCCGAGACGATGCTGCCCTTCACGCCGAACTTCTCTTCAAAGGACGGCAGAGCCGGGCGGCTTCCCTCGCCCCAGAGCCAGATTGAATTTGCAGGGAGCTTGCCCTCGGCTATTCTCTTCTTGTTCACGGGGTGATCCTTCAAAAGCTCATAGCTCTCGCGCATCATGGCGATAAGCTTTTCGGCGTTCGGCGAAGTCGAGAGATACTCGCCGATAACTCTGCCGGAAATATCATGCGGAGGGGTCATCTTGCCGAGATCCGTCGTGCCGTTATGTACGATAAGGCAATGACGATAAGCTACGCCGCTGTAAAAATCAAATTCACTGCTGCCGAAATGCTCCTGCACGGTTTCGATTATCTGCGCCGCCTCTTCGGTCGAGATATCGCCGCCGGAGTAGTCAAGCATGGTCTTTGCGCCGTAATCCGCCTCGTCGCTCAAAGTGACAAGGTTGCAGCGCAGAGCGATATCAGTCTCGCTCATCTTGACTCCGATGCTGACCGCCTCAAGGGGCGAGCGGCCGGTGTAGCACTTCTTCGGATCGAATCCGAGCACGCTCATATTTGCAACATCGCTGCCGGGTTTGAGTCCAGCGGCAACGGTTCTGACAAGTCCGACTTCGCCCCTCGACGCAAGCGCATCGATATTGGGCTTCTTTGCGACTTCCATCGGCGTCTTTCCGCCGAGAGCCTCAACGGGATAATCCGCCATGCCGTCGCAGAGAACTACAGCATATTTCATATATCTTCACCCTTTCAGAGAATTTATGCACAAACGATGCATACCGGGCGCGGCAAGTTCGGTTAGCATATGCATACTTGCCCGCCGCTGATTTAATTATATCATAAAGTATCAGCGCATTAAAGCGGAAATTGCGAAAGATTATACACTTACACTATATAAAAAAGAGTGCAAAATGACGAAAAATTATTTATCAAAATGCGCATGCGGTATATAATTCAGCGTGGCGCAATGATATAATCGATTTGGAAGAAATATTCAAAAGGAGGATACTTATGACAAAAAGATTATTTGCAGTTTTGCTCGCGTCCCTGCTGATTCTCATGAGTTTCACGGCATGCGGCACAAAGACACCCGAGCCCGGCACGACCGCTGCAGAAGACACATCTGCCGCAGAAACCGAATCCAACGCGCAGACAAGTGCAGAAGAAACAGCGGCAAGCTCAAAATCGGCATCCGAATCCGCAGAGCCAAGCACTGCGCTGAGCGCACAGAAACCTACGTCAAATAAACCGGCATCGAAACCTGCAGCGACGGCAAAATCGAATAATTCCGGTTCATCGTCAAAAGGCAAGCTCGAAGTCAGCGCCGCAAGCGTCAAAAGCGTTGCCGGAGCGAAGGTGCTCAGAGCGTGGAAGCTCAACTCAAACGGAGTGAATATCGAAATACACCGAATAGCATATGGGGCACAGATAACTCAGGCTTTCAAAAAAGCAAACGCGGACGGTGCTATCGACTACGACAAGACAGTCACTTATCAGCCCATAATCAATGTCGCGATAATCACCTGTTCGCCCGATCATATCGGCGTTGCCTCAAGCCAACAGCTTCTCGGTACGAATGTCGGCAAGGTTGAGGATATGGGCAGAAAGAGCGGCGCGCTCATAGCAATAAACGGCGAGGCAGGCTCAACATATAAAAAAGGCGCTCCGACAATTCGCAGCGGCTCGATTGTTTCGACGGACGGCAGCGGGCAGGAACGACTGCTGATCTACAAAAACGGCACATGGAAAGTCGAAACGCTCACAAACGAGAACTGCAAATCGTATATCTCGCAGGGCGTTTACAATTCCCTGCGCTATCAGCGGCAAGTCATAACAAACGGCAAGGCAACCAACGAGCACGACACTTATTATCACAACCGCAACGTTTTTGCGCAGATATCAGAAAACAAATATATCCTGGCTGTCGGCGAATTTATGCCGCTCGACAATATGATGAAAGTCCTCATAGCATACGGCGCGAGGAATGCATTCCTGTTAAACGGCGGCAACTGCTCGTCGATGTATGTCAAGGGTATCGGCAACACGACCGGCACCAGAGCAACTCAGCTCAAAAATCTTAACAAGCCGTGCGTTATCGAGAGCGAATTCTTCGCGGCAAACGGTATGCTCGGATTGAACTCCGCCGGAAAACAGAAATTAGGCGGTCCGTGCAATGAAATCGACATAGTATATGTAAAATAAAAACAAAAGGGTGGGACGATGAAAAAGGCTTTCAGAGCGGCTGCAATTGCGGCAATTCTGCTGTTTGCGCTGACATTTATCGGGAGCGCAAAAATCAAAAGCACATCGGCTCACCTACTGTTTTCTTCGTCTGTCAGCGTCGTAGGCAATGAATCGCGGAAAGTCACGCTCAAAAGCGGCGACAGAATAGCCATCGGTTCATATCTCGGCGAGCCTGTTGTCTGGAGAGTCATCAAAACGGGCGACAAAGCTCTGCTCATGAGCGAAAAGGTGTTGTGCTTCAGGGCGTTCGACCCGTCTGAGGACGGCATCGGCAGTTCCGATTATCTCGCCTCTCCCCTGCGCGCATGGCTCAATTCGGAGAGCGGATTTTTAAATCCGGAGAATTTTTCAGAGTTTGACCTTTCGCTCATATCGCCTGACAAAAACGGCGATTCAATATTCCTGCCGTCAAAAGATATGCTCAAAAATATAAGCACCGCCGACCGCCGCAGAAGCCCGACCGAGCAGTGCGTCAAAAATGACAGCTCGCGCTATTTAACTCTGCGCAAATACTGCTGGTACTGGACGGGCTCGCCCGTTTCGACAAATCAGAGCAGCGTCACCGCCGTCACCACGACGGGCGGATTCTACAAGACGCTCGCGGCGGACGAGCTGTGCGGCGTATGCCCGGCGATGTATCTTCGCAGCGGTATTCTCGTTCTTTGTGGGAGCGGAACCGCCGAAAATCCGTACGCATTGGCGGGAGGTGGCGAAAGATGAGAGAAAAGCTGAAAGAATTTCAAAATTCTCCGTGCTCGATAATCGCCGCATTCTCCGCCGCCGTGCTGTTTTTCTGCACGGTGTTCACTCGGCTGATTCTAAAAACCGACGACGGTCACTTTCTCGGCATACTCCACCGAAACGGATTCACAGTAACAAGCTGGCTGCACGAGCGGTACACGACCGTGTCCGGGCGGATAGTCGGCGAATGGCTGATGATAAACTTCTTGCGCCTGCCGCTTATTTTCTGGAAGCTGTTCATCGCCGCGCTGATTATATATATAATGTATTTTCTCTGCCGCCTGTCGGACTTTTTCGGCGAAAAGGCAAGCGCAAAACAGAGATATATCTTCGCCTGCTCGGTGCCGTTGGCAGTATTTCTGCCATGCCTCAACCCGTCGGCGTTCTGGTTTGCAGGTTCGTTTACATTTCTCGTTCCGTTCGCCGCCTTGCTTATCACGGTGACACCTCTCACATTCGAGGTATTCGGAGGGCGCGTGAATTCTATAGCATATGTCGCCGCCGCGATTGCTTCTGTCGTCGCGGCATCTCAGGAGCAGTCATGTGCCGCAGTGCTCGCGCTGCAGGTGATTCTGCTGATTTTTTCGGCATATCAACGCAGGCTCAGATTCCGTCAATTCATTCCGCTCCTGCCGAGCGCGGTTTCCGCCGCTGTTCTGGTTTTCTCGCCCGGGCTTCGCGGGCGCGGAGCGATGGAAGCGGCGTCGGGTTTTGAAAGATTCTCTAAAATGAATATATTTGAAAAACTGCTCTGCGGATTTTCAAATTATTTCGCATTTTCGTTTTTCTTCTCGCTGATAACCACGGCTGTTTTTCTCGTTCTGCTTGGCGCATCGGTATATGAAGCATTCGGAGGCTCGCGAAGAATAAAGATAATTTCATCAATCTTTTCAATATTTGCCTCGGTGCTGTGCGTCGGAGTCAACGCCGCATATATTATTATCCGCCGCACCACACCGGACAAGGGCTTTGAAAAGATGTTCAAGAGCGGCAATTATCTTCCGCTCGAACTCGCGGTTATCGTGCTCTGCTTTGTATTTTTATTTAGTATTTTCATTCTTATAGCGGCGCTCATCAAGAAGAATAAAAAGCTCGGGTTTACCGTCGGCGTGCTGTTCAGCGCCGCCGTCTGCTGCGCCGCAGTGCTCGGATTCTCTTCGTCCGTCTACGCCTCCGGTCAGCGCGTATTTTACTTCACCGAGATATTCACGCTCATCGCCTGCGCAGCGATGTATTCTTCACTTTCGGAAAGCAAAGCGAAAAAATTCGCGGGATATGCAGTCCCGACAGCCGCATTTATTTTCTATATTATCAACTGCTTTACCTACACATTCCTTGAGATACCAATAATGGGCTAAAGCGAATTGTAAAGTGATTTACTTTACAATTATAAAGCCTATTTTTTAGCGCAAAAGTCGAAGCTCCCGTGCAACTTTCCCGATATATCAACATATTCGGGGATGCATGGGAGCTTTTGTTTTTTGATTTATAAATCATGTAAAGCTTAACAGCTTGTCATCAATGACCGTGCGGAACGACATCAAGTTTGTCATGCTCCTCGCCGAGATCGGCGCGCAGTAGCGCAAAGAACACTATCGCGAGCAATATTTCGGCGCACCAGATAGTCTTGCCGCCGAGATAGCCGCAAAGAAAAGTTGAAGCGACCGCGCCAGCGACAAACGAGCCTATCATCAGCAGATGCGCGAACATCTTGCCGCGCGCTTCTTTATTACCGCTGCGAAGCCACTTGACGAGGTTCGCGCCGACCTGGCGGACATGGTTGGTGCAAAAGGTCGTTGCCATCGGAATTTTCTTCGCCTGGCGGAATGTATTGAACTGCATCGAAGCGATAAAATTCACAGCCACCTGGCAGATCTGCGGCGGCGCATTGTCCGGGACGAAGCCGAGCGCAAATATCCACGCCATTTCAAACGCCACAAACGCCGTGTCCCAGCGGACTATCTTGCGGCGGTTTATATGCTTGGGCAGAAATTCCGAAATGACCGTGCCGAGCAGATAAGCCGAAGCGGGCAGGAGATAATACAGCGCCTTGCGCCAATTTCCGCGCCCGAGCTGAACCGCCATGAGCACGAAGTTCGCTGTCTGCGCGTTACAGAACACGCCGCCCTTTTGAACATAAGTATATGCGCCGAAAAATCCGCCGACGGCTATCATAACGGCAAATATCCAGAGCTTTTCGCATTCGAGAAGCTCTTCATCTTTTTTGACAGCTTTTTCTTTCATCGTTCACCACACCGTTTCTTTTCTACAACGCATAAGTTTATCACTGCTCTCCGTCTCTGTCAAGGAACGGGAAATAGCCGCAGCATCTTGAAAAAAAGCCGTTTTCATGGTATTATTTAGGGTATTACATACCATTATAGAATGCAATATATAAAAGAGGAGAATAGCATGTCAAAGCTTTTGAAGTATTTGAAAAAATACAAAATTGAAAGTATTCTCGCGCCGTTTTTCAAGCTCATTGAAGTGGCGTTCGAGCTGATTGTTCCGCTGATAGTCTCGACGATAATCGACGTCGGCATAGAGAACGGCGACAAAGTTTATATTATCAAACGCTGCCTGCTGCTCGGTCTGTTCGGCATACTGGGTCTTTGCAGTACACTTGTGGCGCAGTATTTCTCGGCGAAAGCGTCGGTCGGCTTCGCTTCCGATATCCGCCACGCGCTCTTCCAGCATATCGGCAAGCTCTCTTATTCCCAGCTCGATTCGCTCGGCGCGCCGACGCTTATAACCCGCCTGACGGGCGACATAAATCAGGTTCAGACCGGAACAAATTTGACTCTGCGTCTCGTCCTGCGCTCGCCGTTCGTCGTATTCGGCGCGGTGATAATGGCGTTCACGGTCGATGTAAAATCGTCGCTCGTGTTCGTCGTTGCGGTGCCCGCTCTTGCCGCGGTCGTGTTCGCGATAATGCTCGTGTGCATCCCGATGTACCGCAAGGTTCAGCAGAAACTGGACGGGCTGCTGAGCAAGACGCGCGAAAACCTGCTCGGCACCCGCGTTGTCAGAGCGTTCTGCAAAGAGGAAGAGGAAATTGCGGACTTTGACGCGAAGAACAGCGCCCTGACCGAGATGCAGACGGCGGTCGGCAGGATATCCGCTTTCATGAACCCCGCAACTTTCGTGCTCATAAACCTCGCGATAATCGCGCTGATATATGTCGGCGCAATACGCGTTAATTCCGGCGCCATCTCGCGCGGCGCGGTCGTTGCGCTCTATAACTACATGTCACAGATCCTCGTTGAGCTGATAAAGCTCGCGAATCTCATAATCAGCGTCACAAAGGCGATAGCCTGCGGCAACCGAATTCAATCGGTGCTCGATATCGAGCCCGGCACCGTCCCCGGTCATGTAATCGACGGCAACAAAAACAGCGAATACTCCGTTGAGTTTGACGGGGCGTGTCTCTCCTACAACGGGAGTGAGGAGTCCCTGCACAATATTGACCTCAAAATCCCGCGCGGCAGCTCGATAGGCGTTATCGGCTCGACCGGATCGGGCAAAACTTCGCTCGTCAATCTTATTCCGCGATTCTACGATGTCACCGGCGGGTGCGTGCTCGTTGACGGCGTTGACGTGCGCGACTACGACACAAAGGCTCTGCGCTCGAAAATAGGCGTCGTCTCTCAGAAAAAAGCCCTGTTCGCCGGCACTGTCAGGGACAATATCCGCTTCGGCAAGCAGGATGCTACGGATGAAGAAATCTGGCAGGCGCTCGAAACGGCGCAGGCAAAGCAGATGATAGAGGACAAGAGCGGGCAGCTCGACTTTGTCCTCGAACAGGAGGGCAAGAACCTCTCGGGCGGTCAGCGCCAAAGAATGACTATAGCCCGCGCCCTCGTCAGAAAACCAGAGGTGCTCATCCTCGACGACGCAGCGAGCGCACTCGACTACGCCACCGGCGCGGCGCTGAACAAGGCGCTGAGAAACACCGACTTTGCCCCGACCGTCATAACCGTGTCCCAGCGCGTTGCGGCGATAAGAAACGCCGATACCATAGTTGTCCTCGACGAGGGCGAGATAGTCGGCGTGGGCACGAACGACGAGCTTCTACGCTCGTGCGAAGTCTACAAAGAAATTTTCGATTCCCAGCTTGAAAAGGAGGATGCGTAACCGTGAAGAACAAAACCGTTTTCAAGCGCGTTATCGCGGTCATCGGCCGCTCGAAGCTTCTGCTGTTCCTTTCGCTCATCCTCTCCGTTGCAAGCGTCATTCTCTCGCTGTATATCCCCGTCCTCGCCGGACGCGCGATAGACGGAATAAAGCTACACGGCAACGTTGATTTTGAGGTCATAAAGAAGTGCCTTTTCGGCATTCTGATCTGCGCCATCGTCGGCGGAGTGCTCCAGTGGGTGATGAACATCATCAACAACCGCATAGCCTATAACACCGTGCGCGATATACGCTCAAAGGCGTTTTCGCATATGCAGACCCTACCTGTGGCGTTCGCCGACTCCCACCCCTACGGCGATATTGTCAGCCGCATAACGGCGGACGCGGAGCAGTTTGCCGACGGACTGATTCTCGGCTTTTCTCAGCTGTTCACGGGCGTTGTCACGATAGCCGTGACGCTCGTTTTCATGCTCACTATATCGCCGCTCATCACTCTCGCGGTCGTCGTGCTGACCCCGATATCGCTGTTCACGGCGCGTTTTATAGCACGCCGTACTTATTCGATGTTCAAAAAGCAGTCCGAGACCCGCGGCGAGCAGACTGCGCTCATCAACGAGATGATACAGAATCAAAAGACCGTTCAGGCGTTCTCATATGAAGACAGAGCGGTTGAAAGATTTGACGAGAGCAATGAAAAGTTGCGTAAATATTCGCTCAAATCTATATTCTTCTCGTCGCTTACAAACCCGACCACCAGATTTATCAACAATCTTATCTACGCCGTAGTCGGGCTCATGGGCGGAATATTCGCCATCGGCGGCATGGTGACCGTCGGCGGATTCGTCAGCTTCCTCGCCTACTCGAACCAGTACACAAAGCCGTTCAACGAGATTTCCGGCGTCGTGACGGAGCTTCAGAATGCCCTCGCCTGCGCGGCAAGAATATTCGAGCTCATAGACGAAAAGCCCGAGGAGTCGGACGAAAATTGCTCGGCGCTCAGCGACCCCAAGGGAAGCGTGGAGTTCGACAATGTCCGCTTCTCATATGACAAGAGCAAAAAGCTCATCGACGGCTTCGATTTCTTCGCCCCGTCCGGCAAGACAATAGCCGTTGTCGGTCCGACAGGCTGCGGCAAGACTACGCTTATCAATCTCCTGCTCCGCTTCTACGACGTTGACGGCGGAAGCATAAAGGTTGACGGCGAGAATATAAACGACATCACACGCCACAGTCTCAGACACCATTTTGGCATGGTGCTCCAGGATACCTGGATAAAGAACGGCACCGTCCGCGAGAATATAGCGTTCGGCAAGCCCGACGCCACGGATGAAGAGATAATCGCCGCCGCCAAGGCGGCACGCGCTCACAGCTTTATAAAGCGCCTCAAAAACGGCTACGACACTGTCATCGGCGACGACGACGGACTCTCCGAGGGTGAAAGACAGCTGCTCTGCATCGCGCGCGTCATGCTCATGAAGCCGCCGATGCTCATTCTCGACGAGGCAACTTCATCGATAGACACCAGAACGGAATTGAAAGTTCAGGATGCGTTCAACACGCTCATGCAGGGGCGCACCTCGTTCGTCGTGGCGCACAGACTCTCGACCATCCGCCACGCCGACTGCATTCTCGTCATGAAAGACGGCAAGGTCGCCGAGCAGGGCACGCACGAGGAGCTGCTCGCGAAGAACGGATTCTATACGAAGCTCTACAACAGCCAGTTTACGCAGTGAGCGAACCGGCCAAATCGGCATCCAATAAACAGGGTGCCGATTTTTCGTTTCCTTGACGACACTTGGAAACACGATGAATCTCATCATATATTAAAAATCCCCACCCGTTTTCTTAATCGCAGCAGCACATTTAATTGACTCGCGGGGCAAAATATATTAATATATATTAAAGGGAAAGGATACCCGCTCCGCCATGCGGACGAAAAGGAGACATTATGCTTAACATCAAAAATCTGACCAAAACCTACGGCGAGAAAAAGGCTGTTGACGACCTGACGCTGCATATCGCGCCCGGCGAGATATACGGCTTCATCGGCCACAACGGCGCGGGCAAGACCACAACGCTCAAATCCGTTGTCGGCATTCTGCAGTTCGACGAGGGCGAGATAACGATAAACGGCATCTCGATAAAAGATGACCCGCTCGCCTGCAAAAAAATCATAGCCTATATTCCCGATAACCCCGACCTCTACGAATACATGACGGGAATAAAATATCTGAACTTCATCGCGGATATTTTCGGCGTCAGCGCTGACGACCGCCGCGAGCGCATACAT
>OGER01002245.1_pt1 | contig 11692 bp, 7 predicted proteins | sample 1570691 | NCBI WGS metagenome assembly OGER01 (sample SAMEA2582143, study PRJEB24529) | metagenome | biome: Human gut stool | place: China | collected 2011
CCACTCCCTGTTTCACCGATTCTTTTTCATCGTGGTCTTTCAAGTGACGCAGATGGGCCAAGATCACGTGTTCTCCTTTGGGGGCAATACGTTCCATAACAGCCTCTTCGCTATACGGTTCCGCTTCTCGTTCCTCTAATTTGATGGCGCCGACGGGACATTCTCCAATGCAAGCACCCAGCCCGTCGCAATATAAATCACTTATCATGACGGCTTTTCCGTCTATTAATTGTAAAGCTCCCTCGTGACAACCTTGCACGCATAGCCCGCAACCGTTACATTTTTCCTCGTCTATTTTTATAATTGTCCGTTTCATAGTCAGTTGTTTTTTGTTCTAGGACAAAGATATACGTGAAAACAGGGGAACTTTGTAATGAATATTACAGACGGTATTTAAAAAACAAGAATAATTGTTTATAAATCTTACCTTGAGAGTATGATATGTAATATAAGGTAATATAGCCTTGATAGCAAGGCTATATTACTGTGGAAAAGTCCTATTTGAATGTTTTTTTCAAGCGTTCGAATCCTTCTTTTACCGTTTCAAGTGGGCAACCGATGTTCATACGAAAAAAGCCTTCTCCATCAGGGCCGAAATCCATGCCGCTATTTAAACCGACTTTCGCCTCGTGGAGTAGTTTTTCCTGGATTTGTTCGTGGGATAATCCTGTCGCCCGAAAATCAAGCCAAAGTAAGAAAGAGCCTTCCGGGAGTATCATTTTTACTGCGGGCAACTCTTCTTGGAGAAATTGGTCGGTAAACAGGATGTTCTTTTCGAGGTAACGAACCATTTCGTCCAGCCAGGCGTCCCCGTGCTTGTAGGCAGCCTCTAGAGTGACGTGTCCGAAGATATTACCCAAATCCAAGTGAAGGCATAGAAGTTCTTTCTCGAAGGGGCGACGTAATTCCGGGTTCGAGATCACGACAACGGAATTCATCATCCCGGCGATATTGAATGTTTTGCTCGGAGCCATCATGGTCACGGTGATAGCGGCAATCTCCGGTGATAGGGAGGCTATTACCACGTGCTTGTGTCCGAAGAGGGCAAGATCGGAATGGATTTCGTCAGAGAGGATTGTAACCCCGTATTGCAGGCATAACGTTCCGATTCGAGTAAGCTCTTCCTTGGTCCATACTCTTCCCACAGGGTTGTGAGGACTGCACATAATAAATAAACCGATACTTTCATCTGAAACTTTTTTCTCAAAATCTTCAAAATCTATTGTATAATATCCTTCATCATCTTTTACAAGTTTATTTTCTACTACTTCTCTTCCATTATCTCTTATAGTAGCAGCAAAAGGATAATATACTGGACTTTGAATAAGTATTTTTTCTCCTGGTTTTGTCATACTTCTTACCAATAAAGAGAGTGTAGGCACAACTCCAGGACTATTTATAAGAGTAGCTGGATCAATTTTGTATCCAAATCTTCTTTCTAACCAATCTGCTGCTGCTTGATAATAAGAATCTGGTCTATATACATAACCAAATATTCCTTGTTCTACTTTTTCTCTCATAGCCTCTATTATTTCAGGAGCTGTTTTAAGATCCATATCTGCTATCCACATTGGCCATAAATCATCTGATATAAATTTTTTCCCCATTTCCTCCCACTTAGCCGCATGATTTCCTGTTCTGTCAATTTTTTCATTAAAAGAATACTTCATTTTTTCCTCCTTTTGCAGAAACAATACTCATAAATTTTTTAAATACATAGCAATTTTCTGATTCATATATTATAATACAACTATAAACCGTTATAGTCTTTTAGTCAAGATATATAACTGTGGAAACCGATGTATAACAGTTTGTAATTTTGATACAGTTGTCTATTTTTCGTAATTTAAGCTCTGTTTTAAAATAATAAAAACTGTTTTAATATCTGTTGTATAACGCTTTTTATATTTTAACTATATCAAACAATTTTCAACAATATAAAACAGTTGTAGCAAAAAGGAGAAGATTTTTATGAAACTTAATTTCTTAATCTACAAAGATTCACCTCATAAAATTTACTTGCAGCTATATGATTCTATAAAAAATATGATAGAAACTGGTGAAGCTCTTCCTAATGAAAAGCTTCCTTCTATAAGACAGGTTGCCATCAAATTCGATATAAATACTCTCACTGTTTTGAAGGCATATGATCTTCTTGAAAAAAACAATTATATCTATAAGCTCTCTGGAAAGGGATGCTTTGTAAAAGAAAAGAATAAACTTATTTCCAATACTCAAAAACCTGTTATAAATAATTTTGCAATAATAAATAAAGATATAAATTTTGCAAGTGCTACCCCTGCTGCTGATCTTTATCCTGTTGGTATATTTCAGGAATTGATAAATGATATATTTAATAATTATGGAGAAAAAGCTTTCAACTATTTCAATACTCAGGGGCTTTTAGAGCTCAGAGAAACAATTGCAGAAAAACTTAAAAATAATAATATTTATACTTCGCCTAATAATATCCAAATAGTTTCTGGATCTCAACAAGCATTGGATCTTATAAAAAAAATTATTCTAAAAAGAAAAACTACCACAATGGTAGCGGCTAACCCTACATATTATGGAGCTATCAATACTTTTTCTGAAATAGCAAAAATGATAAGTGTCTCTTTGGAAGAAGATGGAATAAATATAGAGGAATTAGAGAAAATTTTACAAAAAAATAAAGTAGATTTTATCTATACTATGATAAATTTTGAAAGCCCTACTGGAATTTCATGGTCAACAGAAAAAAAGAAGAAAATATTGGAACTTTCAGAAAAATATAATTTTACAATTATAGAAGATGACTGTCATTCTCATCTTTACTATTATAATAATGTTGCTACACCATTAAAGGCTATGGACAGAAAAAATAAAGTTATATACATAAATTCTTTTTCAAAACTTATAATGCCTGGTTTGAGACTTGGGTATATGATTGTTCCTAGTAATTTGATTTCTGATATTATTGCTGCAAAATTTTCTGCTGATATATCATCAGCTGGTCTTATTCAACTGGCTCTTCACCTTTTTCTCAAAAGAGGATACTTTGAACCTCATATCGAAAAATTAAGGGCAGCATTTAAGGAGAAATATGAACTTACACTTTCTCTTTTGAGAGAAATAAAAGAAATAGAACTTCCATATATTCCTAATGGAGGGTTTTACATATGGATTAAATTACCCAAAGGGTTAAATTCCAATGTATTTTATAATGTATTGAAAGAAAGACATGTCTCTATTCTTCCTGACTCTGTATTTCATATAAATGATGAACAGGAAAATGATCATATCCGTTTAAGTTTTGCTGCTGTATCAAAAGATGAAATAATTAGAGGTATTCAAATAATAAAAAAATCTTTGGAGGAATTTTCACAAAAAAAAGATTTCTTATTCAAAGAAGATTTTATTTCTCTTCTTCTAAGATAAAATTTTATAGTGATTGGTATAAATCAAATAAACTTTATTATTAATGAAAAAACTGACCTGTAACCAAGTCAGTTTTTTATTTTGCCTATATTCCTTTATATTTTCCATTTAAATAATCGTATGCTATTTTAGAGAATGCCGCTGCTCCAGTTTTTATTACCTCTTCATCTACATTAAATTTAGGATTATGAAGAGGATATTGTGTATCTTTATCTTCATTTGCACTTCCTACTATTAAATATGTAGCTGGAGTATTTTCACTAAAGAAGCAAAAATCATCTCCTCCTATTTTAAAACTTTGATTTACAACAAAGCCTTTGTTAAAAACATCCTTTACGCTTTCTCTTACTGCTTCTATTATCTCTGGTGTATTATATACAGGGAATGTTTTTCCTCTATAAGAAAATTTATATTCCACTCCATATATTTCGCTTATATTTTTTATTATTTTGTCCATTTGTTCTTTTACAAATTCACGATTATGTTTATGCAAAGTCCTTACTGTTCCTGCAATTACTGCTTCATTTGGAATAATAGCGTCATATGTTCCAGCATTGAATCTGCATATCTGTACCACACACGGCTCTAATGGTGACACTTTTTTAGATATGAGATTTAAGAGATTATATGTCTCTACTGCTGGAAGTATAGGGTCTATACTTTTAGAAGGAAATGAGCCATGTCCCCCTCTTCCAATAAACTTTATCTCAAAGAAATCAGGATATGAACTCACTGGTCCAGGTTCTATAGATGCTGTTCCTATTTTTTCATTAGGCTCTACATGCATCCCGATTACATAATCCACTTTGGGGTTTTCCAATATTCCATCCTCTACCATTAAATCAGCTCCCCCTACTGTTTCTTCTGCTGGTTGAAAGCATAATTTAACATTTCCATCAAGTTCATCTTTTAATTGAGACAATATCTTTGCTGCCCCTAATAAAGCAGCCGTATGTACATCATGCCCACAAGCGTGCATTTTTCCATCTACCTGAGATTTATATTCAAGATCATTTTCTTCACTCATGGGAAGAGCATCTATATCCGCTCTTATCATTATTGTTTTTCCATTAGGATTTTTACCATAAATCATTCCTTGTATCCCCGTTTTGGCAAATCCTCTTTTTACTTCTATTCCTAACTTCTCCAGTTCTTCAACTATGAAGTTTGAAGTATCTACTTCCTGCCCTCCTAATTCTGGATTTCTATGTATTTTTCTACGATTTGCAATCATTTCATTAGAATATTTCTCTGCTAATTCTATTATTCTGTCCATTTTTCCTCCTGTCTCATTTTTCTCAACTAAGCAGTTTGTTTTTCCAGTAAGTCTGCTTCTTTTTCTTCTTTAGTTTTCATAAGTCCAAATTGAATAGTTATTATAGTACAGATTCCTAAAAATACCTGATAGAAAGAGAAACTTATTATTTCTATTGGAGAAACTGATGCCATAGATGTTATAAGAAGCATTCCTCCTGCATGTGGAGCTAAACATAAAATTACACAACTGAATATATCTAATAAACTTGCTGTTCTTTTTGGAGCTATCTTAAATTTTTCTCCTACCTGTTTAGCTATTGGAGAAGCAATTATTATAGCAATAGTATTATTTACAAGACAGAAAACCAATACAGATACCAAAACTGCTATACTGTATTCAGCTCCTCTACGAGTTTTAATATTCCCAGTAAGTTTTTGTACAAGCCATTCTATTCCACCATATTCTTTTATCAATCCAATAAGTCCTCTAATAAGAATAGCCATAATAGTTACATTCATCATTCCATCCATACCTTTTGCTACTGATTGGAAGAATGTTACAAATGTCATACTTCCAGTTACAAATCCTACTAATCCTGCAAATAGGATTCCTCCAATAAGAACTGTAAATACATTTACTCCTACAACTGCTGCTATAAGTACTGCTAAATATGGAACCACTTTTATTAAATTGTAACTTAATTCTCCCTCGATCTGCCCAGCTCCCCCTAATATTGTAAAGGCTATGATTGTTGCAATGGCTGCTGGTATAGCAATTAAAAAGTTCATTCTGAATTTATCTTTCATTTCGCAGCCTACTCCTCTAGTAGCTGCAATTGTTGTATCTGATATAACTGACAGATTATCTCCAAACATAGCTCCTCCCAGAACTGCTGCCAATGTTATTGCTGGATTTAATCCCACTTTTTCTGATATTCCCAATGCTATCGGAGCAACTGCTACTAATGTTCCTGTTGAAGTTCCCATTGCAGTAGATATAAATGCCGATATTACAAATAGACCTGGAACTAAAAACTGTTTTGGTACAAAAGTAAGTCCAAGGTTTACAACAGAGTCTACTCCACCCATTCCTTTTGCCACCCCTGCAAAAGCTCCTGCTAAAAGAAAGATAAGAGCCATCATCATAACTCCGCTTTCTCCTGAAGTTGTTGTAAATATATTGATTTTATCATCCAGCTTCATTTTTCTGTTCATCGCAAATGCTATGATAACCCCTATTAGCAATGCTGCATGTCTTGGAAGCTGATTAAATGGACTGGCCACTCCTCTAGCTGAAAAAAACATTCCCCCGCCTAGATATATTACCAAAAATACAACCAGTGGAATAAATGCCCAGCCTCCATAATTTTTCTTTTCTGTTCCTGTTTTTTCATTCATAACTTTTCCCCCTTATTATAAAAAATACTTACTTGCATCCTTTTCTTCAATTATATTTTAAATATATACATATTTTCTTTTCCATCATTTATTCTAATATAGAATATAATCTGTCATCTGCTATTCGTCAAGAGGCTTAATTATTTAAAGTGATATACAACAGTTTAATTTCCATATTAATTTATCTTTTTGTCACACTTTGAGATTAATTTTGAAATAAAATATAATAAAAAAACTACTGTTATACAACACTTTTTTTCTTCTTTAATAATCCAAATATTTTTTGCCCTCCAAGACAAAAGAAGAGAATCATTTCTGATTCTCTTCTCCATTCTATTTCAATATATTTTCTATTCTTACTATTTCATCTTCTGAAAACTCTAAATTTTGAATAGTTTTTACATTGTCCTCTATCTGCTCTGATCTGCTTGCTCCTATTAATACACTTGTTATTTCTTTTCTTCTCAATACCCATACAAGAGCCATTTGTGCCATACTTTGATTTCTTTCTTCTGCTATTTTATTCAGCTCTCTTACTCTTAATAGCTTTTTTCCATCAAGGTAACGTTCTGCTATAGTAGTTCCAGTTCTTGCTGCTCTCGAATCAGAAGGTACATCATTGATATATCTGTTAGTCAAAGCTCCCTGTGCCAAAGGACTGTAACACATACATCCAGTTCCAGAATTTTCCAATATTTCAAATAGTTTTTCCTCTGCCCATCTTTCAAACATATTATATCTGATTTGATTTATAAGACAGGGAACTTTTAAATCATTAAGTATTTTTACAGCCTTTTCTGCTTCCTCTGCTTTGTAATTAGATATTCCCACATATAAGGCTTTTCCCTGTTTTACTATATCAGCAAGGGCTGTCATAGACTCCTCTAAAGGAGTATCTGGATCAGGTCTATGATGGTAGAATATATCTACATACTCTAATCCCATTCTTTTCAGACTTTGGTCTAAGCTCGCCATAATATATTTTCTTGATCCTCCATTTCCATAAGGTCCTGGCCACATATCATATCCAGCTTTTGTAGATATTATCAGTTCATCTCTATAACTGTTCAAATCAGATTTCAATATTCTTCCAAGATTTTCTTCTGCTGAACCATCTGCTGGTCTTCCATAATTATTGGCCAAGTCAAAATGAGTTATGCCCAGATCAAAAGCTTTGAACAATTTTTTCTTTTGAATATCTAAAGGTGTTTCTTCACCAAAATTCTGCCATAGTCCTAAAGATACAACCGGAAGATAAAGTCCACTGTTTCCGCATTTTCTATATTTCATATCATTATATCGTTTTTCATCAGCTGTATATCTCATATACTTTTCTCCTTATAGTCCCTCTTCCATTGCCACTTGAGGCACTACTTCTATCTCAAGTTCTGCAAGACTTGCTCTCACCAGAATAACCTTATATTTATCTCCGATGCTGTATACTTTTCCACCATCCATATCTTTCATTACATATTCTCTATCATCAAATTCATAGTAATGCTTAGCTGCTACTACATCCCAGAAACACTCCACATGCTCTTCAGTTTCAAAGAATACTCTTTTATTGCTGAATCCTACAATTGTAGCATCATACTCTTCTCCAACTTTATCTATCATATATTCTACAAGTTTAATTTTTATACTTTCATCTTCTATCTTCATAGCTGATCTTTCTGTTTTAGATATGTGAGTACATATTTGTGGAAGTTCTTCAGCATTTTTAGCTATTACTTTTTTGCTTGGATATCCATGAAGTACAGAATTCAATATTCTATGAACAGTTAAATCTGCATATCTTCTGATTGGTGAAGTAAAATGTGTATAATATCCAGAAGCCAGTCCAAAGTGCCCTAAATTATCCACTGTATATCTTGCTTGTTTCAATGCCATAAGAATAAGCTTATGCACAAGAAGATTTATTCCTCTTTCCTTTGAATCTTCTATTATTTTTTGGAATTTTTTAGGGTGTATTTCATCTAAAGAATGTATTCTATATTTAAATTTACTCAATGTTTCATTCAGATTTTTTATTCTTTCAGGATCTGGTTTCTCATGTGTTCTATACACTGATGGAATCTCCATCCAAAAAAGCTTTTCAGCTACAGTTTCATTTGCAGCTATCATAAAATCTTCTATTATTCTTTCAGATTCTCCTCTTTCTCTATTCTTGATATATTTTACTTTTCCATCTTCATCAAGTATCAGTTTTATCTCTGGAAGGTCAAAGTCTATGCTTCCTCTGTTATATTTTACCTGTCTTATTATTTTAGAAAGCTCAAGCATTTCCATTACCATATCTTTGATATCTGAATACTCTTTTAAAGCTTCCTCTTCTCCAGCTATCATCCTATTGACATTTGTATATGTCATTCTTCTTACACTTTTTATTACAGATTTATATGTATCAGAATCTACTACCTTACCATTCTGATCTATCTCCATCTCACATGTAAATGTAAGTTTGTCTTCATTAGGGTTCAGCGAACATATTCCATTAGATATTTCTTTAGGAAACATAGGAAGCACTCTGTCTACTAGATATACTGAGTTTCCTCTTTTGAAAGCTTCCTGATCTAACATAGATCCCTCTGGTATATAGTGAGAAACGTCTGCTATACTTACTATTAATTTATAGTTTCCATTTGAAAGTTTTTTTACATATACAGCATCATCTAAGTCTTTTGCGTCATCTCCATCTATTGTTATTATAGGAAGATCTCTCAAGTCTTTTCTTTTTGCAATTTCCTCTTTAGACACAGTCACTGGTATATTTCTTGCCTCTATCAATACAGGCTTAGAAAAAGTTTCTGACATTCCTTCTCTTACAATAAGAGCCTCAATCATATTATTGGTATTATACGGATCTCCAATTACTTCTATTATTTCTCCCTCAGGTTTTTTCTCATTAGTTCCCCATGAAGTTATTTTCGCTACAACAAGCTGCTGGTTCTTAGCATCTTTCATCATTCTGTACGGGATATATATATCCTTTCCAAATGAATGAGTTGGTGTTACAAATCCAAAATTTTCATTTCTTTGGAGTATTCCAACTATTGTATCCCTTTCTCTGCTTATTACTTTTACTACTTCTCCCTCTTTTTTCTTATCTCCATTGAGCCCTGCTGTTATTTTTACCAATACGGTATCTCCATCTAATGCAGAATTAAAATGAGGTTTAGGAATAAATATCCCTTCATCAGCAGTATCTACAAAAGCAAATCTGTCTTTTATTATGCTGAAAGTTCCTTTTACAAATCCAAGATTTTCAGGAATATTATATTTACCTCTGTTATTTCTCATGAGGTCTCCATCTTCTATCCATTTATCAAGGATCTCTCTATTTTCTTTTTTATTTTTAAGAGACCATCCTAAAAGTTTTGTTATTTCATCCAGCTTCAATCCTTTTCCTTTATCCATAAGCTGTTTCAATCTTTCTAATTCTTTATCTAAATTCATTTTTCCTCCTTAGGCTGTTTCTTCTTCAGCCACTCTCTCATCTCTACAGTATTTTTATGTATTTTTCCTTTTCTTTCTGTGAGATATTCTACTTTCCTATCAATTTCTAATATTATCCCTTTGTCCAAGTCTTTTTCAACTTCTCTTCTTATTTCATCAACAGCAGGATAATCTCTGTTTTTTTCAATACCATCTGCAATATATATTATTCTGCCTAAAAGGCTGAGTCCTCTTTTTCCAACAGTATGATACTTTATTCCATTTAAAATATCTTCATCTGTTATCCCAAATTCATCTCTCGCTATTATACATCCAGCAAAACCATGAAGTATTTCATTTATCTCCATATCTTCTTTTGAAAGTTCTTCAGAAAAATTTTTTTGTCATATATCTTTCATTTTATCTATTTGCATCTCTTTAGCTACATCATGCAGTATTGCCGCTATTCTGCATTTCTCTATATCAGCTCTATATTTTTCTGCTAATTCAACTGCTTTTTCCTCCACACCTAAGGTATGTATATATCTTTTCTCTCTCATTCTTTTTCTGACTCTGTCTCTTAATTCTTCCAGCATAATATTGCCTCCACCAAAACAAATATATTTCACAAATTTTCATATTTTTTATTTCCCGTCAATTTAAGTGTATCATTTTATTCTCTCTTTTCAAAATTTTTTTAAAGCTCAAACATTTTTTTTACATTCAAAGAAATCTTTGATTGTTTTTAATGAGAATATATAGTAAAATTATATTGGATAAGTGAATTTATAACTCAAATTAAAATAGTTCAGGGGGAATTATGAATACTGATAAACATGAAGAAATCAAAGATTTTTTTACACAATTCAATACTGTTTATTTTAAAGAAAGAGATATCCAAAAAACTTTGTCTTTTTTAGACAAGGATATTTTTGCTTTTGGAATAACTGAGACGGATATTGTTCATAATTTTGAAGAAATGAAAACTATGATTACTAAAGAAATCGAAAATAATCCTTCTTCTTATTCTTATGATTTTGAGTATTTAAAAATCTTTACAATAGCAAAAAATCTTTTTTTACTTATCTGTATCAGTAATATAAAAAAAGAGTGTCCTGACTCTAATGAACCCCCTGCAAATTTTAGAGCGAGTATAATTATAAAAGAAACTGAAAAAGGATATAAGTTTTCTGCAATCCATGTTTCAGTTCCTATTCATGCTTCAAATATTTTTCTTGATCTTAATAAGAAGATTGGAAATATTCATCTCAATGCTCAGCACACTGCACTTGATCTTTTAAATTCCTCTGTCCCTGGTGGAATGATTGGAGGATATTACAAAGAAAACTTCCCTCTATATTTTGTTAATGACCAGCTATTAAAAAAATTAGGATATAAATCACAGGAAGAATTTATAGAAGATACAGGTGGTCTTGTAATAAATGGCATTCATTCTGAAGACAGAGATCATGTTTGTAAAGTAGTTGAAGCTTCATTAAAATTAAAAGAAGAATATGAAGTAGAATACAGAATGAAAAAAAGTAATGGCTCATATATATGGGTATTAGATAGAGGACGTCTTGTTCAGACAGAAAATGGCCCTGTTATTGTAAGTATTTGTTTTGATATTACTGAGAAAGTACAATTACAACAAAATATAAAAACTATTACAGATAATATTCCCGGAGGAGTATATAAGCTGAAATTTGATGAAGACTTTACTATAATCTATGGTAATGACGGCTTTTATAAACTCTATGGATACACTCCTGAAGAAATGAAGATACTTCTTGGAAATAAGCTTATTGCTGTTACATTCCCAGAAGATATTTCAAAGGTAAAAGCAATTTTAAAAAATGCCTTTGAAAATAAACTTAAAAATTTTGAATTTGAAAAAAGAATAACTACTAAAAACGGTGAAGTCAGATCTCTTTTAACAAAGGGAGTTTTTGTCAAAGAAGGAGATGAGTATATTATCAACTCCATTGTTATTGACATCAGTGATCGTAAAGCAATTGAAGATAAACTTAAATTCAATCAGGCAAAACTTAAACTTGCAATGAACTCTACTAAGTGCATTATTTTTGAATATGATTTAGATTCACATAAACAATTAAGTACTACATCTGAAAATATTGCTTATAAAATATGTAAGGAATTTGATTTTGATATTCTTCTTACA
>OGER01002247.1_pt1 | contig 11656 bp, 7 predicted proteins | sample 1570691 | NCBI WGS metagenome assembly OGER01 (sample SAMEA2582143, study PRJEB24529) | metagenome | biome: Human gut stool | place: China | collected 2011
ACCAGAGACAGTGTCCCCAGCGGCTGAACTTCCGGAACAAGCGTCAGGGAGCGCTTATTATCAACAAGCTGTCCTCTCTGGACCGCAAGACGCCGCTGGAGGGCGTTACCTTCAAGATCACTACGGCTACCGGCGAGTTCGTCCCCGACGAAAACGGAAAAATCAGCTCCAACGGTCTGTACTACACGGATGAGAACGGGCAGATCATCCTCAAGGGCGTCACCGGCACACTGGTGGTGACAGAGGAAAAATCTATCTCCGGTTACACCATCGACGAGAATACGCGCACGCAGACCGTGGTGGTCAACCCCAATGACACGCAGTCCCTCTATTTTGTGCGCTTTGTTCCTTGACAATCTGCGTGGAAACACGCAACAAAACAAGGCAGATTCCGAAGAATCTGAACTCTATGCTTGATTCGGCAGGGGCAGAACCTGCCTGACCCAGTGTGACGGGTAACAAAAACTCTGAATCTCCGACGTGCAGATTTGTAGTGTCATGCAATCTGTACGAAGCTCGGTAAAGAGCGGTAGCATGGTCTGAGACGGCTATGCCCGCAGGAGGCTATAAATCGGTCATGTCCAGAATGTCTTGTTGCAACCGACAAAAGTCCCGAATGTACGGCTCGTAAAGGCGTAGGATGATTATACAGCCATCCGCTCCCATGTGGAGTGCTGTCGCCGTCGAAATCTGAAGTAGTGGAAAACGGCAGAAAACCAAAAAGGTCGAATGTCTTTGGCAGAATATCACACAGGCCAAAGACGGCAGCCGGGTCAAAGGGACGGGCTAAAACCGATATGTAAAGCTAAGGCATAGGGAACAAAGGAACCGTGGACGGACACATCCCAAGATGTAAACAGAATGACACTTCTGTCCGCACAGGTAGGAAATGACCTGTTAATCCGCGGGACAGCAGCCCGTAGTAGTGATGAAACTCCTGTAATGGGAGTGGAGCGAAGGGGCATAGTCAATGCAGATTTGTATGTGAACAGAAAGTCGAGGAAGCCGTAGGCATACCTGACTAAAACCAGAAACACCAATTCCAGAGAGGAGGCGGTGCGTATGGCACAACAATTCGACTACCCAAAAACCGAAACTCAATTACGCGAAATTCAAGATGCACTGTATCAGCACAGCAAAGAAGTCTATGAGGCTGGCGGCCGTCCGGCATTCAAAGGACTTCTGGAGATTATGTCAGCAGAGTCAACCATTATCACAGCAATCCATAATATCAAAGGCAATCATGGAAGCGAAACCCCTGGTGTAGATTCCAAAACCATGCGCAAAGATTATCTTCAAAAACCATTCCCGTGGGTTGTAGCAGATATTCAACGTGCATTTAAGCATTTTGAACCCCAGCAGATACGGAGAGTATATATCGACAAACCGGGAAAATCAGAAAAGCGGCCTCTGGGCATTCCTGCAATACGGGATAGAATCGTACAAGAATGTATGAGGATAGTGCTGGAACCTATATTAGAAGCACAATTCTTTGCACATTCCTATGGATTCCGCCCCATGCGAGATGCGGCTATGGCCTTAGAACGAGTTGACATTATAATGCACAACACGGGAAATTACTGGATTGTCGAAGGTGACATCAGCAAATGCTTTGACCGTATCGACCACAGCATACTCATAAAGCGGTTGTACCACATGGGTATCGAGGATAGGCGGGTCTTGCAGATTATCAAGGCCATGTTAAAAGCCGGGGTCATGGAAGAATGCGCCGTAAACGAAGAAGGAACACCGCAGGGCGGCCTAATCAGCCCACTACTCGCGAATGTTTATTTAGATATTATGGATGAATGGGTATCAAAGCAATGGGAAAATAAACGAACCAGACATCAGTATGTACAGGACCAGAGCAGGTACGCGGTCATGCGCAAGAAAACCACTCTTGTTCCCGGATACCTTGTCAGATACGCGGATGACTTCATCATTGCAACAGACACCCGAGCACATGCGGAAGACTGGAAAGCTCGCTTGCAATCCTTTCTTCAGGAAAAAATGAAATTGACATTATCCCAAGAAAAAACACTGATAACAGACATCAGAAAGAAGTACATCAAATTCTTAGGCTACGAGTTCAAAATGGTTCGGGGGAAATCCCGCAGAGGCTACATCCCAAGAACGATTCCAGACCGTGAGCGATTAAAGCGCAGAGCTGACAAAATCGCGGAAGACATCAAAAAGATTCCCGGTAATTACAGCCGTGAGCAAATGGTTGGTGCAATAAACCGCATCAACAGTCAGATAAGAGGGATTATCCAATATTATCAATGCTGTACATGGGTAAATATTGCCATGCAAAAACACAGCAGAAAATTGCAACTTGCGGCAAGGCGCCGCTTGAAACAGTACAACGGGAAATGGATTCCAGCAAATCAAACCCGGAACCTTCCTCGAGTACACCAACAATACAAACAGAAAATTCCCTCTATCAAATACCGGGACATCTATGTAGGCTTTACAGCGCTTACCTTTTGCAGATGGGAAAGAACTCCACCTAAAAACCAAGCTGAGACACCATACACCGACACTGGGCGGCAGTTGTATTTTGAACGTACGAAAAAGAAGAAAATGCAGGCGCGTCTGGATGAAATGTATTCGGATAGGTCGGCACGGGCAATCAGCTATGGCAAATGGGGGAAGTTCAACAATTTCGAGTTTATTATGAACAGGGCTTACGCTCTCAACCGTGATAAACTCAGGTGCCGGGTCTGTGGAGGTTGGTTAATCGCTAATACGCCATGGGCACACCGGATAAATCCATATCAAGCATGACGCAGACCCGCCCTGAGCCGAAAGTCATTATCATCCCTGCAAAGGAAGAAACACTTCAAGACCAGAAAAAGAAGAAAAATCTTCGGGTAGCTGCATACTGCCGTGTGTCTACGAAAAAAGATGAGCAGCTTAACAGTTATGAGAACCAGAGAGACTACTACACGGAAAAGATCATGGCAAATCCCAACTGGACGATGGCGGATATCTTTGCGGATGAGGGTATCACCGGTACCTCCGCCTGCAAGCGCAAGGATTTTCTTCGCATGATCCGGCAGTGCAGGAAGGGCAAGATCGACATGATCCTCGCCAAATCGGTATCCCGCTTCGCCCGCAACACCGTGGACACTCTGAGCTATACCCGCGAGCTGCGCAGCATGGGCATCCCGGTCATCTTCGAGGAGCAGAACATCAATTCTATCTACCCGGAAAGCGAATTCCTCATCACCATCCACGGCGCCTTCGCACAGTCCGAAAGCGAAGGGATATCCTCCCGCGTCAAGTGGGGCAAGCATCAAGCGATGCGGACGGGGAAAACAAACATCCAGTATAAGACCTTGTTGGGGTACGAAAAAGGGCCTGACGGAGAGATGGTGGTCAACGCAGAGCAGGCAGAGACTGTCCGAAAGATTTACGAGCTGTACCTATCCGGTCAGACGCTGCGCAATATCAAGGAAACCTTGGAAACAGGCGGATTCAAGAATTCGGCAGGAACGACGGAATGGACAACCTCCAATCTGCGGACGATCCTCTCTGATGAAAAATACTGCGGTGACGTCCTGCTCCAGAAGACCTTCATTCGAGACTGCATCAGCAAGCAGGTCATCCGTAATACTGGACAGCTTCCCATGTATCTGATTCAGAACCACCACGAAGCTATTATCCCACGGGAACGGTTCGATGCCGTGCAGATGGAGCTGGCGCGTCGCCGGGCCCAGACCGGCGGCACGAAAAAGAGCGCCCCCACAGGTATGAGCCGCTACAGCGGCAAGTACGCGCTCAGTGGTCTGCTGTTCTGCGGTGAGTGCGGCACGGCATACCGCAGAGTGGTGTGGACGCAGCACGGTGAGAAACGTGCCGTATGGCGCTGCAGCAGCCGATTGGATTATGGCAAGAAATACTGCAAAGAATCTCCGACGCTGGACGAAGTCCCACTCCAGCAGGCGGTGCTGGCAGCCATCAATGCGTCTATGTCGGGGCGCAAGGTTCTGGCGGATCAACTGGTGGATGCGATGGAGCAGGAATTGGCTCCGGTTCCCGGTGAGAGCATGAGCCTCGGAGACATTGACCGAGCGGTCACAGAGTTGGGCAAGCAATTCGATATGCTTCTGGCAGAGGCGGCAAATGGTGATGTGGACGAATACGCCGAGCGTTTCCGTGCCATCTCCGCCACAATGGAGGAACTGAAACGCCGAAAGGCCGCTATTCTCAGTATCCGGCAGGAGCAGGAGCAGATCGGCCGCCGTATCCATGCGGCAGCCTCGGCAATGACCGCGGCGACTGTGGGAATCATAGAGTGGGACGACGGTGTGGTCTATCAGATGCTGGAAAAGGTCACGGTTCTGGTGGACAACCGCATCAAGGTCACCTTCCGCAACGGCGTAGAAATCGAACAGACCGTAGACCAACCTAAGAGGAGGAAATTCATATGATTTATGTGACCGGCGATTGCCACGGAAATTTTGCAAGGTTTGAGCAAAAACACTTCTCGGAACAAGCTAACATGACGAAGGATGACGCGGTCATCATCACCGGTGACTTCGGCGGCGTGTGGTTTGGCGACAGCCGCGACGATGAAACGCTGGACTGGCTGGAACGCCTGCCCTTCACGCTTGCCTTCGTCTGCGGCAACCATGAAAACTATGACGCGCTGGAACGATACCCTGTTGCCGAGTGGCACGGCGGCAAGGTGCATCGCGTTCGGCCTCATGTGCTGCACCTGATGCGCGGTCAGGTCTTCGAGCTGGAGAGTTACCGCTTCTTCACGATGGGCGGCGCAAAAAGCCATGACACCAATCATCGGATCAACCACATCTCATGGTGGCGGCAGGAACTTCCCTCTGATGAGGAATACATCGAAGCCTTGCAAAATCTGGAGAGATACAACTGGCAGGTGGACTACATCATCACCCACTGCTGCCCCAGCAGCATTCAGGACACATTCAGCGGCGGGTTGTTCCAACGGGATGCCCTGACAGACTTTCTCGATGAGGTTCGAGAGCGATGCCAGTTCAAATACTGGTTCTTCGGGCACTACCATGAAAACATGGTGGTGGAAAAGAAATTTGTGATGCTGTATGAGCAAATCATACGGCTGAAATAATGAACATAGTATTCGCGAATATGAACAAAATAATTGCGGACGTATGAGTAATGAGTTTGACATATTATATGGAAGGAACTGAATACTAAACTAAAAACATACCCAAATCGTCACAATTGTTCGCCAATTTTCTCGGTCATTATTGCTGATTATTTTCTTATATGATATAATAAAAGGAAGTGTAAGAAATGGAGCGATTCTTTATGGAACGACTTAAATATATTGTGGAAGATAGCACAATAGCTGAACTCTTGGGTGTCCAGAACTTTACCAATAAAGAATCTGCGATACTTGAACTTGTAAAAAATGCTTACGATGCACAAGCAAGTACCGTCAGCATCACTTTTTCCGATCATAGCATAGTCATTGTTGACGACGGCATTGGCATGAGCAAAAGCACAATTTATGAAAACTGGATGCATGTCGGAAAGAGCGACAAGGGCTATAGCCTCTTTGGCGTTGGAGAAAATGATGGACGTGTATTGGCTGGGTCTAAAGGTGTAGGTCGGTTTGCGTTAGCTCGACTTGGAGAGTCAGTTGCTGTTTATAGTGTAAAGAAAGGTGAAGTTCCAGTAAAATGGACTACCGACTGGTCTGAAAGCATTTTAGATGACTTCCTCAATGAAGAAAATTTGCCGACAGGGACACGGATTGAAATCTCTGCTTTGCGGGATCGTTGGACTGAAAAATCAATCAGGAATTTAATTGATTATCTGTCCATTACCTGCAATGATAACCGGATGAACATAAAAGTTTTCCCTGATTACGGAAAAAAGGTTTCTTATATTTTTAAAAGACCGCAATTAGGAGAAAACTTTGTGACCCTAATCGCACTATTTTATAATGCTTCAGAAATGAAACTTCATTATACAATAGAAAGTGATGAGTTTTCTAATATTGCTAAAAATTATTGCCCTTCGACTGACTTGCAGCATTTTTCAAGTGCTATATCTATTTTAGATGAACTTGCTGGGAATACAGAAATAGATTCTTCAGATGGCGAATTGTATTCAATGTTAAAAGAATTGGGAAATTTTTCGGCCGAACTGTATTTTTCTTTAAAAACACCTACAAAACAGGATGTTGAAAGATTTTGCTATAACTATTCTGCTCTCTCCGATAGATATGATGAGGGAGTCGTTTTATATAGAAACGCATTTAGTATAGCTTCATTTGATGGAGAAAAAGATTGGTTGGGTCTTAACCAGCGTTCTCGAAAATCTCCTGCCGCTGCAACACATCCTACAGGAGCATGGCGGGTTCGTGCAAACCAACTTTCTGGCAAAGTCGAAATTGATAAAAAAGAAAATTATCAGCTTCGAGATTTAGCTAACAGACAAGGGTTGGAGGAAAATGAGTATTTTAAGCTGTTTGTAAAAATAATCACCATTGGTATTGCTGCCTTTGAACGATACAGGCAAGCAATTATCCGCTCAATTGACAAAAAGAATGCTCCTAAGCCATCTCCTACTACGCCCATGATTGAACAAATCCTTAGGGGACGAAATAAAGAAATCCATTTAACATCTAATGAGACTAAAGCGTTGGCCCAAGAAATTTCTGCGGTGAAAGCAGAATCGAAGAGCTTTCAGGACGAGAAAGAATCCACCGAAAAGAAATACCGGTACGATGTCAGAATTTTAAATGTTTTGGCAACCACAGGGCTAAAAGCATCGTCTATTGCTCACGAGTTAAAAAATGACAGAAATAGTGTTAGTGTAAACTACCAATATATTGTAGAGGCGTTAAAGGAATACGGTTTTTGGGAAGACTTGTGTTCGCAAGAATATACAGAATATAGTTATAAAAATGTGCCTCAACTTTTAAGCCACAACAAGGCGATCAATCAAAAAATCGTTGCCTTTATGGACACAATGCTCGATGAAATTGAGAAGAAAAAGTTTTCACCTAGAAGCCTTTCTGTTAACAGTATTATGGAGAACATTAAGGCTAATTGGATGCGAGACTACGCCTCTTTGTTGATCAACCTAAATGTTGATGAATCGGTTTACTTTGAAACATCAGAGGACATTTTTACAGCGATTTTTGATAATTTGATTCTAAATTCATGGCAGCAGAATAAAGCTTCAAGTCAAATTGTAATTAATATATCCATCCATAAAGTCGGTGGCTTGTTAAAAATCGCCTATGAAGATTCTGGTGTTGGTTTGCCTCCAAAGTATATTAATGATCCAATGCGTATACTTGAAGTTCATGAATCTTCCAGAGAAAATGGTCACGGTCTCGGTATGTGGATTGTGCATAATACAATTCGCATGACCGAAGGGGATGTGATTAGCATCGATGGCCATAATGGTTTCCACTTCAACTTTGAGTTAGGAGAGAAATTATAAATGCCGGACAAAAAGATTAACATCGTATATATCGATGATAATAGTGATGAAATTTTGTCTCAATACATGACCAAGGAGTATTGCGCCACACCGTTTCAACAACCTGATATCACACAAATTGAAAAAGTCTATAAAGAGGTCCGTTTTTGTGGGGATGAAGGTTATGAAGCATTACTCCAAAATGTTACTGTTAAAGCTGCAAATGTGATTTTGATCGACAATCATTTATTTGAAGAACGCACTATTGGCACTGGTCGATTTTCTGGTAAGCAATTTAAAATTATTCTTAGAAAGATTTTGCCATATGTAGAAGTCATAATTATTACCCAAGATGAAACACTGGCTGGCGAAAATATAATCCGCAAGTTTTCTGGCCGGCATGGAGAGGATGCCACTCAATACTATCAGGAAAAATTAGCTCCGTGTTTAGACAGGGCTATTAAAGAGGTTCTAGACTTTGAGGATTTGGCAGATGATCTGATTCAGAGCAAAGATGTGGAAAAGCTTCTTATTGATAAAGTGTTAAATTCGTTACAAGGCGATGATTCTTATGATGCTTTGTCGAAAAGTGATATTGATAATCTGATTTGCAGTTTTAGGGAGATTAAAGATGCTTACGGACACAAATAAAGATTATAGGAACACAACAAATTGTCCGGTTTTAGTTGATGTTGCGCTTAAAAAATGTGCTTTAGAGCGCAAAATCCAGCAAGATCACAAGCGCGCAAAAATAATGTATAACTTTGTTCACGATAAACAAGATGTCTATTTTAAGCCATTTTCTGAAATATATAACTGCAAATGCGCTTATTGTGGTGCTTGGATTGGAATCTCTGATATACGGCTATTTGAAGTTGACCATTTTATTTGTGAAGATGCTTTTTCAAAAGATACAGCAGGTCGAAGTGAAGCCGGTAAAGTGAGCAACCTTGTACTCGCTTGTTATTCTTGCAACCGTGGCAAAGGGAAATTGATGATTGATGAAGATCACCAAGGGACTCTGAATCCCGATGATGGATCTATTGCACAGGTTTTTGATAGGAACGAAGATTACTACATATGTATCCGACCGGATTATGCTGAAGATCAAGTAGTCGTAGATTTTTACCAGAAACTTTTATTGGGCAGTGAATTTCGTCGCCTAGACTATTTGTTACTGGAAATAAAGAATTTTATTTCTACACAGCGCACAAGCACTCCCACTGTTGCAGAAAAACTGGAGCAATGCCTTGGTGCTCTAATAATGAAAAGGAATAAAACTTTAATATAACACCTTAAAGTTATCAGGAAAACTATGGATGAAAAATTGTCGGGGTCTTATTATACCCCCCAAAAAACTGTTCACTTTATATACAATTACCTACAACAGCAACATAAGCCTATAAAATCAATTTTAGAGCCCAGCGCTGGAGATGGAAGGTTCATTCGACTTTTTTCCAAATCCAATTCTGTAGACAATATTGTAGGAGTGGAGTTATACCAAGAGAAAGTACAGGCCATCAATGAACGAATTCTTTCTCCTAAAGTAACAATGATTGCCGCTGACTTTCTGGAATATTCTTCCACTTGTAAAGCGAAGTTTGACCTTGTTGTAGGAAACCCACCATACATCAACATAAAAAACATGGACAAGAAGTTCTTGGAGGCTGCTCGTTCTTTATGTCAAAGTTTAAACTTACCTGAGAGCTTAATTCAAAATGCTTGGGTTGCGTTTGTAATAGCGGCCACTCAACTTTTATCAAAAACCGGTACGGTATTTTTTGTGCTTCCCACAGAGTTTTTGCAAGTACAGTATGCCGAAAAGCTTAGAGAATTTCTTGAAAAGAAATTTAACACTATACATATTCTTTCTTTTGAAGAGCGTATGTTTCCTGAAATAGAGCAAGAGGCTTGCTTGGTATACCTCACTAATGAAAATCAAGGGCTTCCCTATATTTCGTATCGTCAATATGCAAAGTTAGATTCTAAAACACCAATTCTAGAATCTAGAATTGAACGAAATAAACCTTTGAAAAAATGGTCTAATGCAGTTCTTTCTGATGAAGAAATTGATTTATTAAATCGAATTACAAACCAATATACTACTATTGCAAAACTTTCAGATAGTGCTCCCGGGATTGTGACTGGCGCAAATAATAAATTTATTTTGACAAAAGAAGAAGTCGATCAATATGAATGTGCTCAGTATGTAAAACCCATTATATCTAAGGGGATAATGGCAAAAAACAAATTTGAGGTAAATCATGCTCTCATTTCCGAATTAGCATCAGCGGGAAAAAAAGTATATCTTTTAGATCTGGTAGGAACAAAACCAGACGAGTTACCAGTTTCCTTAAAAAACTATTTGTCTATAGTTGCCTCCACAAAAAGAAACGGTGTGGAAATTCAGAAAAGTTACAAATGTTCTAAACGCAAACCTTGGTATGGGGTTCCAATCGTTAAAAGTGGCCGAGTAATATTCTTCAAAAGATATGATTTATGCCCGCGAATTTCTACTAATCCTGCCGAAATATATACCACAGACATTGCGTATAATCTTCGACTGCATGAGGGCATAGATCCCGAAAGTTTAGTGTTTTGCTTTTATAATTCACTAACACTTGCTCAATGCGAATTTGTTGGTAGATATTACGCAGGTGGAGTATCAGAACTTACCCCTAACGAATTTAGAACTATCTCAGTTCCATATCGTCAAATTAAACCTTGTGATATTGAACGTGTAAAAACGATGTTTAGTAATAATGTGAATCTTAATCAAATTGTTGCTTTCGTCAACTCAAAAACACTAGAATCAGATTTAACTACTGAAGAAATTTCTAGACTGAATACAATCCGGGTGAAACTAATTGGAAGAAGGAAATGAACGCCCCTATCCAATCCGAACAAGTTGATGAGACTTGCGGATCGGGTAGGGTCGTTTTGTATCTCGAAAGCCTTGGCATGTCAGCGTTTTTTGAGATTATCACACCAAAGCCAATATGGGACGCTCAAATTCAAACCTCTTCAAATCGAGGTAGAAAATGAAAAAGCCAGGCGATTCGAACACAGATGTCTCATTTGGCGTTTTTGTTGAAGTTTTCTTCCATCTGACATGGCGTCAGATTTTTCAATGTTCGATGCGGCCTTTTGGTATTATATGCTCATTCTACGGTTTTTCCTTTTCAAACCGCAAACGCTACCATTGGTTTGCAGTTTGGTGAAACGGGCCTTTGGATAGCGTGCATCTTTTTCATCAACACAGTCCATAAGGTGGCAACAATTTGGATATTTTAAGCGCAACGCTTAGAATACCAAAGGGTTGCCGCCTTTTTTTATTTCAAATTTTGCACTCAGGAAAAAAGATATTTTCGCGTTATTTTGGTAATCGGGGGGATTCGAACTCCCCCTTTCACAGATTCAAAGGCAATATCCTGAGAAGCGCCCTTTTTGCGGGCGCAGAATAGAGCGTTTTTCCTCAAAATTTCATACGATCTTTCAGGCGTCTGTTTGTTGGTTTCGTCGGAGCCATCAAAAAGACGCCCTTTTTCATTTCCAGACGTCAAAAAGGGCGTCTCTGCCTAATTCATCAACCGGCCGGAGCATTTTTAGGATGCTCCGGCTTATTTTTTGCTTACGAGGAGGAATTCACAATGAACGATCAGAACGAAACCGCGCAGCTCCGTTTCCTTGAAGAAACCGCCAATCGGCTGCGGCAGAACGGTTTCACGGTGGAGCCGATCGAGGATCAGCACCTGCCCGTCCGCTGGGAAAAAGGGCGCCTCTGCCGCATCGCCGGCAAGGGCAGCGTGCTGTACCGGCAGGAGTGTGTGGACAGCGTCCGGGCGCAGGATGCGCTGCAAAGCGTCATCGACACCGCTAAAATGACTTCGGAATACATGGCGATTCTGGAATACGCACCTCAGCTCAAGGCGACCGATCTCACTGGTGACTACCGCATCCTTGCTGACTTCGGTGACGCAGTGCTGGCGGGCCACCCCACCGAACGCGGCGTCCAATTCGTGACTTGGGAGTGGGACTTCGACCGCAAAGGCGTCCATCAAGGGCACTATTTTCAGGACGACTACGAAGCCGCCAAACGCGATTTCACTGTGCGCAGCGGGCTTGTTCAAAAAGGCGCCCTTTTCGAGCCGGAGCAGCTTGCGGAGATCTACCGCGCGCTGGCGTTTGTCCGTGAACAGGATGAAAGCCTTTCGTT
>OGER01002250.1_pt1 | contig 11628 bp, 9 predicted proteins | sample 1570691 | NCBI WGS metagenome assembly OGER01 (sample SAMEA2582143, study PRJEB24529) | metagenome | biome: Human gut stool | place: China | collected 2011
GCTTATATCTGCCCTTCACAACCTATAACCGCACCACAGAATCTGCGACACTACGTCCGTTAAACTCCGGTTTATTTACCAAGTTCAGTCTTTAAAGCTGCTGTCAATGCCGGAACGATCTTATTTAAGTCTCCAACAAGACCATAATCAGCTACATCGAAGATCGGTGCATCTTCATCTTTGTTGATTGCAATGATAAGATCAGAATCTTCCATACCTGCTACGTGCTGGATTGCTCCGGAAATACCGATTGCGAAGTAAATCTGTGGACGAACTGTTTTACCTGTCTGTCCAACCTGAAGATCTACTGGTAACCAGCCATTCTCTACAACAGCACGGGAGCAGCTTACAGTACCGCCAAGAACTTCTGCTAAGTCCTCTAACAGTTTGAAGTTCTCTTTGGAACCTACTCCACGTCCACCAGATACCAAAATCTTAGCTTCCATGATATTTGCTGTAGATTTTACAGCTTTTACAACATTGAGGATTTCAACATATCTGTTGTTAGGTGTGAATCCTGGATTGAATTCAACAACGTTTGCTTTTGCACCAGCGATTGGAGCAATCTTCTGCATAACACCTGGACGAACGGTTGCCATCTGTGGGCGGTTATCCGGGCAAGCGATTGTAGCGATTGTGTTACCACCAAATGCTGGACGAGTCATTAACAACTGATTGTGTTTCTGCTCAGATTCTTTTCCTGGAGCAGCAACCAATGGGAAATCACCGATTTCAAGAGAAGTACAGTCTGCTGTAAGACCTGTTTTAACTCTTGCTGATACAGTAGGACCAAGATCACGTCCGATAGCTGTTGCACCAACTAACATGATCTCTGGTTTGTACTCATTGATTACAGATGCCAGTGCATGTGCATATGGCTCTGTTCTGTATTCTTTTAATTCAGGATCGTCTACAACGATAACACGGTCTGCACCATACTCTGCTAACTGATCTGCTAATCCTTTGACGCCAGAGCCAATCAATACTGCTGTAACTTCTGTATTTAAGTCTTTTGCTAAATCTTTACCTTTGCCAAGCAATTCAAATGCAACACCGTCTAATACGTTATCTACCTGCTGTGCAAAGACAAATACTCCCTTATATTCTTCTAATGACATCTTATTCACCACTTTTCCTTATTTTTTTAGATAATGTGTTTCTCTTTGAATTTACCGATCAAGTATGCTACGGATTCTGCTGGATCAAGATTTACTTTCTCACCAGCTCCTTTTGCTACTTTATCAGATGCTTTTGCAATCTTTGTTGGTGATCCTTTTAATCCAAGGTCAGAATCATCAACATCCTTTAAGTCTGCTCTTCCCCAAACAGTCACTTCTTTGTCACATGCATCAAAGATTCCACCTGGTGTCATGTAACGTGGCTGATTTAATTCAGAAAGTGCTGTCACTAAGCAAGGCATTTTTGCTTTTAATTCGTGATATCTGTCTTCATACTGTCTCTTAACGATAACAGAATCTCCATCAACTTTGATGTCTGCTGCGTAAGAGATAACTGGTAAACCAAGATGCTCAGCGATCTGTGGTCCTACCTGTGCGGTATCTCCATCGATAGCCTGACGTCCTGTGATGATAAGATCGTAATCTAAGTTACGAAGAGCACCAGCGATTGTAGTAGATGTTGCCCATGTATCTGCTCCACCTAATACTCTGTCTGTTACAAGGATTGCATCATCTGCTCCCATTGCCATTGCTTCACGAAGAACTGCATCAGCCTTTGGAAGTCCCATGGTAAGAACTGTAACTTTTGCTCCTGTCTCATCTTTGATTCTTAATGCTGCTTCAAGACCTGCTTTGTCATCTGGGTTCATGATAGCAAGCATTGCTGCTCTATCAAGTGTTCCATCTGGATTGAATTTTACTCCACCCTTTGTATCAGGAACCTGTTTAATACATACTACGATATTCATGTATTTTCCACTCCTTATGTTATATTGTTAGATAATTACTTAAGTAAAGCACCTGAAATTACCATTCTCTGTACTTCGCTTGTTCCCTCATAGATCTCTGTGATCTTAGCATCACGCATCATACGCTCTACATCGTACTCTCTGATGTATCCATATCCACCGAATAACTGAACAACTTCTGTTGTAACAGCCATTGCTGTCTCTGCTGCGAATAATTTTGCTTTTGCAGCTTCTACAGAGTAAACTTTCTGGTTTGCTTTTGCCATTGCTGCTTTATAAACTAACATCTGAGCGGCTTCAATTCTTGTTGCCATATCAGCTAACTTGAACTGTGTATTCTGCTGCTGTGCGATAGAACGACCAAACTGCTTTCTTTCTTTTGTATAAGCAATTGCGCGCTCTAATGCACCTTCTGCAATACCAAGTGCCTGGGAAGCAATACCAATACGTCCACCATCTAATGTATGCATAGCGATTGGGAATCCTTTTCCTTCAGGTCCAAGTAACGCATCCTTTGGAATTCTGCAGTCTTCAAAAATTAATTCATAGGTAGAAGATCCACGGATACCCATCTTCTTCTCTTTTGTTCCGAAGGAGAATCCTGGAGCACCTTTTTCTACGATAAATGCGGAGAAGTTCTTTTTCTTTCTTCCTCTCTTGTCCTCTGTAATGCTTGTGATAGCGATTACAATATAAACATCTGCAACTTTACCATTGGTAATGAAGCATTTTGATCCGTTTAATACCCATTCGTCACCGTCTAAAACAGCTTTTGTCTGAGCACCCTGAGCATCTGTACCAGCACCTGGTTCTGTCAATGCGAAAGCACCAAGTTTCTCGCCTGTAGCAAGTGGTCTGACATATTTCTGTTTCTGTTCTTCTGTACCGTAAGTCATAATTGGATCGATGCAGAGAGAAGTATGTGCGGAAACAACAACACCTGTTGTAGCGCAAACTTTTGATAACTCTTCTACACACATAACATATGTTAATGGATCACATCCCTGTCCGCCGTACTCCTTTGGTACCGGGATTCCCATGAATCCATATTTTGCCATTTTCTTAACTGTCTCTGCCGGGAACTGTTCTGTCTCATCAGTTTCCTGTGCAAGAGGTTTTACTTCGTTTTCAGCGAATTCTCTGAACAGAGAACGCGCCATTTCATGTTTCTTGTCTAAAGTGAAATCCATGATTTCAAATCCTCCTAAACCTTAATATCTGTTAATTACTGAGCGTCAACTGGTGTTTTTGTGCGGTCAGCATTGTATACATAGAATCCTTTTCCGCTCTTAGCACCAAGGTTACCACCACGAACCATTTTGCGAATCAATGGGCATGCACGGTATTTGCTGTCGCCAGTCTCTTTGTAAAGAACATCCATAATAGCAAGGCAGATATCAAGACCGATGAAATCTCCTAACTCTAATGGTCCCATTGGATGGTTTGCGCCAAGTTTCATAGCTGCATCGATACCTGCGATATCAGATACACCTTCCATTTTGATGAATGCTGCTTCGTTGATCATTGGAATTAAAATACGGTTTACAACGAATCCTGCTGCTTCATTTACCTGTACAGGTGTTTTTCCGATCTCAACAGAGATTTTCTTAATAGCTTCAACAGTCTCATCCGGTGTATTTACACCAGCGATAACTTCGATTAATTTCATACGGTCTGCAGGGTTGAAGAAATGCATACCAACCATTGGACGTGTAAGACCATTTCCGATCTCTGTGATGGAAAGGCTTGATGTATTTGAAGCAAAGATACACTCTGGTTTTGCGATCTTATCTAATTCCTGGAATGTTGTTTTCTTTACTCCCATATCTTCGAATGCTGCTTCTACGATCAAATCGCAGTCTGCGCAAAGGTCTTCTTTTAATCCTGGAGTGATTTTAGCAAGGATAGCATCAACAGCTTCCTGTGTCATTTTTCCTTTTTCTACAAGTCTTGCATAACCTTTCTGGATTTTGGCTTTTCCGCCGTCAGCCCATTCCTGCTTAATATCGCAGAGAGCTACCTCATATCCTTCTACCTGGGCAAATGCTTTTGCAATACCCTGTCCCATGGTTCCTGCACCAATAACACCAACTTTCATGTTAGTACCTCCTGAATTTATTCTGAATTTTTAATATGTAATGGAAACGCCCGGAAAAGCAGTCACCCGCTTTCCGGACAGTTTTATCTGAATTAATTATCTCTCAACGATTGTAGAGCATCCCATTCCGCCACCGATACATAATGTAGCAAGACCTCTGTGGGAATCTCTCTTCTGCATCTCATGTAATAATGTTACAAGGATACGGCATCCGGAAGCTCCTACTGGATGTCCAAGTGCGATTGCACCACCGTTAACGTTAACTTTGGACATATCGAAATGTAAATCTCTTGCAACTGCGATAGACTGAGCTGCGAAAGCTTCGTTTGCTTCGATCAGATCCATATCATCGATTGTAAGTCCTGTCTTAGCTAATACTTTCTTAGTAGAAGCAACAGGTCCAACACCCATGATCTCTGGCTCAACACCGCCAAGTGCTCCGGCTACCCATGTAGCCATTGGTGTAACACCAAGTTCTTTTGCTTTCTCTTCGCTCATTACAACGATTGCTGCTGCACCATCGTTAATACCGGAAGCGTTACCTGCTGTAACAAGTCCACCCTCTTTGCCAGAGCAGCATTTTAATTTTGCTAAAGACTCTGCTGTTGTACCTGCACGAGGCCCTTCATCTTTCACGAAATCTACGATCTCTTTTTTCACTTTAACCGGAACCGGAACGATCTCATCTGCAAATTTGCCTTCAGCGATCGCTTTTTCACATTTCTGCTGGCTGTTTGCTGAGAACTCGTCTAATTCTTCTCTTGTGATTCCATATTTATCACATACGTTCTCTGCTGTGATCATCATATGATAATGATTGAATGCATCTGTTAATGCATCGTTAACCATTGTATCGATGATCGTTGCATTGTTCATACGATATCCGAAACGGGCTTTTGTCATAGCATATGGTGCCATTGACATATTTTCCATACCACCTGCAACAACGATATCAGCTTCTCCTGCCATGATCATGGTAGCTGCATCATTGACACATTTCAAACCAGAACCACATACAACGTTGATCGTGATTGCTGGAACTTCGATTGGGAGTCCTGCTTTGATAGAAGCCTGACGTGCAACGTTCTGTCCCTGAGCTGCCTGGATTACACAACCCATTTTAACTTCGTCAACCATCTCTGGTTTAACACCTGCTCTTCTTAATGCCTCTTTGATAACGATTGCACCTAAGTCTGCTGCTGGAGTATTGCTTAATGCTCCACCCATTTTACCAATTGCTGTACGGCATGCGCCTGCTAAAACTACTTTTCTTGCCATTTTGAATTCTCCCTTCGGTTTTGTGGTACAAAACACCGCTCATAATATGCAGTATATTTTGTTTCCTTCATAATAAATCTGCCGAAAAACGTTGTTATTTTTTTAACAATCTTTTAGTAAAAAAAATAAATCTAAAATCTCTTCTTTTAAATTTAAATTTTCTTTTTCCTGATTTTCTACGTTTTTATGTATTCGGCTTTTTTATTGGCTTTTCAGTACTTTCTCATGCTACCATATTTTATTTTCAAATGCAATAGCTTTCTTTTTTTTTCACACTTTTTTCAGTATTTAAATTTGGTTTTTACCTATTTCACATACGGTTTTCGTTAAAAAATTATCATGCGCTTCCACTCAATTCCGCAAAAAAGAGACGTTTTTTGTATATTTCTCACAAAAACGTCTCTTTTTCCATTTGGTTTCAAAAATGATTTTTATGTAATTTGCGCATTGACAGCCGTATTAGTAGAATATGTGATGTCCGATGATCGTTCCTTCCAATCCGTCGATCACAGTTCTGAAATAGAGACAGCTGTTTGTGATGTTCCCGTTAAGCACCTCCTGTGCCGCCTGCATACAGGTATTATTGACTCCCTGCTCGAGGCGGAGCGCATATCGTCCACTGGCTACCGGAGAAAACTGTCCGCTCTGATAAATCACACCGGATACGGTATTCGGGAAATAAGAGCTTCGCACACGGTTCATGACAACACTTCCGACTGCAAGCTTTCCCTCATATGGTTCACCGTCTGCCTCACACTGGATGATCGCACCTAACAGGTAAAGATCACTGTCACTTGGGACATAAGAAAATTCGCCGTTGTTCTCAGCCTCCTGACGCTTGATCTCCGCCATTCTCGCAGCGTCTTCTTTTGCCTTCTGGATTTCTAACTGTTTTTCCAGTTCTTCCATCTGTGCGATCTGACTGTTGATATCATTGACTTTTCCCTGGGCGCTGCTCAATTCAGAATTGGTCTGGCTGATATTTGCCTGTGTTGAACTGATAAGGCTGTTTACAGAATTCTGTTTTACCTTCATGTCATCCTGCATGGCGAGCAGTTCCTGCTGCTCACTCTCGAGATCCTTCTTCTGTTCTTCAAGAGAAGCTTCCTCTGCCGCAATCTGTTCCTGCACCTGGATAAACTCCTCTAATTTCTGTCTGTCATACGAATTGATCTCCGAAATATACTCCGTCCGGTTCAGAAAATCAGAAAAGGATGATGCCGATAACAGCATCTCAAGCATCGGTGTATTTCCATTTTCATACATATAGCGGATACGTATCTTCATATCCTCATACTGGCTGGCTGACTGCTGCTTTGCAGCTTCCAGATTATCCTGCGTCTGATCGATCTCATCCTCGAGATCTGACAGTTCTTTTTTCTTATCATTGATCTGTGACTCAAGGGCATTCATGGACGAAACAATGTTGGTCATCTGTCCATTTAAATTGTTCAGGTCGCTCTCTAGCTCGCCTTTTTTTCCATTGATATCATCGACCGCATCCTGTGCATCTTTCTGCTGGTTTTTCAGATTGTTGATCTGATTTTTTGCATTGTCAATATCTTCCTGCGTGACATCTGCATAAGCTGTTGTCACGGTAAGACAGCACACTAATGCTGCCGCTGCAAATATTCTTTTTAAGGGGATTTTTTTCATAAGTACCTCATTCTGTCGAAATATTCCTGCATCTGCTCCTAAAAAATTTCTTTCAATCACCATGATAGCAGATTGTATTTAACCTTTCAATATGCTATATTTGGTATGTATCAGCTTGTTTTTATTTTATCATATTTGCATCAGGAAAGGTATGGGGATATATGCAGTTTGTAAGATCACAAGATTTAAAGCCGGGAATGCGGCTGGCAAAACCCATTTACAATAAAATGGGGGTTTTATTGTATGAGCGCAACACAAAATTAACACTTCAGAGTATAAACAGTATTGATAATTTCGGTCTGATCGGCATATTTATTCTGGAACCGGCGGAGCCTGTTCCTCCTCTTTCCAAAGAAGACCTTGAATTTGAGCAGTTCCAGACTATCTATATGTTCAAATTGAAAGACTGCATGGATAAGCTTCTCGCACAGAAAAATATTCCGGCAATCACGGAACTCGCACAGAATATATACACACATTATGGTGCATTAGACCACAAACTTAATTTCACACAGAACCTCAGAAGTTCTGCTGATTTTGTATACAAGCATTCGATCAGTGTTGCGATCCTCTCTGCGATGATCGCAAATGAGATGCATATTGAGCCGGAAGACTCCCAGTCGCTGATCGCAGCTTCCTTATTATATGATTTTGGTTATCTCTCCGTTCCAAAGAGTATTTTAGATAAGAATGAAGATCTCTCTGCTTCCGACCGGGATCTCATCCAGTTAAAATCAGAACATGGGTATGAGATCATCCGTCCGCATTTTGCAGAACTCGGCTTAAATGACACAAGTCTTGAGATCATCCAGAACATTATATTTGAAGATCATGCAACGATCAGCCCAAGACTTCCAAAACCACCGGTTCAGCTTCTGATCGATATATTGAAGGCTGCGGACAAATTTGACCGCCTGACTGCCATGAACATTAACCATGCACCAATGTCAGAGCTGGCTGCCATGACATTTTTTTACAGCCACATCTCAGAATATAACCGTTCTGTGATTGCCGCTCTGGCGGACAGCATCCAGATTCTTCCTACAGGTGCATGTCTCGATTTTGCAAACGGAGAAAAAGGTCTGGTGCTTGCTGACAATCCGGCTGATTTTCTGCATCCTATGATCCTGAATTTCAAGGATAACCAGATTTATGATCTGAGCAATCCGGAAACCTCGGATCAGTTACAGATTGTAGATATTATGAAGACAATGGACAACCGTATCGCCATCGACAGCGATACGCTTAAGCAGTTTGTTGCAGATCCATATATTAAGGCGACCGCTGACCGCTTCCGTGCGCAAAAAGAAAAAATAAACCAGCGCAGGAATGCAGCATCTGCCGTTCTGCCCACAAAACAGCCAGTTATGGACAAACCTGTCCCGCCTGCGTCACCAGTTTCAGCCGTATCCATTGCTGCCAGAAATGAGGTGACACCTCCTATAAAGAAACAGCGTCCGGCAAAGCGAAAAAAATTAATTTAATCTGCATAATAGAAAGAAAGCTGATACCTTCAGACGTTTCATCTTTTCCGTCTGAATGCATCAGCTTCTTTTTTACTGTGCACTTGTCAAATAACTCGATACACAATATAATGTCTGTCCATTATAGTCAACTCTTGACCATCCATAGTCTGTATTGATTCCGGTTCTCGTCACGGTCTCGCCATTTTTTAAAACCGCAACAACTGCTGCATCCGGGTTTGTGACACTCGGAAGTGTTCTTAAATTCACTTCGATCTTCGCTGTCACCACATCATTGCATGCAGTAAATTTTGTTTTCAATCCATCTCCTGAGCCTGAGCCGTCCGTTGTTGTTGTCTCTGCAGCCGTATTGGCTGCTGGTGCTGTATACCCAAGATCTGTCGTCAGATAGCTGGACACTGCATACAAAGTCTGTCCATTGTAGCTTACCCGCGACCATCCACTGCTGCTCACGCCGGTTCTTGTCGCTGTCTCACCATTCTGCAAGGTTGCCACAACTGTTGCATCAGAACCCTGACTTGGAATGTTTCTGAGATTTGTGGACTGTTTTGCTGTAACCGTCTCATTTACATCAGAGAAATTCATCAACGCCTCCGCGTCTGCACCGACTGTTTCCGGTGTCACATCACTTTTCGCATCTGCGGTTCCTGCATAACCGAAATAGGCAATATCGACATCGACCGGCTTACTGATTCCGGCTACCGTTCCCTGATTGGTGTACTGCCACATTGCATGTGTTCCAGTGTAATCGGACTGTGCGGTCTGTGGATACGGTACAGATGGATATTGAGACACCCAGATTTTATAAGTTTTTTCAATTCTTGAAGTATCCCATTTTGCATCGCCAAGCATCTCATTTTTTGCCGCATAAAACATTGGCGTATAGCCTCGGTTATAGATTTCATTTAAAAATGCAATTGCCATGTCCGTTCTCTCCGACTGTGTCATAGCGTACTGTCTGCTGTCTGCATTTTCAAACCCTTCACAGTTAAATGCAACCGGATAGGTGATCTGATACTGGGAAATATAATCTGCCACCCAGTCCGCTTCCTGTACAGCTTCGTCTTCCGTCACTGCTGTTGAAAAGAAGTATACCCCTATTTTTATCCCGTTTGCCTGCGCTTCCTGCATGTTGTATTTTGCATTGGTATCCGCAACGATCTCGCCAGTCTTCTGCGTGCGGTATCCAACACGTATCATGGCAAACTGTACCCCGGAAGCCGCCACCTGGCTCCAGTCGATGGTGCCCTGATATCTTGCCACATCAATACCAAACGTTGTCTCGCCGGACTCTGCCACGCTGCCTGCGGATAACAGCGCCGTCACATCCACGCTCGCTCCCGTGTCAGTTCCCATATTGCCATTCTGTGGATCGTCTGCCTCCACTTCTTCAGTGCTCTCGGTTGTGGCAATATTCCCAATTACTTCGGTGGTCTGTGTTTCTGTCTCTGTTGTCTCACTCTGCTCTGTAGACATTAAGTCAGCACTTGTGTCTTTATTTTTTCCTAATAAAACCAATGCCACGATCACAATGACAAGCAAAACCGCCACAACGATAATTGGTAATATAAAGCGGGTATCCCGTGGTTCGTCATTCAATGATTCAAACTCAAGATCGTCATCAAATTTCTTCATGCTTTTTCTCTCCTTTGTTGTTCTATCGTTTAACAGATATTTGCGAAACTCATCATAATCTACTTCACATTGTGAAAAATTAACAAAATTTTCGAAAACACTCTTCCGCTACGTGTCGCTGGTAACGGTACTAAGAAGCCAGTCACGACTTACGCCGCACCTGCCTTCTAAGTGCCAATCGAACTTGTTCGATTTCTGCTCCCCAGTGTTTTCTCGGGCTTTTGTCATTTTTTCACAATTCGATTTAGGTTTTCATGAGTTTCGCAATTACCTATCTATCGTTTCAATCTATCTCCGAATTAAGTTTAACACATCTGTGCAAATGGAACTACCGTTACCTGTTTACCAAGAAAAGTATGAGAAATGAAAAAATTCCTCCCACAGGCGCAAGTACTGTAACTGCTTTTTTTGTCTGATCTTTCAATAATAATTCCATGACTCTGAATAAACTTACACCGATCAGACCACCAACGGTATTTAAGATCACATCATCAATATCTGCTGATCCCACTGCAAAAATGTATTGTAAGACCTCAACAACCGCGCTTATCAATGCAACACATACGGTATTGACGAAGATGGATTTTCTTCTTATCAGCAACGGAAGGTAAACTCCCATCGGAATAAAAATAGCAATATTGCCCAATAAATTACTCAGCGCAAAAGCACGCGAAACCATGTCATCACTGAATAAATAGGCACTAATGGAATGAAATGGTATCAAATTTACCGATTGAAAAGATCCTGCTGCTTTTTTTCTGAAAAGAAGAAAAAATAAGAGTATAAAATAAATAATCATAACTCCATAAAATAAAATCTGATACAGAGCATTTCTACAATTTGCAATGATATCCTGCTTCATAAATCCCCCTGTACTTCTTCTATTATTTTTGCGATTACTTATTTGTATGATTATAAAGTCTAGCACATAGATGTAAAATTTTCTACCGATTTTTTTCATAATTACGATTGGTCTTATTTCGTTTCTGTCTGCAAATCCAAAATCTGTTTTTCAAGTGTAGGATATAATGAGCGCAAGTGCGTCAAATACAAATTCATTTGTATTTGACGCACGGCGAAATAATTGAGTGATGAAATCACGAAATAATCTCAACTTTCACAGCCGTTTCGGCACGAGATTCCATTTTGCTGAAAAATTCAATACATATGAATGTTCATGAGTACAATTTCCAACCTTGTATTTTCAACGGTAAAAATCATTTGTATGCATTGAAAAATACTAGACATTTTATTATCATAAAGTGAGAACATGACTGAACACAAACGATGAGAAAATCCAATGGTTCCCGGCGTTTGACGCAGCGCTACAGATTGAACTTGGAGAGGAAGCAAAGTATCTGGAGTTCCATAACGTAAATTGCAGATTTTGTGGTGCGGTTCATAACGTTGATTGGGCATGTATAAGAATACTCTCATAAGGCATTCGTAATGTAAATAAAAGAAAAACGGTATAAACAAATATTATTTTCTTTGTGAGCTATGAAGATGGGATTCTAACAATCATGGAAGCCTTTGCTGAACATGATTGT
>OGER01002268.1_pt1 | contig 11526 bp, 8 predicted proteins | sample 1570691 | NCBI WGS metagenome assembly OGER01 (sample SAMEA2582143, study PRJEB24529) | metagenome | biome: Human gut stool | place: China | collected 2011
ATGGCGGAATCTCTTTTGTATCCGTATCCTCTTTGACATCCACAACCAGAGCCCCTTCGCTCATGTAGGCAAAGCCCTTGTCCTTCATCATCTGTACCATATCCGGAATATACGGCTGTGCATCCGACTCTCCCTTCCAGAGCTCAAAAGAGACATTCAGATTATCATAGTTCTTCTTTAAATCTGTCACGGAAACATCCAGAATGTGTGCAAGAAGTGCACGGTATCCCCGTCTGCCGGCCTGCAGCTGGCTGGTTGCCTCCATGGCAGCCTCACGGAACACTTCATCTTCCTTACTCTTTTTGCTGGCAGTCGGATAGATATCCTCCAGTTCGGAAATGGTAAACGGCGCCTCTTTCGGATATTCTCCGGTATAGCTTTCATCATAGTATACCAGATCCGGCTTACGCTCTTTTAATTCTACAATGATCAGTCCCATCTGCAGGCCCCAGTCTCCCAGATGCACATCACCGATCATGTGATGTCCCATAAATTTGCCGATCCGCTTGATACTCTCTCCAATGACAGCAGAGCGCAGATGTCCGACATGCAATGGCTTGGCAACATTGGCCCCGCCGTAATCTACAATAATGGTCTTCGGATGTGCCGCTTTGTCACAGCCAAATCTTCCCTCATCTGCTTTCATATCGCTGACATATTTCGCCAGATAGGCAGGACTTACTTTCATATTGATAAATCCCGGTTTTACAGACTCTACGCTCTCAAACAGTTCGTTTTCTGCCAGCGCCTGCGCAATCTTATCCGAAATCATGAATGGTGCACACTTGTACTCCTTTGCTGCCGCCATTGCTCCGTTACACTGGTATTCACACAGGTCCGGACGATTGGAAAGTGTAACTTTCCCGTATTTTGCATCATATCCCTGACCGGTAAATGCATTTGTCACCTGCTCGGTGATCAGATCTATTAATGTCTTCATCCTAGGGTTCTCCTCTTTTTTTACTACAGATTATTGTATACATCATAGAGGAAAAAGTCAAACGCTTCTTCGTATCTGACATTTTTCTTCATACAAAAACGGCTGCCACATTACGCGGCAGCCGTCTCCACTTTTATCAGTTCTATCCGTTATTGTCTAATTGTTCTTTCCGGAAAGGTACTCATCAATACCCTTTGCAGCTGCCTTACCTGCTCCCATTGCAAGGATAACGGTAGCGGCACCTGTTACGGCATCTCCACCTGCATAAACACCGTCTTTGCTTGTTGCACCGGTATCTTCGGTTGCAACGATACACTTGCGGCGGTTTGTCTCAAGCCCCTTGGTTGTGGAAGAAATGAGTGGGTTTGGAGAGGTACCGAGTGACATGATCACAGTATCACAATCCATCTCATACTCAGAACCAGGTATCTCCACCGGACTTCTTCTTCCGGACGCATCCGGCTCACCGAGTTCCATCTTGATGATGCGCACACCCTTTACCCAGCCATTCTCATCGACAAGAATTTCCGTCGGATTCTGCAACAGATCAAAAATGATTCCCTCTTCTTTTGCGTGATGTACTTCTTCCTTACGCGCTGGAAGTTCTTCCTCACCACGACGGTATACAATATGTACCTCTGCGCCGAGACGGAGTGCGGTTCTTGCAGCATCCATGGCTACATTACCACCACCGACAACGACAACTTTCTTTCCATGGGAAATCGGGGTTTCATATCCTTCCTCAAATGCTTTCATGAGGTTGTTTCTTGTCAGGAATTCGTTTGCAGAGAATACTCCGTTTGCCTGCTCGCCAGGGATTCCCATGAAACGTGGAAGTCCTGCTCCGGAACCGATAAATACAGCCTCAAAGCCTTCCTTTTCCATCAGCTCATCGATCTTTACGGATTTACCGATGACAACGTTGGTCTCGATATCCACACCGAGTGCTTTTACGTTTTCTACCTCGGCTGCTACAACCTTGTCCTTTGGAAGACGGAACTCCGGAATACCGTAGCTTAACACACCACCGGCACGATGCAGTGCTTCAAAAATGGTCACATCGTAGCCAAGCTTTGCCAGATCTCCGGCACAGGTCAGACCTGCAGGGCCGGAACCGATCACGGCTACTTTGTGTCCGTTTAACTTCTCTGCTTTCTTTGGCTTGATCCCGTGCTCGCGTGCCCAGTCTGCAACGAAACGCTCTAATTTACCGATGGCAACCGGATCACCCTTGAAACCGCGGATACATTTACCTTCACACTGGCTCTCCTGCGGGCATACACGACCGCAGACAGCCGGAAGTGCAGAAGACTCGGAGATAATATGATAGGCCTCCTCGAAATTGCGCTCCTTGACCTGTGCGATAAATGCCGGAATATTGATAGAAACCGGACATCCCTTCATACACTGTGCATTTTTACAATTTAAGCAACGGGAAGCCTCTGCTACTGCTTCTTCCTCGTTGTATCCATAACATACTTCCTCAAAATTCGTAGCACGAACCTTTGGCTCCTGCTCACGAACCGGTACTCTGACTAATCCTTCCATTACTTGTCACCTCCGCAATGGCCGCATCCACCGTGATGGGTAGCGCCCTCTTCATATGCGAGCTTTGCTCTGCCTTCTTCTGTCTTATACTGCTGCTGACGCTTCATTGCCTGATCAAAGTCAACGAGATGTCCGTCGAACTCCGGTCCGTCAACACATGCGAATTTTACTTCTCCGCCAACCATCAGACGGCATGCTCCACACATACCGGTTCCGTCTACCATGATCGGGTTCATGGATACAACGGTAGGAATCTCAAGCTTCTTGGTAAGGATTGTAACGAATTTCATCATGATCATCGGTCCGATTGCGACACATACATCATAATGTTTTCCCTCATCGATCAATGCCTGTAACTGCTGACAGCCATTTCCGTGAAATCCATAAGTACCGTCATCCGTACATACATATACATTTCCCGCTACTGCCTTCATCTCATCCATATAAAAAAGCAGATCCTTGGTACGGGAACCCATGATCACGTCTGCATCAATTCCGTGCTCATGCAGCCATTTTACCTGTGGGTATACCGGTGCGGTTCCCAGACCTCCTGCGATAAATACAATTTTCTTTTTTCTGGTCTCCTCAAGGTTCTCCTCCTCACAGAGTTCGGACGGACATCCCAAAGGTCCAACGAAATCTTCGAGAGCATCGCCCTCATTTAAGGCCATCATACGCTCGGTTCCTGCGCCAATCGTCTGTACCACGATGGTGACAGTCTCCTTCTCTCTGTCATAGTCACAGATCGTAAGTGGAATACGCTCTCCTACTTCATCTGTCTTTGCAATGATAAACTGTCCCGGCAGACACTCATTGGCCACACGCGGTGCCTTGATGTCCATCAGGATAATGTTATCTGCCAATGTTTCTTTTCGAACAATCGGGTACATAAACTGCCTCCTGTATGTAATAAATTTAATCTAATCCCTGTTCTCTTTTTCTGCTGAATACAAAAAGAGGTGCATAACACACCTCTTTATTGTATATGACTTCTTCACTTTTCGCAACGACTTTTTTACGAAAAATATACAAGCTCATCTTCCGGTTTCTGGGCTTTTTCGATGGAAATCGGATAAAGAACCGGTCCTTTTCCCTTATATTCCCGTGCAAATTCGACACGAATCTCTGCCGTAATTGTAATCCATGACTTGTGCGGAAGTTCCTCTTCCCGGTCATATTTACATTTGAAACCGATAAATGTCACATCCTCAATGCAGCAGGTCATCGCAAACCGTCCCGGAACAAACACGCCTTTCTTGAGTTTATCCGGATTATATACCAGAGCCAGGAATTTTACTTTCTTACGATCGTATTTCTTGTAATTTTCCATGGCATCCATGTACCAGATAGCATAATCCGCATCGGTCAGCTCAATCACATCCTGATTGATATCAAACGGTAATTCCTCCGGACGCTCATCAATCGTTCCGTCCTTGCGCTCATAGACAATCTGTGCTTTCCGGTTGATGTTCTTAATGGTACGGCGCAGATGTCCGCGATCGGTATCATCATCTGTACGGTTAAAAATAACCACATCACTGGAAAAAACCTGTTCCTGCATCATTGCACGCATGTTATTCATATACAGATCATACGTCGTGGAATCTACGGTTGCCAGTGACTGTACAATCACCCAGCCCTCCGGCATTTTTGCCTCAAGCAGCTTGTCCATCCCCCAGGTGCCGTTGTACTCGATAAAAATTTGTTCCGGCTGATAGGTGTCCTGGATTTCCTGCAGTTTTGCAGGCGTAAAATCCTCTTCCTCTTCGACCGTTACCAGCTTGAAGTTGATGGTTGCCAGTTTTGCTTCGTCATATTCTTTCTCGCCGTCTTCGCACATGATGATAATTCCTTTCGAACCATCACCGAAGTTATTCTCAAACAGCGTTTCTTCTACGAGAGTTGTTTTTCCGCTGTCCATAAATCCTGTAAATAAATATACCGGAATATCCTGTGCCATAATTGCTCTCCTTACATTTTTATTGGGGTTTACAGCATTTTAAAGACCAAATGTCTTCAGTAATTCATCCTCATGAATCTCCGTTCCGATTACCACGATACGTCCGGTGTAATCCGGCTCACCCTCACGGATCTCATACTCGCCCGGAACCATATCAAAGTACAGCCAGGTACCATCGGTACTCTCCACCATACCTTTGGAGCGGAGGATATTGTCAGAATCGACAAACTTCTTAAGTACTTCCTCAAGTTTTGCACGCTCGAATTTGTGCGGTGTCTCCTTGCCCCAGCTGGTAAATACATCATCTGCATGATGATGGTGATGGTGCTCATGGTCATGGCAGCCACAAGTACAGTTTTCATCATGCTCATGGTCATGATGATGCTCATGTTCTTCATGGTCATGATCGTGATGATGCTCATGTTCTTCGTGGTCATGGTCATGATGATGCTCATGTTCTTCGTGGTCATGGTCATGATGATGGTGCTCATGCTCATGTTCTGCCTCTTCCTTTGCATGATGTGCCTCGGCAAGAGCCTTCATCTCCAGATTATCCTGTCCTTCCATTACCTTAAGGATCTGTTCTCCGGATAATTTTGCCCAGTCTGTTGTAATAATGGCAGCCTTTGGATTCAATTCCTGAATTTTATTGACACAAAACTCCAGCTGTTCCGGTGTTGCATTCTGGCTGCGGCTTAAAATGACAGTTGTCGCATACTCGATCTGGTTGTTGAAAAACTCACCGAACGCCTTCATCTGCTTGCTCGCCTTAAGCGCGTTTACAACCGTTACCAGTGCGTTTAATTTTACATCCTGCTCTTTTTCAATATCAATCACGGACTTCATAACATCGGAAAGCTTACCGACTCCGGATGGCTCAATCAAAATACGGTCCGGATGATACTTGGTGATGACTTCATTTAAGTTCTTTCCGAAATCACCAACTAAAGAACAGCAGATGCATCCGGAATTCATCTCTGTAATCTGGATTCCTGCATCCTTTAAAAAACCACCGTCAATGCCGACCTCACCAAATTCATTCTCGATAAGGACAATCTTTTCCCCGGTAAATGCCTCATCTATCATCTTTTTGATAAAAGTTGTTTTTCCGGCTCCTAGGAATCCGGAGATAATATCTATTTTTGTCATGATAATCCACTCCTTTTTGTTTTTTCAAAATCTATTCTATTTTACTCGTTTTTTTATAATAATGCAAGTTGTGACACAGCCAGTCTAATAATGCATATGATAAAGTTTTTCATACACACCGCCCCGTGCCAGCAGTTCTTCATGGGAACCGGATTCCGCAATCCCGTCTTCTGTCAGAACCAGAATTTTTTGTGCATTCTGGATCGTTGTCAGACGGTGGGCGATCACAAATGTCGTACGGTTCTTTGCCAGTTTCTCCAATGATTCCTGTACGACCCGCTCACTCTCGTTATCCAGTGCGGAAGTTGCCTCATCAAAGATCAGAACCGGTGGATTTTTCAAAAAGACACGGGCTATGGAAAGCCGCTGCTTCTGTCCTCCGGAGAGTTTGATTCCACGCTGTCCGATATCTGTATCATATCCATCGGGAAATGCCATGATAAATTCGTGGGCATTGGCATTCTTTGCAGCGGCAATCACTTCTTCCCTTGTCGCATCCGGCTTTCCATATCGTATATTTTCAAAAATTGTTCCCGCAAACAGGTATACATCCTGCTGCACCATTCCGATGTGGTCACGCAGGCTCTTTAACGTCACCTTACGGACATCTTTCCCATCCACACGGATACATCCCCCGGTTACATCATAGAATCGCGGAATCAGGGAACAAAGCGTTGTCTTTCCGGCACCGGATGATCCCACCAGTGCCATATATGCCCCTGCAGGCACATGCAGATTGATCCGGTTAAGCACCTTCTCCTGATTGTCTTTGTACTGAAAAGAAACATTTTCAAAATCAATGGTTCCTTTCACATCGGTCAGTGCTACCGCATCGTTTGCATCCTGGATTTCCGGTTCAATATTCATAATTTCCTGAAACCGTTCAAATCCCGTATAGCCATTCTGAAACTGCTCGGTAAAGTCCACCAGTGTCCGGATTGGATCCGTAAATACCCCAATATACAGCAAAAACGTAACCAGATCATTGACCGTGACCATTCCCTTTGCAATGAGAACCCCTCCGGCAAGGATGACATTTACCTGAATCAGTGTTGTAAAAACGCCAACCCCGGCCTGAAAACTACCCATGTAATGATAACTGTTCTTCTTTGCCGCAAGAAATCCGTCATTCCCATGACGAAATTTTTCGTTTTCAATTGCCTCATTGGCAAACGATTTCACCACACGGATGCCTGACAGATTATCCTCGATCTGTTCATTAATCTCGGCAATTTTAATGCGGTTCTGCTGAAAGGCCCGGCGCATCCGCTTATTTAACGCAAATGCAAATACAAACATAACCGGAAGCACCGCAAACGCGGCAAGCGCAAGCCATCCATTAATGTTGAGCAGGATCACAAACGCTCCCACTATCTTTAATACCGACAGGATAATATTCTCCGGGCCATGGTGCAGCAGTTCTGTAATATCAAATAAATCTGCCGTCACACGGCTCATCAGCTGTCCGACTTTTGCATCATCATAAAAGGAAAAAGACAGTTTCTGCAGATGCCCAAACAATTCGGCCCGCATGTCATATTCCATCTTTGCCCCCATCACATGTCCATAATTTCCGATAAAAAACCGGCTGTAACAGTCCAATGCCAGAAGCACAAACAATCCGATGCCAATCAAAAAAAGTTTCCGCAACATCATCTGGGGCTGCTGATAAATCAGAGTCGATGTCACATACCGCACAACCAGTGGAATAGTCAGTGCCACTGCCGCAGAAAGTGTCGCAAATAACATGTCTGCCGCAAAAACTGCCCGGTAGGGTTTGTAATAGCTTATCATTTTTTTCAGATTTTGATTCATGGTTCACCTCATCCTGATCATTTCTGCAAAAAAGCACCCCGCGAGTTGTCCCGCGGGGTTAAATACATTAGTTGTATTTTCTTTTTCTAGCAGCTTCAGATTTCTTCTTACGCTTTACGCTTGGCTTCTCGTAATGCTCTCTCTTACGAATCTCCTGCTGAATACCAGCCTTCGCACAGTTTCTCTTGAAACGGCGTAATGCGCTATCTAAAGTCTCATTCTCTTTTACGATTACACTAGACATTCTTTCCTAACCTCCCTCCAGTTGCGATATTGTGCATCAACTGTAAGGTAATCTTAATTGCACTATCGATTATTTTAACAAAATATCCTGATTTGTCAATAGTTTTTCCGAAATTTGCACAGTTTTTTTCTTCCTCGCGCTTAAAGTTTTGTAAACACGGAAGTTTCTTTCTTCAATCCCTCTGCAATCGCAAAGTTCTCATCCATCTTCTTGGAAATTTTATCCATATCGGATACAAGAACCTGTGTGCTGTCCGCTGCTGAAACGACGCCACTGACACCTTCCTCGATCGCATGGGAAATCGTATTTACGGAATTTGCAATCTCATCCATGGAATTCTGTAAAGAATCCGTCTTTGCCTCGAAATCTGCCATGACACCTTCGATAAATGTTGCCTTGTCATGATATGCGCCACCGGATTCCACAAATTTCTGGAATTCCGGCAGGATTTTTTCATTCATGTACTCTACCAGTCCGTTTGCATTGTCTGCAAGATTATGTACTGCAGTTATGACAATGGCATTGATGCTCTGGATATTGTTAGCCGCTTCCTGACTAGCGGCTGCCAGCTGGCTGATTTCGGAGGCAACCACTGCAAATCCTTTTCCTGCATCCCCGGCACGGGCAGCCTCAATGGATGCGTTTAATGCAAGCAGGTTTGTCTGGCTTGCAATATTTAAGATGTCGTTTGTCAGATTGTCTACCTGATTGACACTGTTGCTGTCCTCAATTGCCTGACTCAGCACGGAAACAATGTCATTTACTTTCGCACCCGTTGTATCCATATTTTCACGCGCAGCATGTTCCATTGCCTCTGCATGCTCTTTCATTTCTTTGGTATACTGATTAATTTCAATCGTTTTCTCTGCAATTGACTTGACTTCACCGGCAACCGATTCGGTATTTTCATTAATCCGTGAAGCATTGTCGGAAATATCCTGCATCGTTGCAGAAAGTTCTTCCGTCAGTGCGGACAGATCGGATACACTTCCGTTGGAAGTCTGCACACTCTCACGCACTTCATTTACAACACCCTCAAGATCCCTGGAATTGCTGCTGATCATCCGGAAAATTTCCTGCAGCTTTGCCATAAAAGCATTGATGCCTCCACCGACAGATGCCACTTCTTTGTTGTTGGTAATGGTAACCCTGCGGGTCAGGTCACCCTGCCGGTTATCAATTTCGGAAATAATCTCATTCATTTCCCTGTTCGTATTTGCAAGCGGATGGATTACCCACCGAAGCACTGCCACCATTGCTGAAAAAAGTGCCGCAATACTAATCAGAATCGTCACTATGCTTGTTCCTATTGAACTATGGTATGCAGATGTCAGTTTCTGTCTCTGTGCATCCGCATCCTGGTTTACAATTTTTTTGATACTTTCGATATCCGACTCAATGGCATCTGCACACTTGCTGATTTTTCCATTGGCAAGTTCATAGGCATCTTCACTTTTCCCTGCTGCGGAAAATGCCATAACATTGGCACATTCATACTTTAATTCTTCGTAATTTTTTTTGATGTCATTGTATTCTTTTTTGGTATCCGGTGTCACGTATATCTTGTAACTTTCCAGATCTTTCTCCAATGCATCTTCCTGACTGCGGATTTTTTCCACCAGCCGGATCATGGAATCCAGATCCACCGCTATGATATGGGACAGTCCCAGATTATGCATGTCCTGCGTCTGTCTCTGGATTTCTGCCAGACTCGAAACATTCTTTAATGATACTTCCGAAATCTGTACGGCACTCCGGTTAACGTTCCTGATATTAGAAACAGACATCACATTCGAGATGATACTGAATATTCCAAGTATAAATACCGGAATTAAAATGATAAGTTTGGTACTTAATTTCTTTTTCTGATTCATATGCTCCCACCTCTTAGCCTGCTACTGATTTTGTAATACCACTGACCAGATTATCCATCAGTTCCTGTAACTTTACGTGGTTTGGATTTCCTGCTGCCATCGTATTCCCGAATGCCTTGCTTGCATCCCAGTAACTGTTTCCGACACGCTGCAGTTTTCCGAATTCCGACTGTGCAATCACTGCCTGAATGGATGGGGAAGCCTTAACCGCATCCGAATCCGCTGCCTTTGTATTGGAAGGTCCCTGTCCGTTCATCTCAAACCGGACAGTCTGGTTCTGCTCATTGGTCATCCAGTCTGCCAGTTTTGCTGCCCACTGTGGATTTGCCGAATAAGCACTGACTCCCATCAGCTTATAGCCGGTAAAGGAAGCCATCTGTACCTGTTTTCCTGCCACGGTATAGGTCGGAAGCTTGGCTGCGCCAAGATCATCTCCCCAGATCTTTTTCAGTTCGGTCTCACTCCATACACCGCTTACCCCTGCAATTACACTGCCTTTTTTGGCATCTTTAATAAAATCTTCATTCACCGCATTTTTAAATCCACTGCTGGAACTGATATCAAGCATCGCCTGCGCAATATCCACGCCTTTGATATCCCCTTCGGTGGAATTCCAGTCACAGTGGTTTGTCACATTGTCATCATTGACACCAAAATCCAGTCCCGTATTTCCGAAAAACGAATACAGATACCAGCCGGAAGACCAGTCCATCATAAACTTCTTATGATTTTTTTCTGCTACTTTTAAAATGCCGTCAAGGGTTTTGACATCCGAATCACTCAGGTACTTTTTGTTATAATACAAAAAATACCCATTGTCTGCAGTCATGGGATATGCATAAAGCGTATCATCGACTGTGGCAGCGTCTATTGCGCCCTCCACATTTGCTTTTTTCACTTCGTCCGCATTCGGAACCGGATACAATGCACCGCCGGCCACCATAGAAGCCACCTGGTCATCTGCAAAGATAAACACATCAGCTGCGTTATGCACATCTCCAAGCACATTGTCACGCGTATCGGAATCCGCATTCTGTTCCAGAGTGATATCAAAAGTTGCCTGACCCTTATACTCTTCCTTGAAACTGTCGATCATCTTATTCAACGCATCATACGTTGATTCCTCCGCCCACACTCTCAGTTTTACCGTTCCGCTCGTTCTGTCCGTCTCCTGTGCACTGTCCTGCGTGGTCTCCGTTGCACCCTGAGGCACCGCCGATGCGCAGCCGCCCAGCATGGACACGACAAAGATTCCTGCCAGCACGGCCGACAATAACCTCTTTCTCTTCATAAAGTCTCTCCCTTTCTTCATGTCGTTTCCACCTTTTGTTGTATATACACAAATTTCACAGTGGATTAACTGTAATTATACTATAAATATTTGCAAAAAACAGGTAAAATCGCATTTTTACCTGTTTTTTGCGTTTTTATTATATTCTTTTATACGTTATCAGTGATAGATTATTTTAACATGTTTTCCAGTGCCGTCTTCGCCTGTGCAATTGCATCCGGAATACCAGCCGGATTCTTTCCACCGGCCTGTGCCATATTCGGACGTCCGCCGCCGCCACCGCCGACGTTTCCGGCGATCGCCTTGATCAGATTACCGGCATGTGCCCCCTGCTTCATCGCCGCATCGGTTGCCATGGCAATCAGGTTTACCTTTCCGTCACAATCGGATGCGATCACTACGACGCCCTCACCGATCTTATCCTTCAGCTGGTCACCGAGATCACGCAGACCATTCATATCCACACCGGATACGCTGGTTGCCAGAAGCTTCACACCTTTGACATCCTCGATCTGATTCATCACATCACCAAGTGCATCCTTGGCTGCCCTGCTCTTTAACGCCTCATTCTCGCTCTGCAGATCTTTCATCTCTGCGGTCAGATGCTCCAGACGTTCCTTAAGGTTTGCAGGTGTAGACTTTACAACCTTCGCTGCTTCCTGAAACTCTTCTTCCATCTTTTTGTAGTATGCAATCACATTGTCA
>OGER01002276.1_pt1 | contig 11487 bp, 10 predicted proteins | sample 1570691 | NCBI WGS metagenome assembly OGER01 (sample SAMEA2582143, study PRJEB24529) | metagenome | biome: Human gut stool | place: China | collected 2011
AAGAATCAGCTTTCCGTTTTCATTGTCCTTAACCTTTCCCCAAAGTTCAGAGGCAATCTTAGCCTTATACTTTCCGTAAAACTCCAAATCGTCCTCTGCTATGCCGATTGATGCGGCAACATCACGGATATGCTTCATTTTTGCATTTTGTGCAATTTCAATATCTGATAGCATATTCATATCCTCCCTTAAATTTTCTATTGTGCATTAAAATGTTAATATCTTTATAAAGTGAAATAGAGCTGAACAGTAAAATTAATCCAGCTCGAAAATATTTAATCGTTATTTAATCAGTTATTATTGAAATAACCTCTGTCCTCACGAACTTTTCTAAGTAGCAAGTCCAATCTGTGTTCAACGTCGTTAAGAACGTCATCAACATATTGGTCTGTATCAGTCTTAATCTCGATAGACTTCTGCTGAGCAGCATTAACAAGCTCATTAGCCTGTTCATATGCAGCCTTTGTAATTTCGTGTTCGTCAATAAGCTGCATTTGAGTTTCTTCGGCATTCTTCTGAATAGCCTCGGCTCTGTTTTCAGCCTCTGACAAAATTCTTTGTCTTTCTTCCTTAACCCACTTTGCTTCCTTTAGCTCGTCAGGGTATACAAGACGAATTTCCTGAATGTAGTCTAAAAGTTCACCCTTGTCAATCATAACCTTTCCGGTTAGAGGTACAGCCGATGCTTTTTCAATAGCCTCCTCCATCATATCGACAATTTCCATGATATCCATATCCATATCCATTTCGTTCAATCCTTTCATCCCTACTTATATTTTTCTTCGATTGTTTCTATTATTTCACAAGGTACAAGACCTGTCAAATCTCCATGAAATCCCGCAAGCTCCTTAACCATGCTCGAACTGATATATGAATACTTCGTATTCGTCATCATAAACATAGTTTCGTATTCAGGATTAAGAGCCTTATTCAGAAGTGCCATTTGAAATTCATATTCAAAGTCAGCTACGGTTCTCAGCCCCTTAACAATCACCGTTGCATTTTTGCTGGCAGCAAAATCAACCAATAATCCCGTAAAAGTATCCACTTCCACATTATCCAAATGTTTAGTTACCAAGCGAATCATCTCAACTCTTTTTTCAGCAGAAAAAAGAGGGGTTTTGCTTGCATTGCTTAAAACTCCGACCACCAATTTGTCATAGACACGGCTTGCTCTTTCGATTATGTCAAGGTGTCCGTTAGTTATCGGGTCAAAACTTCCCGGATAAACTGCAATTCTCATTTGTTCTTCTTTCCTCTTAGGCTTATCCCACAAAAGCCGATTTAATTGCTTACATCGTATGATGTAATTTGGGTAGCTGCCGACATTTTAGCGACAGGCTCAATTATTTTTCTTATATACCGTGATATATGTTCTGCCGTACTTTCTCTGTCTGTACATTTCAAGTCCGTCAAAATCATCATGAAAATCAGTTCCGTCACTTTCCAGAACCACTATACCATCCTCGTTTAACAGATTGTTTTTAACAATACCCTCAAGTACAGGTTCGATAAAGTTTTTATTATACGGAGGGTCAAGGAAAATCACATCGAATTTTTCCTTTGCCCTCTCCATATAATCAAAACATGACGTATTAATAATTTCACAGTAATCCGAAAAATCCAAAGAATTTGCATTTTTCTTGATAATATCAATCGAACGCTTGTCTTTATCAAGGCAAACGGCTTTTTTTGCACCGCGTGAAATCGCCTCAAAGCTCAAAGCACCGCTGCCGGCAAACATATCAAGGCACACCGCATCGGGTATAAACGTCTGAATTATATTAAATACAGACTCCTTAACTCTGTCAGTCGTAGGACGAACATCATCACCCTCAAATTCAAAAAGTTTATGTCCGCGTCTGATTCCAGATATTATCCTCATGCACAATCCTCCATATTATTCTTCTATATTCTAACCTACTTTTTGCAAAAGGTCAACAATGTTATTGTTTTTTTTCCTAATTTACATAAAATATCAATCGTTTTGTAAAGGATTTGATACATAGTATACATTAAATGCTAAATTTCATCAATATCTTCCGTGAATTCAGGAATGTTAATTCCTCTCACATATTCGTTGTTAGGTACAGACGGTTTATCCATTTCAGGACCTATATAGAAACCTGTTTGTGTACACTGATTGTAAGCGGTATTTTGGAATGCAACGCTTAATCTGTAAACACTGTCGTGCATAAACGTATAGAACTTGTGGTCTGTAAGATCTGTTGTTGTATAAATACGAAGTTCCGTATCGTCCTCATTTCTCCAAACAGCTTCTTCTCTCCAGTCACCCAAAATATCAGCTTGGATACAAGGTGTACCCTTCTTCCAGTTGTTTGACAGAGTACCCTTAGGGTCAAGGATTGTCACAAGTTTGTTGTTTTCATAATCCCACTTATAAATTTTCGGATAACCGACTGCCTTTTCATCATCAAATTCGTGGTCAAGAAGTTCACGGATAAGGTCACCGTCCCACCAAATAGCAAAATCTATTGATTCAGGGCCTTTTTCATTGATAAGTTCACCCTCCATTGTGTAGATACCGTCGTCCATTACCCAACACTGATTGCCTTCATATCTCGGGTCAATCTTCGCGCAAAGTCCTCTTGTTGTATCACGGCCTGTAAACTTACCCCACTTAATCTCGCCTGTTGCAGGGTCACGCACTTCAAAACCGTATTCGGCACTGTCGTGTTCGTGAATTTGGAAGAAGTCAAGGTTAGGTGTTTTCTTTGTGAAGTTACCAAGGTTCATACAGTCGCCGTGTTCAAGGCCTGTTGAGTAAATCCCCTTACCGTCATGGTCAACAGCCATTGCGCCGTAAACGATTTCGTCAAGTCCGTCGCCGTCAATATCACCGACACCAAGATTGTGGTTACCTTGATTTGTATATTCGATATTCTGATCCTTGTTAGCAAGGAACTTCCAACGCTTAACAAGTTTATTGTCAATTACGTCATATGCAACAAGCACTGTCGGACAACCGTGGTCATAGTAACCTCTGCACATTACAACGCTCGGATTTTCACCGTCAAGATATGCCACGCAGGCAAGGAAACGGTCAACTCTGTTACCCCAAGAGTCGCCCCATTCACGAACGTTGCCTCTCGGCGGATCATAATCGACAGTATCCATAATTTCGCCTGTTTCACCGTTGAACAATGTCAAGTATTCAGGACCTTCAAGAATGAATCCGTCCTTATTTCTGTAATCCGCGTCCTTGTCACCGATTACGTTACCCTTGCCGTCAACAGTTGCGTCTGCTGTTTTGCAAACAAGTTCTGCCTTACCGTCATTATTAAAGTCATACACCATAAATTGTGTATAGTGTGAACCCGAACGGATATTACGTCCGAGATTAATTCTCCATAGCTTTGTACCGTCAAGCTTGTATGCGTCAAGCAAACATTCACCCGTTATACCCTTGTGTGAGTTATCCTTACCGTTTGCGTCCCAACGAAGAATGATTTCGTATTCGCCGTCACCGTCAAGGTCTGCAACAGACGCGTCATTTGCGGTATAAGGATATGAATTGCCGTCAGGGTCAACAAAGTTTTCAGGCTTATCAAGAGGAATTGATATATAAGGTGCATTTACAACTTTAACTTCCGCACCCTTTTTCTCAGCCTTATTACCCTTTACGGCTTTGATTGTGTAAACATCTTCCGGTTTACCGTCTTTGTCAAGATAGTTTGTAGAATTGGTGATTACATCTGTAATCTTTTCACCGTTTCTCAAAATTATAAAGTTAATGTCCTGTTCGTATTCATACGCATTAAGACGCCAGCTAAGGAATACGCCGTTTTCTGTCATCATTGCAACAGCACCTCTGCCCAATGTTTCCATTTTGCGTTTCTTCGGCTTAGCTTCCATATCTATTGTTACCTCACTGCGTTTTGATATACCGCTTGTCGTAACAGCCTCAACCGCATATACGAAAGGTACGTTTGTTATTACTTTATCATCAATGAAATGTGTTTCTTCTGTTTTTCCTATGTACTTGTAAATACCGTAAGGTGCTTTTTGATAAATGTTGTACCAAACCGCCTCCTTAAATCCGTTCCACACAAGTGTTACGGAATTAGGAGTTTCCTTTGCATCAAGCTCTGTTATCTCACCGGCAACGCTCTTGCCGTCAACGACTTCAACATCAATCGTAACAGACTTATCCGAACAGAACTTATGTGCATACAATGCACACACGCTGTATTCAAATTTATCGCATATTGTAACGTCACCGTCAACAAATTCCTCTGTAATAACTTCCTGAACCTTATCAATTTCGTTATTCTTCGGATTTCTGCGTGACACTCTGTAACCGATAACGCCGTCGGCTTTATCCCAAGTCAATTTAACCGAAGCCGTATCACGTTTTGCGATAACGGCACTTTTAACATTCTTAACTTCAATGTCTTGCTTTTGTGCAATATCAATGCTGTTAAGGCAAGTATGCTTACCCATTTCAAATGCAAATTCAATCTTACCGTCAGTAACTGTAACAGGGAACACTCTTTCCACAACAGTACCGTCACTTACCCATACGCCGTATTTTTCACCGTTGACGTTGTAGAATGTCATAACATCGCCCTCGTCAACATAGTCGCCTGTAGAAACGCGTACAATATATTCACCGTTTTCAATATCAACAATAAATGACTTTCCGCCCATGAAAAGAAAATCTCTGTTTAATTCCTTTTCACCGATTTTTCTTTCGCCAGCCTCTGCGACTTCCGAAAGTCCAAAACCTTTTTCCTTTGTGTAAACAGATTTTTCAGTCACTTTTGTGTAACCGTCAACAGGCGGTTTCTTACCGAAATCAAAACTTGCCTCTCTCATTTTATCAATTTCCTCTCTAAAATACATTATAATAATTTAATTATACACCAAAATGATGAATTAATAAAGTGTTTTTTAAGAGTTTTTATGTTTTTTTCTTAAATTATTGCAATTCATCAAGGCTTTTAAACGTATATCCCTCATTTTTTGCGTAATTTATTATATCTTCCAAAGCATTTGCATTGTCGGAGGACACTGCGTGAAGAAGTAAAATAGCACCGTCGTGCAAATACGGTGTAACTTGATTAAACGCATAGTCCGCCCCCTGCTGCATATTTATATCCCAATCCTTGTACGCAAAGCTCCACAGAATTGTCCTGTATCCCATATCTTTTGCAACAGCAAGCACTCGTTCACTGTATTCCCCCTCCGGCGGACGCATATACTTCATACTCACGCCGTACATTTCCTCACACATTTTATTCAAATCGGAAAGTTCTTTTTGCTCCGTTTCGACGCTCTGTTTCGGTAAATTCGGGTGGTTTACGGTATGGTTTCCGACAATGTGACCGTCATCAATCATTCTATGCACCAATTCCTGCTGATTTTCAAGATACGGACCTGTCACAAAAAATGCCGCAGGCGTTGAAGTCTGCTCCAAAACGTCCAAAATCTTTGACGTGTAGCCGTTTTCGTAACCCTCGTCAAACGTCAGATATAGTGTTTTCGGTGCATTTTCATCTATATAATAGCAATCGTATTTTCTAAGCACTTCCTTTTGTGAATTAGGTATTTCGGGCGGTGCACCTTTCTTGCGTACAAATCCCCAACCAATCCCCTCATTATTCATTTGGTCATATGACACATTCACCTGTTGTACGTCATTACTGACCGTATCGGCTGTATTAGATGAACAACCGCTCATCAAAATTGTCGTGCAAAAAATTACCAAAATCACTTTTTTCATTGTTTATCATACCCTTTCTTTATTTATTTTTATTCTTTAATAATATTGTTAATAATATTGTTGAATTTTATTGTAAATTGGTATATAATAATGATATATCAGCTTTTTAGGGGGATTTTAATTATGTCTAATGCAACCGAATTTGAAATGAGACGTCGTGAACGCCGCAGACGTGAACGTCTTAGAAAAAAACGTATACGTGCGGCTATTATTTTTATAGTTCTTATAGCAATTATTATTGTTGTCGCAGTTGCCGTTTCGATGAAAAAAGGTAACAACGAGCAACAAAATACAAATAATGTATCAGTCGAAGCAACAGAAAATCCCGAAAATGTCGTTCCGACTGTAGAGCCGGTACAAACAAATACATTAAATATTCCTCCCGCAACGGAAGAAAACGACCTGCTTCAAATCGTTAAAGATTCAGTACAGGAAAAGCGTTGTTATCTTACATTCGATGACGGTCCTACAGAAAATATAACTCCGCAAATTCTTGATACTTTGAGAAAATACAATATTAAAGCCACGTTCTTTGAAGTCGGTTCACTTATCGACTCAAACTTTGATATGGCAAGACGTGTATACGAAGAAGGACATCTTATAGCAAACCACTCTGATGGACATAACTATGAGAAATTATATGCGTCAACAGACACATTTATTAATGAAGTAAACGCTTGTTTCCAAAAAATTGACGCAGTTACAGGCGGCGCTCAAACAATGCGACTTGTACGTTTTCCTGGCGGCAGCTATAAATCAAGTGCAGACAGTTTTTCGCCTGTAAAGCAAGAATGTAAAAAGGTACTAAAAGAAAACGGTTACTATTATTGTGACTGGAACGCGCTAAACGGCGACGCAGAAGGTAAAAAGAAAGATGCACAAGGTCTTTTGGATTACCTAAAGTCAAATATGCCGGAAGGTCAAAATGTTGTCATTCTTATGCACGATGCCGCCGCTAAACAAGCTACGGCTGACGCTTTGCCAATGATTATCGAATATTTGATTTCAGAGGGATATACATTCCACAGACTTGACGATATTAATTATCAAGCCGCCGTCACAACAATCGCCCCTGAAAGCGGTGAAACAGCCACAACAACTACTTCAACCGATACAACAAATACAGCAAGCACAACAAATCCAACAAATACAACAAACCCAACAAGTACAACAAATCCAACAGCCGACACAGCAAACGCACAAAACAGCAATACACAATCGGCAACAGACAAACCTGTACAGGCACAAAATACCCAAAACATAACCCCTTCCCCTGCACAGTCGGGTACAGCAATTATAATTCAATAACAAAAAAAAGAACTGCGAACAATCGCAGTTCTTTTTGATTGTAAATAACTACTCGACAAACTATCAGAGGTTGAGAAATTAGTTCGGATTTCGTGAAAATGAACTCGTAGACGTACGTTGGTACGTTAGAGTTTATTTTCACGGAAAGTGCAAAGGCAAGCCATTCATCGAAGATAGGCTTGCCTTTTTTATTTTCTTAAATTAAATTTTGCACGTTCCGGACAATTTATCGACCTCTGATTAAAATCCTATTCTTTTTCTGTTCTTAATCAATATCGGTACAATAATCGCCGATGCAACCATACTCATACACCACTGTATCGGTGATGAAATAAGCGATACAAGTGCGGTTTCATATCCCATAAGCGGAATTTCCGCAACAAAGTAACCGCCTGTAACAATCACAAGTGCAACGATACCGCCGATTATAAAATGTTTTATATCAACGTGTCCGTAAACGATTTTACCGATTGCAAATCCCATAATACCCTTAATAATAAATGTCGGTATACAGAATATCGGATAACCTGAAATAAAATCTGCCAAGCTATGTCCTATCGCTCCGACAATCGCACCGGGTATAGGTCCGAGTATCATTGCAGCCACATAAATTATGCAGTCGCCGAAATGCACATATCCGCCGCCTATCGGCACTTTCGGCACGATAGTAAGTACGCACGCCAACGCCGTAAGCATTGCCACTCTAACAAATTGTTTAGTATTCATCGTATTCCCCTTCTGTAAGTTCCGTCACTGTTTTATCTTCAAGTGATTTCTTTACATTTATAATTCTTTGATTTTCAGAGCCTCTGAATTTCAATTTCAAATTTTTCTTTTCTGCCACAAACGCACCGTCAACAAGCACGTCAATATATTTTAAAATATCTTCACATTCTCCGACAAGCTCTTCAAAAGTAAAACCACTGTAACACCATACGGTTTTATTCGGAAAACGTCCCTTTATTGTTTTTAAAATATATTTTACTGTTTCGCGATTTTCTTTTTCAAAAGGTTCACCGCCGAGCAGGCTGAAACCTTTTATATACTCCTTATCCATTGCGGTTATAATTTCGTTCATTGTATCATCCGTGAACTCATTGCCATAGCAAAAATCCCACGTTTCACTGTTAAAGCAGTCCTTACAGTGACGTCTGCAACCGCTGACAAAAAGCGATACTCTCACGCCTGTTCCGTTTGCAATGTCAGTTTTCTTTATATTCCCATAATGCATACTTAACTTCCTCCGCATTTCTGCCCCCAAATAGTAATTAAAAACCTTAACTGCTCTTGCTTGTGGGCTGACAAGGCGTTAAGTGGAAATTATGTCCATGTGCGTTCGCCATAGGCGAAAATCGCACGGACAATTAAATCAAATAACGTGATTTTTCACGTTATTTTCCCTTATTACAAATGCAAAACTCTGCTCTTAATCTCTTTCGTCTTTCCCGCATTCCAGAAATTTTCGCCGAGATAACCGCAAGTACGTCTTGTAACATTCAATTTACTGTGGTCTTTATTATGACATTGCGGACATTCCCATTCCATATTGTCATTAATCATAATCTCACCGTCAAAGCCGCAGTCTTGGCAATAGTCCGACTTTGTATTAAATTCGCCGTACTGAATGTTATCATAAATATACTTTACAAGCGTTTCAAGTGCAGGCAGGTTATTCTGCATATTCGGTATTTCCACATAAGAAATCGCACCGCCGAGCGAAATATTTTGGAATTCGCTTTCAATATCGAATTTATCAAAAGCATTGATTTTCTCTCTGACGTCAACGTGGTAAGAATTTGTATAATAACCCTTATCGGTAACATTCTTAATCGGTCCGAATTTCTCATAATCAATTTTAGCAAAACGATAGCATAACGTTTCCGCAGGTGTGCCGTAAAGACTGAAACCCAATCCTGTTTCCTCTTTCCACTTTTCCGCCGCATCACGCATATGATACATTACTTTAAGTGCAAATTCTTTACCCTTACCGCTTGTTTGGCTTTCGCCGGTCATAAGATAAGTAAGTTCATAAAGACCGATATATCCGAGCGACAACGTAGAATACCCATTGTGCAAGTATTTATCAATCGTTTCACCTTTTTTCAAACGTGCTATAGCACCGTATTGCCAGTGAATAGGGCTTACGTCAGACACAACCCCCTCCAATGCTTTATGACGGCACATAAGCGCCTCATAGCAAAGTTCCAAACGTTCGTCAAACAGTTTCCAAAACTTTTCTTCATCGCCCTTAGCCACAAGTCCGATTTGCGGAAGATTTATACTTACAACACCTTGATTAAATCTCCCCTCCCACTTGTACTCACCGTTTTCGTCTTTCCAAGGTGAAAGGAACGAGCGACAGCCCATACAGCTGAACACGTTACCCTCATAATTTTCACGCATTTTCTTTGCTGAAATATAGTCGGGATACATTCTTTTAGCAGAACATTTAACCGCAAGTTTCGTAACGTAATCGTATTTACCGCCCTTTAGACAGTTGTTTTCATCAAGCACATATATAAGCTTTGGGAATGCAGGTGTAACATATACACCCTGTTCATTCTTAATACCGTCAAGTCTTTGACGAAGAATTTCTTCTATAATTCTTACGTTTTCGTCAACGTATTCGTTATTTTCATCAATATATAGGAACAAAGTCACAAACGGCGACTGTCCGTTCGTTGTCATAAGCGTGTTAATCTGATATTGAATAGTCTGTACACCCGATCTTAATTCATCATCGACACGCATTTCAACTATTTTCTCAATATCCTCTTGACTTAACGTATCCTTGAATTTTTCCTGTGTTTCAGCCATAAACTTGTCGCGGCTCTTTCTTAAATATTTTCCCAAATGTGCAACATTTACGGACTGTCCGCCGTACTGATTACTTGCAACCGCCGCAATAATCTGAGTTGTAACTGTACAGGCAACCTGAAAGCTCTTAGGCGATTCAATCATTTTACCGTTCATAACAGTACCGTTGTCAAGCATATCCTTGATATTTATAAGACAGCAGTTAAAAATCGGCTGTATAAAATAATCCGCGTCATGAAAATGAAGTATGCCGTTTTGATGTGCCATTGTGATATGCTCCGGCAACAGCATACGTCTTGTAAGGTCACGCGACACTTCACCTGCTATATAGTCACGCTGTGTAGACGCATGAACAGTATTCTTATTTGAATTTTCCTCCGCAAGTTCCTTGTTTTCGTTTCTGATTAGCTTTAGGATTGATTCATCTGTTGTATTCGACTTTCTCAAAAGACTGCGTTGGTATCTGTATATCATATACTTTTTCGCAAGTACATACTTGTTGTGTGCAACAAGCGTCTTTTCGATTATATCTTGTATCGTTTCAACGGGAATTACTTCCTTGTCTGTTTTTTCAACGTTTCCTATCGCTTCTTCTATCAAGTCATCACTGACTTTTTGCGAATTTTCCACCTCAACATTCGCTTTTTTAATGGCGGCTGTTATCTTGTCAGCATTGTATTCAACAATTCTGCCGTCACGCTTTTGTACCTTCATTTTTTATTAACCCCTTCTCTGTATAAAACACTATATACAGTATTATCGCTCAAAAAAAATATGCAGAAAGCACAGCTTTATGCGTGTTTTATGCAAATTCTAAATATTATGTAACCACTATATTTTGTGTCCTTGATATTTTTGAATATCTATATCTTGTAGTATATTATAGCACAGTTGGATTATAAATGCAATACATTTTATTTTACAAATTGAATACAATATAAAAAGCAAGCACAATTTTTATGCTTGCTTGTCAATATATTGTATTTATATAAAATAATCCGGAATAAAAGTTTCCCTCATATCAATGTAGCCCTTAAAATCTTTTTGCCGCTTGCCGTCTATCGTAAACCTTACGTTCACAATCCCGTCAAGACCTGTAAGCGAATTGACGATTGAATACACCGTAAGCAGTTCCAAATCACGACCTTCGGGGTGCTTGTCCGCCAATTCCTGCTTTATATCCACATACGCAATCCTATCAAGCACTTTCACCTTTATACCGTGTTTGACGTTCGGAATAATTCGCCTTATTTTCGGATTGTCGTCATATCCCTCAACAAGCTCGTCCGCTATTCTTTGTGCCATTTTCTGCGTACTCATCTGCGGTATTTGAGTTTTTACGGGAATCAATCTAAGCATTTGTGCGTCAACGTAATACAGCTTTACCTCTGTCATTTCCGTATGTGTATTCTGCGATATAACCACAGTACCAAAGCCGATTGCCAATATTAATAAAAATATAAAGTGTCTTATAAGCGTGTTCTTCTTTAATGTAACTATCTGCAAAACAAAAAACCTCCATACACTGACTTATATACAGTATATGAAGGCTCAATGATTTTTATTACATATTTTTACTTTGTTCCAATGCTATTGCAAGCTGGTCAGGGCAAGAC
>OGER01002279.1_pt1 | contig 11480 bp, 5 predicted proteins | sample 1570691 | NCBI WGS metagenome assembly OGER01 (sample SAMEA2582143, study PRJEB24529) | metagenome | biome: Human gut stool | place: China | collected 2011
ACGACATTATGAACATACGTTACCCAATATACGAGGGAGTTTATCGAATACTTACAAAAGGTCATAGTGTGCAGGTTTAAACATATAGACCGTCAATCCGGTTTCATCTCCTGCAGAGGCTTTCTGTAGCCGCATGGAAGTAGTAGCGGTAAAATCGATATGTTCTTGTCGGCGGCCGACGAAGATGGGGCTTTCCTTGCTGTTATCCAAATTGACGGGAGTCGCTTTCAGCCGTAACTTGCCGGATGAGAAAGTGTAGTGTTCCGGATGTGCACCCATTCGGCTCCTAATTTACCATCTTTGAATTCTGTGCGGGTAGGTTTTTCTGCAAACGTTTGTTGCGGCAGGGTGGGAACATCCATTTGCAGGGCAATGGTCCCGTCTCCATTCACTTCAGGCCAGGCGTTGGTGGCCCAGCGCACGGGAGCGAGGAAGGTTTCGCGTCCTAATAGATGGTGGGAACCCGTTTGTGGGCGGAATGCCAAGTAGACCATCCACCAGCTTCCGTCGGGAGCCTGAACAAGGTCAGCATGCCCGGTGCCTTGAATGGGGCTGTTCTGGGCGTTTTTGTTAATGTGTGTCAGAATCGGGTTGGTGGGGGTGCTTTCGTATGGGCCGTCTATCGTGCGGCTGCGGGCAATCGTCACCTTATGGCCATATTCCGTACCGCCTTCAGAAATCAGCAGATAGTACCAGCCGTCTTTCTTATAGATATGCGGACCCTCCGGACGGCGTCCTCCCGTACCGTTCCAGATGTGCTTGGATTTACTGAGCTGTTCGCCGGTCATCGGGTTGATTTCGCATAGAAAGATACCTATGTCGGGGTTGTTGACCAGATAACATTTACCGTCTTCGAAATAGAGGGAGGGGTCAATGCCACCTTGTTTCAGCCAGATAGGATCAGACCATTCACCAAGCGGGGCGGTGGTATGGACGATGAAGTTGCCTTTGTCCGATACATTGGTGGTAATCATGTAGAATGTTCCGTTGTTGTAGCGGATGGTTGGCGCATAGATACCTCCCTACTGTTGACCAAGTAGAAGTCATCGCCTACGCGGCAAACGCTTGAGTCGGGATGGTAGCCCGGAATAACCGGATTTTGATATCCCTGCTTGTCTTGTGAATTCCAGGATGGACAAACAGGCTAAGCCTGATGTCAGCTATTGATTACTTTCTGACCCTATTCGGTAACAAATCATACTGTTTGGCATAACATGCTGTTTGGCTATTTCTCACTTTTTCCGCTACTTTTGCTATTACTTTTAACCATTATTTAATACCTAAAAACAACATGAAGAATATTATTAAAAGATTCCAGATTAGCTTGGTGCTATTGGCACTTTTCCTCTCTTCTTTTGTGAGTGCGTGCTCCAGTGATGACGAAACAGTGACTCCGGAAATTACTATTCCTGAAAAAATTCTGATGAATGGAATGACTTTCTCCAAGGTCGGAGGAACAAGTACATTGAACATCAAATCGAATGTTGCGCTGGAAGTAACCAGCAGTGCGCCGGATTGGTGTAAAGTCACTGCCGAGAACTCCACATCGAGCACTATCCTTAAATATGCGGTTACAACTGAAGCCAATACGGAACCAAGTGACCGGGAAGCAAATGTGATGGTGAAGTCCGGAGGTAGTGAGGTTGGCCATTTTATTGTGAAACAGACGGCTGCGGATGGACTGGTAGTTGAGTCGACTACTTTCCCGGAAAAGGTACCGGCTGAAGGAGGCAATTATATTGTGACACTGATAACAAACGGTGATGTACAAGTGGCGGTCGATAGTGATTGGATAAAAGAGGTCAGTACACGTGCTGCAATGTCAGAAGCTGTTAAGAGTTTTATCGTTTCAGTTAATTATGGAACTGCTCGTTCGGGACTTATCACTTTGACTTTAGGAACTTTGACAGAGACGGTTGTTGTCAGTCAAATGGCCGGTCAACTGCCTGATGAGGGTATGGAAAGTGATGCAATGACATTGGCGGCAAAGATGTATGCAGGCTGGAATCTCGGAAATACGCTGGAAGCTATTGGAGGTGAAACTGCATGGGGAAACCCGAAGGTTACGGCGGAACTTATCAAGAGTGTGAAAGAGCTTGGTTTCAATGCGGTACGCATACCTTGTTCCTGGGATCAGTATATAGAAGACGGAGGGACATACAAGGTAAAAGATGAATGGCTGAACCGTGTTTATGAAGTGGTAGGCTATTGTGTATCCAATGATATGTATGCCATTGTAAATATCCACTGGGATGGCGGTTGGCTTGAAAACAATTGTACTGCCGACAAGCAGGAAGCTAATAACAAGAAGCAAAAAGCTTTATGGACTCAGATAGCGAATAAATTAAATGTCTATGATGAGCATTTGCTTTTTGCCGGATGTAACGAACCCAATGTGGAAAATACTGCCCAAATGGCTGTATTGAAATCTTATGAGCAGACTTTTATTGATGCTGTGCGTGCTACGGGAGGTAACAATGCTGTGCGCAATCTTATTGTACAAGGACCGTCTACAGATATCGGCAAGACCGACAATCTCTTTGGCGACATGCCTACTGATGTGGTGAAGGACCGTCTAATGGTCGAGGTACATTACTATACCCCTTGGACATTCTGTGGTTTGGAGAAGGATGAAGATTGGGGGAGGATGGCCTACTTTTGGGGAGACTATAAAGTCGAAGGTTCCAACCGTAATGCTACTTCTGGTGATATGACTGAGATGAGTGAATTATTTGCTAAAATGAAATCTCAGTTTGTGGACAAAGGAATTCCCGTTATCCTTGGCGAGTATGGTGCAATGGTGCGTACCGGACTTGGAGAAAATCAAGAGGCTCATAATAAATCTCGCGAACAATTTAATGAGGTAGTAACTCGTGAAGCGAAAAATCATGGTATGGTTCCGTTTTTTTGGGATGGTGGTACGTTTGCTATGATTAAGCGTGCTGATGGAACGATAGGTGATAAATATACCTATGATGGCATTATGAGAGGTGCTAAAGAGGGTAAGTATCCATTTTGATAGAATATAGAACAGTTTTCTAAGTTTCATATAGATAGTTTTTATTAGGTTACAAAATTGTTAATATAGTTTTTTTTTGATTGGTTATGGAGAAGTCTGTCCGTGAGGAATGTACTTCTCCTTCTTTTTTCTGCCCATGAAACAAATGAGGGGGATAAAATGATAAAAAAAGACGGGCTTTTCTTGTTTTTTTATCGGCTTTTTGCTTCATTTGCAATAAAATATGTGTTCCTTATCTCCGATAGAATGAAAAGATTGCTATTACTTGTCTTATGGGTTTGGGTAGCTTGCTTCACTGCCGCTTCGCACAACTACATGTTTAAACATTTGGAAGTAAAAGACGGGCTTTCCAATAACCAGGTTAATGCCATTTATAAAGATTCACATGGATTCATGTGGTTTGGCACAGCTTCCGGGCTGAACCGTTATGACGGCTATGATACCAGGATATACCGCAGCCTGAAGGATGACGGCAATTCGCTGCCGGATAGTTATATTGAGGACATTCAGGAAGATGCTACTGGAAATTTGTGGGTACGTACAGGAGCGGGATATGCCATTTATAACTCTGTATCCGATATTTTCGACCGCAATGTGGAGGGCTGGATGTGGCATATTGGGATAAGTGGGAATCCTTCCACTGTGTATATTGATAGCGAAAAGATTTTCTGGATTTATGTGGCGGGTAAAGGTATTTACTGTTATAAGCCGGGACAAGAGAATGCGGTGATGGTGGCTGGTACTGATACCTTGTTGACAGAGATGAACATAACAGACATGACGGAATGTAGTGAGGGAATCTTGTTGGCTTTCGGCAATGGAGTTCTGGCTTGTCTGGATAGGGAGAAGTTGAATGTAAAATGGACTTTCGACGGTATTGCCAGTCAATGGGGGAAAAATCAATCAGAAACTTTCACTTTGTTCGTTGACAGTCATGAACGTGTCTGGATGTATAGCGTTGAAGGAATGTGGGTTTACCATCTGCCGAAGAAAAGCTGGGAGGTGCGTTCTGTCAGGAGCGATCGCTCTAACATGGTACGGGCCATTTCGCAGGATAAGTATGGAAACATTTGGATTGGTAGAGACCAGGATGGAATTGAAGTGATAGGTCTGGATGGAGAGAGCGTGCGATTGATGAATGACCCTAATAATGAGCGTACGATTTCCAACAATACGGTGACTGTTCTCTATGAAGATAATGTTGGTACCATGTGGGTGGGCACTTATAAGAAAGGTGTTTCATTTTACAATGAAAGTAGCTTCAAGTTTGGCATTGTCGATTTGGGTGACATTAATTGTGTGGAGGACGGACAAGGGGATATTGTGTGGTTGGGGACCAATGACCGTGGACTGGTGCGCTGGAATATGGTGACGGATGAACGGAAAACCTTTTCGCATACGGCAGATCCCCGTTCCATTTCAAGCGATGTGATTGTCTGTCTTCTTCAGGGTCGTGACGGCCGGTTGTGGGCAGGAACTTTTTGGGGCGGACTGAATTGTTATGACGGTAATCGCTTTATCCATTACCGTGCCAACAAGGATGACAAGAACTCACTGGCTTATGACAATGTATGGGCACTGGCCGAAGACGCTGACCGGAATATCTGGGTGGGGACTTTGGGGCAGGGATTGCAATGCCTGAACCCTAAAACGGGAATTTTTACAACCTATTCTACTGGGAATTCCAATCTGGTGTCGGATTATATCTCATCCCTTTGTGTAGGGCGCAACAATACATTATATATTGGAACTGCAGCAGGCATAGCTGTCATGGATTTGTCCACCAGGAAAATTGCGAACTTTACCGGTACAAAGTCCGGTAAGACCACTCTCTCAAATTTGGTCATCAATCAGGTGTACGAAGACAGTAGAGGACTGCTTTGGCTGGCTACACGCGAGGGACTTAATGTATACGATCCGCAACGGGATGAAATACATGAAGTCCCCATAAAATCCGATTTCTCGAAACTACTGATATTAGGTATCACGGAAGATGATAATAAAGGAATGTGGGTCAGTACGGGAGGGGAGCTGATAAATGTGGTTCTGCTGTCGGACAATAAGACGGGACAGATTTCTTTTCGTTGTTATACTTATAACGATAAGGACGGATTGCAGACTTGTGATTTTAATCAGCGTTCTCTTAAACGCCTGCATACAGGTGAAATCGTAGTAGGAGGACTGTATGGACTGAACCGTTTCAGACCTGATAACATAAGGTACAACCGTACACTACCTAAAGTAATGTTTACCGGATTTCAACTGTTCAATGAGGATGTAAAGGTGAACGAAGAGTATGCAGGCCATGTGATATTGAAGGAAGCGCTGAATGAAACGAAGGAAGTGGTGCTGACTTATAAGCAGAACGTATTTACGGTGTTTTTCGCTTCGGACAATTATGTGTTACCGGAAAAGACGAGGTATCTTTATAAGTTGGAGGGATTCAATGAGGACTGGTTGACGAGCATGTCCGATATGCACCGTGTGACCTATACGAATCTGGCTCCCGGTACGTATGAGCTGAAAGTAAAGGCTACGAATAGCGACGGATATGCAGGTACTGAAGAGGCTTGCTTGAAGATAGTGATTCTTCCGCCTTTTTGGATGACTCCATGGGCATACACTTGTTATGTGCTGTTATTGCTCGGTAGTTTGTTTCTGGCTTTCTATACGGTGCAGCGTAGGGAGCGTAACAAATTCAAGATACGCCAGATGGAGCGGGATGCCAAAAAGAACGAGGAAGTTAACCAGATGAAATTCCGTTTCTTTACTAATGTCAGCCATGAATTGCGCACTCCGTTGACGCTGATTATCTCGCCGTTGGAGAGTATGATGAAGGAGACGGCAGATGAAAAATGGCAAGACAAACTGGGTATGATTCACCGCAATGCATTGCGTCTGCTGAATTTGGTGAACCAGCTGCTTGATTTCCGTAAGAATGAGATGGCGGGTTTGCACCTTACTCTTTCCGAAGGAGACATTGTGGCGTATGTACGTAATATCTGTAGCTCTTTTCTGATGCTTTCGGAAAAAAAACATGTGCACCTTACTTTCTTTTCGGCGGTGGAATGGCTGAATATGTCCTTTGACGAAGACAAGGTGGGCAAGATTGTGATGAACCTTCTGTCCAATGCCTTTAAGTTTACTCCTAATGGCGGGAGGGTGGATGTTTCGTTGGAAGTGCTGAAGGGCTCTCCGGAAACTCTGGAAATCAAAGTATCCGATACGGGGATAGGAGTCAAGGATGAAGACAAGGAAAGGATATTCGAACGGTTCTATCAAGCGGAGCACGAAGGGGAGGATAATCATTCCACCGGAAGCGGTATCGGGCTAAGCTTGGTGCGTGACTTTGTGACGCTCCATGGTGGTGCTGTGCGTGTGTTCGACAATGTGGGTTCGGGCAGCGTATTTGTAGTGGATATTCCTATCAAGCATTCGGTGGTGAATGTTGCTACGCCTTTGTCGGAAGAAGCGGCCGAAGAAGATGCGGTTGCGCTGGAAGTGATTGGGGGGACAAATCGGGAAAAGGAAGAATCGGCCGGAGAAAAGAAGAAGCCCTTGGTGCTTATTGTGGATGATAACGAAGATTTTGTTGCCTTCATGAAAGACAGCTTGAGTCTGTATTTCTCCATTCAAGTAGCTGCCAACGGACAAGAAGCATGGAATGTCATCCCGGAGCTGAAGCCCGACCTTATTGTCAGTGACTTGATGATGCCCGTAATGGATGGCAACGAACTTTGCCGCAGGGTAAAGACGGACAAGCATACGGAGAATATACCTTTTGTGTTGCTGACTGCCAAACAGTCGGTAGAGAATAAAGTAGAGGGCTTGACTATCGGTGCGGATGATTATGTGACGAAGCCGTTTAATATGGAAGTACTGATATTGCGTATGCGCAAGCTGATAGACCTTAGCGGTAAGAATAGGCTGCGTACAAAGATTGACCCCGAACCAAGTGAAATAGCCATTACTTCGTTGGATGAAAAGCTGGTGGAAAATGCTATCAAATATGTGGAAGCGAATATTGCACGTAGTGATTTGTCCGTAGAGGAGCTGAGCCATGAGTTGGGTATGAGCCGGGTACATCTTTACAAGAAACTCTTGCAGATAACCGGTAAGACACCCATTGAATTTATCCGTGTCATCCGTCTGAAAAGAGCGGCGCAGATGCTGCGCGAGAGTCAGCAAAATGTATCGGAGATAGCGTATCAGTTGGGCTTTAACAACCCCAAGTATTTCAGCAAATATTTCAAGGATGAATTCGGCGTTTTGCCCTCTGTTTATCAGGAAAGAGAGGGTAAATAACAAAAGATACCCCTTACGGAAACATATTGTCTTTTAGGGTAATCAAAAGCGCCCTTGTGTTTCAACATCGGGGGGACCCGTTTTTGAAGGAAACTTTCTATTTTTACATCGGAGAAAATTCACTTTAAAAACAGTAATATGAAATTGAAAAACACTTCAGTTTATTTGCTTGCCGGATGGATGCTCGCCGCATGTTCCGGAGGCGGATTCCAAAAGACCGAGAACGGTGTTGTTGTGGAAGTCAAGCAGCAGCAACCGACGGATGTGCGTAAAGTAAGATTAGAAGTAATGGGCGAGAAGCTCATTCATGTATCGGCTACTCCTGAGAAGGAATTTTCAAAGGAGCAGAGTCTCATTGTGATCCCTCAACAGAATAAGACCGACTTTAAGGTCGAAGAGCAGGGCGATGAAGTGACTGTCAAGACATCGGAATTATGTGCCATTGTGTCTAAGACAACGGGTGAGGTACGCTTCACGGATGCTGGCGGCAAGCAGATTCTGGCTGAAGACTCTGACGGGCGGACCTTTACTCCGGTGGAAGTGGAAGGTACGAAAGGATATACAGTACGTCAAGTATTCCAGTCGGCAGGCAATGATGAGGCTTTCTATGGCTTGGGCCAGCACCAGGCGGATGAGTTCAACTATAAAGGTAAGAATGAGGAACTGTTCCAGTATAATACAAAGGTGTCTGTACCCTTCATTGTGTCTAATAAGAACTACGGTGTGCTTTGGGACAGCTATTCGCTCTGCCGTTTCGGTGACCCGCGCGATTACTCACAGCTGGGTGATGTCTTCAAACTTTATGATAAAGAGGGCAAGGAAGGTGCTTTGACCGGTACATATATTCCGGGCAAGAAAGACGTGGAAACCCTTGTACGTCGTGAGGATTCTCTTTATTTTGAACATCTGGACCGTGCCGCACATCTGAGTAAGGTGATTAATTTGCCTGAGGAGTTCCCGTTCGGAGGGTCCGACGTAGTTTATGAGGGAGAAATAGAACCGGCAGAAAGCGGCTTGTTCCGCTTCATCCTTTACTATGCAGGCTACATGAAAGTATATATTGATAATGAGTTGGTGGTTCCCGAACGTTGGCGTACGGCTTGGAATCCTAATAGCTATAAGTTTGCTGTCAATCTGGAAGCGGGCAAGCGCGTTCCGTTGAAGATAGAATGGAAGCCTGACGCCGGAATTTCTTACTGCGGTCTGCGGGCATTGAGTCCGGTGGCTGATGAAGAACAGAACAAACTCTCCTGGTGGGGTGAAATGCAGAATGAAATAGACTACTATTTCGTTTATGGTGATGATATGGACGATGTGATTAGCGGCTACCGTACATTGACAGGTAAATCCCAGATTATGCCGAAATGGGCGATGGGTTACTGGCAGAGCCGTGAGAAGTACAATACGCGTGAGGAGGTTCTCTCCACCTTGAAGGGATTCCGTGAACGTCAGATTCCTATCGACAATATCGTAATCGACTGGCTGCATTGGAAGCAGGATTCTTGGGGAAGCCATGAGTTCGACCCCGAACGTTTCCCCGATCCGAAAGGAATGGTCGACTCCATCCACGCCATGAATGGACGTTTGATGATTTCCGTATGGCCCAAGTTCTATGCTACGACCGAACACTTCAAGGAATTTGACGAAAAAGGCTGGATATACCAGCAGGCTATTAAAGACAGTATTAAAGACTGGGTAGGTCCCGGCTATCTGGGCTCTTTCTATGACGCATACGATGCCGATGCACGCAAGCTCTTCTGGAAGCAGATGCAAGACCATTACTATCCTCTCGGCATAGATGCCTGGTGGATGGATGCCAGCGAACCGAACATACGCGACTGTACGGATTTGCAATACCGCAAGGACCTTTGCGGTCCGACAGCACTCGGCCCCTCTGCCAAGTTCTTCAATGCATACGCGCTGATGAATGCCGAAGCTATCTATGACGGACAGCGCGGCGTGGAACCGGATAAACGCGTCTTCTTGTTAACACGTTCCGGCTTTGCAGGATTGCAACGCTATTCTACTGCCACCTGGAGTGGTGACATCGCTACCCGTTGGGAAGATATGAAAGCACAAATCTCTGCCGGCCTGAACTTTGCTGTCAGCGGTATCCCTTATTGGACTATGGACATCGGCGGATTCTGTGTAGAGAACCGTTATGTGGCTGGTCAGATGGAATTCAACAAGACTGGACGTGAAAATGCTGATTATAAGGAATGGAGAGAGTTGAATACCCGTTGGTATCAGTTCGGCGCTTTCTGCCCGTTGTTCCGTGCACACGGCCAGTATCCGTACCGTGAGGTTTGGAATATCGCTCCGGCAGGACATCCGTGCTACAACTCCATCGTTTATTATACGAAGTTGCGTTACAACATGATGCCGTATATCTATTCTTTGGCAGGTATGACTTATTTCAATGATTATACCATCATGCGTCCGCTCGTAATGGACTTCACAGCTGATGCAAACGTCAACAATATAGGTGACCAGTTCATGTTCGGTTCTGCCCTGATGGTGGCTCCGGTTTACGAATACGGTGCACGCAACCGCGAGGTTTATTTCCCGGCAAGCTGCGGTTGGTATGACTTCTACTCCGGCAAGTATGTGGACGGTGGCCAGAAGCTGACAGTGGATGCTCCTTATGAACGTATTCCGCTCTACGTTTGCGAAGGTGCCATTGTACCTTATGGTCCGGATATGCAATACAGTGATGAAAAACCGGCTTCGGAAATCACATTCTATGTCTATACGGGTAAGGACGGTGCATTTACACTCTATGAAGATGAAGGTGTGAACTATAATTACGAGAAGGGACAATATGCCACTATACCCTTTGCTTATAACGATGCTGAAGGTACACTGGTTATCGGTGACCGTACGGGTGACTTCCCTGGTATGCTGAAGGAACGTACTTTCAATGTAGTGAAGGTAAGCAAAGATCAGCCGCAACCGTTCGATTTAAAGGCGAAAGGCACAACAGTGAAGTATGCCGGAAAAGCGCAAACTATAAAATTATAATCAGAATGATAGACGACGGTGCCAGGGAGAGAAATCTTCCGGGTGCCGGTCTCGTTGTTCCCCGGTGCCAGAAACTTCCCTGCTTCTGAATAGCTGTAAGAGAGGAATAGGCACTCGATAATCTTTTAGATATTTATTACCATGAATAAAATCATATTGTCTTTGGCCATCGGGCTGTCCCTGCTGGTTGGTTGCAATGCTCCTAAAGAGGTAGCTGGCGATGACCGTAGCTTGGATTTTACTGCCGACTGGGCCTTTCGCTTGGGAGACGATACAGCGGCATCCCGTTCAGATTATAATGACGCAGACTGGCGGAAACTGAACTTGCCCCACGATTGGGCTGTTGAAGGAGAGTTCAGTCGGGACAATCCGTCAGGAACAGGGGGAGGTGCTCTGCCTGGTGGTATAGGTTGGTATCGTAAGACTTTTATTGCCGATAAGGTCGATGAGGGCAAGCGCTATCGCATAGATTTCGATGGTGTCTATATGAACTCCACCGTTTATATTAATGGGCATGAACTGGGAACACGCCCCTATGGATACATCTCGTTTAGTTATGATTTGACTCCTTATATTAAATGGGGGGAGAAGAATGTGATTGCTGTAAGAGTGGACAATGCCGAACAACCCAATTCACGTTGGTATTCCGGTTGCGGTATCTACCGTAATGTGTGGTTGACGAAACTGAATCCGGTGCATGTGGCACAGTGGGGTACCTACGTGACGGCAGAAGAAGTGTCGAAGAACAGTGCCCGGTTGAAGATACGTACCAGTTTACAGTACGATGTAGAGACGCAGACGGAAGATTCCGTGCAGCAGGCCGACGGTACATATGTTGTGTTCGATTCGGAAATTATTCCTCTGATTGATGTCGTCCTGCAAACCCGGTTAGTGGATGCCGACGGTCATGTGGTAGGTGAGGCTGTGTCGGAAGCTCAGCTGATGCCTGTCGCTCCGGCAGAAATGGAGCAGGAAATAGAATTGAAGAATCCTAATCTCTGGAGTATTGATGCACCTTATATGTATAAGGTAGAAAGCATCCTCAAGAATAAAGAGACCGGCGAGGTACTCGACCGTTATTATACTCCTACCGGCATCCGTACTTTCCGCTTCGATGCACAAAAAGGATTTATCC
>OGER01002316.1_pt1 | contig 11320 bp, 5 predicted proteins | sample 1570691 | NCBI WGS metagenome assembly OGER01 (sample SAMEA2582143, study PRJEB24529) | metagenome | biome: Human gut stool | place: China | collected 2011
TCGCGGCCCTCACGAATTGCCCAGACAACCAGTGACTGTCCTCTGTGCATATCTCCCGCAACAAATACGTTCTTTACATTTGTTGCATATGTTCCAGGCTCTGTAGCTACATTTGTTCTCTGGTTCAGCTCTACACCGAACGCCTTTGCAATGTATTCCTCTGTTCCAAGGAATCCTGCAGCGATCAGTACAAGTTCTGCCGGAATCTTCTTCTCGGAACCGGAAACTTCCACCATATTTCTGCGTCCGGTCTTCTCATCCACCTTGCTCTCAAGTCTGACGATTGTCAGACCATTCAGCTTACCGTTCTTATCCTTATGGAATTCCTTTACGGTTGTCTGATAGATTCGTGGATCTGTACCGAAACATGCAATCGCTTCTTCCTGGCCATAGTCGGTCTTTAACACCTTCGGCCACTCCGGCCATGGGTTATTTGCTGCCCGCTCTGCCGGTGGACATGGCATCATCTCCAGCTGGGTTACAGACTTTGCACCCTGACGGATAGCCGTTCCCACACAGTCATTTCCGGTATCACCGCCACCGATGATCACAACATTTTTTCCCTTTGCGGAAATAAATTTGTTGTCCTTAAAATTGGAATCCAAAAGGCTCTTTGTGTTGCGTGACAGATAATCGACTGCAAAATAGATTCCTTCTGCATCACGACCTGCTGCCTTGATATCACGCGCATGCTTTGCTCCACAGCAGAGGATGACTCTGTCATACTCTTTTAACAGCTCTGCACTCTTGACATCCACACCGACATTACAGCCTGTGATAAACTTCACGCCCTCTTCTTTCATAACATTGATCTTACGGTCAATGATCTGCTTTTCGAGCTTCATATTCGGAATACCATACATCAGAAGTCCGCCGACACGGTCATCTCTCTCATATACCGTAACATCATGTCCTCTCTGGTTCAGCTGATCTGCTGCTGCCAGTCCGGAAGGACCGGAACCGATGATGGCAACTTTCTTTCCGGTACGAACCTTTGGAATATGTGGTCCGGCATAACCTTCTTTGTATGCCGTCTCAATGATTCCATGCTCATTGTCCCGGACAGATACCGGATCTCCCCAGTGTCCACAGGTACATGCCTTCTCACACAGAGCCGGACATACACGGGAGGTAAACTCCGGGAAATTATTTGTCTTGTGCAGACGGTTATATGCCTGCTGATAGTTTCCGGTATAAAGCAGATCGTTCCACTCCGGTACCAGATTGTGCAGCGGACAGCCGGAAGTCATTCCGGCAACTGTCATACCCGACTGACAGAACGGGACACCGCAATCCATACAGCGTGCTGCCTGCTCTCTTTGTTTTTCTTTGGAAAGGAAGATGTGGAATTCATCAAAATTTTTGATTCGTTCCTTTGGTTCCACCGAACGCGCCTCACATCTGTCGTATTCCATAAATCCTGTTGGCTTTCCCATTGTTTCTTCCCTCCTTATGCTCTCGTGCTGGCATAAAATGCCTCAATCTGTGCCTGCTCTGCATTCAAACCTTTTTCTTCCATCTGAACGATTGCCATCTGCATACGGTTATAATCATATGGGATGACTTTCTTAAACTTCGGCAGATACTCACTGAAGTGATCGAGAATTTCCTTACCTTTTTCCGAATTGGTCAAGGTAACATGTTCTTTGATCATTTCTTTGAGCTCTAATACGTCATATTTATTGGTGACTTCCTCACTGAACACCATAGACTTGTTGGTACGCATGTACAGATCGTTGTCCTCATCTAATACATAAGCGATACCACCGCTCATACCTGCGGCAAAGTTCTTTCCGGTTTTACCAAGGATAACGACACGACCGCCCGTCATATACTCACATCCATGATCGCCGACACCCTCAACAACAGCAGTAGCTCCGGAATTTCTGACACAGAAACGTTCTCCTGCCACACCATTGATGAATGCCTTACCGCTTGTCGCACCGTACAGTGCTACGTTACCGATAATGATGTTCTCATCCTTTTTGAAGTTTACTCCTGCCGGTGGGTAAACGATCAGCTTTCCGCCGGAAAGTCCCTTTCCGAAATAATCGTTGGAATCTCCCACCAGTTCGAGTGTCAGTCCCTTTGGAATAAAGGCACCAAAACTCTGTCCGCCGGCTCCGCTGCATTTAATAATGAAAGTATCCTCATCGAGTGTATCGTCGTACTTCTTTGTAATCTCTGATCCGAAGATTGTTCCAAGCGAACGGTTTACGTTTGTTACTTCGGTATCGATCATACGCTTCTGCTTCTTATCAAGTGCCGGCTTTAACTGTTTTAAGAACTCCGTGATATCTTTGGTCTTATCCAGTTCGAAATCATATACCTGCTTCGGATCAAAAATAACCTTCTGCTTTGTTCCTGCAAACGGATTATTTAAGATATTGCTCAGGTCAAGCTTTGCTTCACGCTCGGACAGATCTCCGCGAACCTTTAAGAAATCGCTTCGTCCAACGAGTTCATCCACTGTGCGGACACCAAGTTTTGCCATGTACTCCCGAAGTTCTTCTGCGATAAAGCGCATGAAGTTCTCAACATACTCCGGTTTTCCTGCGAAACGCTTACGAAGCTCCGGATTCTGGGTTGCAATACCTGCCGGACAGGTATCCAGATTACATACACGCATCATGACACAGCCCATGGTTACCAGCGGAGCGGTTGCAAAACCAAACTCTTCCGCGCCAAGACATGCAGCAATGGCCACGTCTTTACCACTCATCAGCTTTCCGTCTGTCTCAATTCTTACTTTATTACGCAGTCCGTTCATAATCAATGTCTGATGTGTCTCTGCCAGACCAAGTTCCCACGGAAGACCTGCATTGTGGATGGAACTGCTTGGTGCAGCACCTGTACCACCGTCATATCCGGAGATCAGGACAACCTGTGCACCGGCTTTTGCAACACCGGCTGCTACGGTACCGACACCTGCCTCGGAAACCAGTTTTACGGAAATTCTTGCATCGCGGTTTGCATTCTTTAAGTCAAAGATCAGCTGTTCAAGATCCTCGATGGAATAAATATCGTGGTGTGGTGGTGGGGAGATCAAAGATACACCCGGTGTGGAAAGTCTTGTCTTGGCAATCCATGGATATACTTTCTTACCCGGAAGATGTCCACCTTCCCCAGGCTTTGCTCCCTGTGCCATTTTGATCTGGATCTCCTGCGCACTGGTCAGATAACGGCTGGTAACACCAAAACGTCCGGATGCAACCTGTTTGATTGCGGAACAACGGTTCTTTCCGTCCGGTCCGACGATCAGACGATCCTTGTCCTCACCACCTTCACCGGTGTTTGACTTACCGTGTAAGTGATTCATGGCAATGGCAAGTGTCTCATGTGCTTCCTTCGAAATAGAACCGTAAGACATCGCTCCGGTCTTAAAACGTGTCACAATAGAATCTACGCTTTCCACTTCCTCAAGCTTCACACCCTTCTTCGGGTACTCAAAATCCATCAGTCCACGCAGGTTCGTATGCTTTTCTTCTTCATCTACCAGACTCGTATACTGCTTGAACATCTCATAGTCCCCACGTTTGGTAGACTGCTGCAGCAGATGGATGGTAGCCGGATTGTACAGATGCGCATCGGCTCCGCTTCTCATCTTGTGGCGGCCCTTGCTGTCAAGGGTTACATCGGTTTCAAGTCCCAGCGGATCATAGGCTGCGGAATGAAGCGTATTGACATCGTTTTCGATATCCTTGATGGAAATTCCGCCGATACGGCTGACCGTATTGGTGAAATACTTGTCAATGACATCTTTATCAATACCAAGTGCCTCAAAAATCTTGGAACCCTGATACGACTGGATCGTAGAAATACCCATCTTGGCTGCAATCTTTACAATACCGGTGATAATTGCATGGTTATAATCATCAACTGCGGCATAATAATCTTTGTCTAACATGTGCTCGTCGATCAGCTGTTTTACGGTATCCAGTGCCAGGTATGGGTTAATTGCACTCGCACCAAAACCAAGCAGTGTTGCAAAATGATGTACCTCACGCGGCTCTCCGGATTCGAGAATCAGGGAAAGGGAAGTACGTTTCTTTGTCTTTACCAGATACTGCTGCAATGCAGATACGGCAAGCAGGGAAGGAATTGCCACATGGTTATCATCCACGCCTCTGTCGGAAAGGATCAGGATATTGGCTCCGTCTCTGTATGCACGGTCCGCCTCAATAAAGAGACGATCTACGGCTTTCTCAAGACTGGTATTCTTATAATAAATAATCGGAATGGTTTCTACCTTAAATCCGTCTACTTTCATATTGCGGATTTTCATCAGGTCTGTGTTGGTCAGAATCGGATTGTTGATCCGAAGTACTTTACAGTTCTCCGGCTTTTCCTCTAAGAGGTTTCCGGCAGATCCGATATACACCGTCGTAGAAGTAACAACCTCCTCACGGATGGAATCGATTGGCGGGTTGGTTACCTGTGCAAACAGCTGCTTGAAATAGTTAAACAGCGGCTCACGGTTTCCGGACAGCGCCGCAAGCGGTGTATCTGTACCCATCGCAGCGGTACCCTCAATGCCGTTCTTTGCCATCGGCAGGATGGAATCCTTTAAAGACTCATACGTGTAACCGAATGCCCTTTGCATTCTCTGACGTTCTTCCTGTGTGTATTCCGGCACACGCTCATTCGGGATTTTTAAATCCTTTAACATGACGATGTTGCTGTCAAGCCACTCACCATACGGACGCTTATCCGCATATCTTTCTTTTAACTCATCGTCATCAATCACACGACCCTGCACAGTATCTACAAGAAGCATTTTACCAGGACGCAGACGGTCTTTTGTCACGATATGGGTCGGATCAATATCGAGAACTCCGACCTCGGAAGAAAGAATCAGATAGTCATCGTCTGTAATGTAATAACGGGATGGACGCAGACCGTTACGGTCAAGAACCGCTCCCATCATATCTCCATCGGAGAACAGGATGGATGCAGGCCCGTCCCAAGGCTCCATCATAGTTGCATAATACTGATAGAAATCTTTCTTTTTCTGTGTCATCACGGCGTTGTTTGCCCATGGCTCCGGAATCATGATCATGACTGCCAGTGGCAGATCCATGCCACTCATCACCAGAAACTCCAGCGTATTGTCCAGCATTGCGGAGTCAGATCCTTCGGTGTTGACGACCGGAAGTACCTTCTGGAATTCCCCACGCAGCTTGCCGGATGCCATCGTCTCTTCCCGGGCAAGCATCTTGTCTGCATTACCGCGGATGGTGTTGATCTCACCGTTATGTACAATAAAACGGTTTGGATGTGCTCTCTCCCAGCTTGGATTTGTGTTGGTAGAGAAACGGGAATGTACGGTTGCAATTGCAGACTCATAATCCTTATCCTGCAGATCGGAGAAGAACTGACGCAACTGCTCTACAAGGAACATTCCTTTATATACGATCGTTCTGCTCGAAAGAGAAGCAACGTAGCTGTCATCGTTGGACTGCTCGAATACACGGCGTGCCACATACAGCTTGCGGTCAAAATCAAGTCCCTTCTCCACATCTTCCGGTCTTTTGATGAACGCCTGCATGATGCATGGCATACATCCTCTGGCCTTGTCGGAAAGCTTGTCCGGATGAATCGGTACCTGTCTCCATCCGAGGAATTCCATTCCTTCCTTCTCGACAATTACCTCAAACATCTTCTTTGCCTGATTGGTCTTTAACTCATCCTGTGGGAAGAAAAACATTCCGACGCCGTAATCTCTCTCTTCTCCCAGCTCGATTCCAAGCGGCTCTACCGCTTTCTTAAAGAACTTATGGGAAATCTGAAGAAGAATACCAACACCATCTCCAGTCTTTCCGTCGGCATCTTTTCCGGCTCTATGCTTTAAGTTCTCAACAATTTTCAAGGCATTTTCCACGGTCTGGTGGGTCTTGATACCTTTGATGTTTACCACAGCACCAATTCCGCAGTTGTCATGTTCGAAACTCGGATCATATAATCCTTTGGCGGTTGCTGTGCTCTCATTCCATTGCTCTTTCATAGAACTATCCTTTCGTTGTAAATCATTCATGAGTTGCTTTTTCTTAACTGATTCTCATTTTACTCCTATAACCGCCTCTTGTAAATCATTTTTTTCGTTCTATTGTCTGATAATATGTCTATTGTTTATTTAGTGCATTATTGTCAGATAATATTTTGTTTTTTCTTATATATTAACCGTTTTTTAAACAATAACGCGGTCATATTCATGAAATATTTTTTCATAAATATGACCGCATTTTCTGTTTTTATTAAGTTGTTTTTATTTTACAAACAATTTATATCTGAAATTCATTCACCGTCTGCTGCAATGTTCCGATGCTGTCCAAAACCTTTTCCCGTCTTCCTTTCCCCATAACTTTTCCTCCTTGGTATTTTTATATTTTAACACTGCTATACTTTAACGCGATAAACAAGTAAAAAGGAAAAAGGCATCTGATTTTTTCCAAATCAGACACCTTGAAAACCCCCTATCCCTGCTGGTCAATCGCCTGTCCTGTCCGGTAATAGGTAAAATCGGCTGTAACCAGAACTCTTTGATTCTCATCCATAAGTTTCACGGTATACACGCCGATCCGTCCTCCCTGTCTTTGTACTTCTGCCTCACCGTACACATAGCCGGTATCTTTCACAGCCTCCAGATAATTCATTTTCCCGTCAATCGTTGTAACATAATTTCCATAGGTGGATGCCGCCACACCGGCAAGTGTATCGGCAAGTGCATACGCACATCCGCCATGCATTCCACCGTAAATATTCGTAAAATGCTCATCCATGCGCATTCTTCCGTAAGCATAGCCTTCCCGCACTTCCAGCAGTTCCATTCCCAGAAGCTGTGCAAACGGATTTTTCTCCAAAAGCTGATTCAGCTTCTGTGGGGTCAGTTCCTGTGGCTGCTGTGACTGTTGTACTGCCTTTTGTTCTGTTGTTTTCGTGGCAGAAATATGTTTGTGTTTCTTACTCATGTTTTCTTCCTTTATTAACGTTTTTTATCTGTCCTGCCTCTATCTGCTTTTCAGATATTTCTATATCTCTGTACGGGGATACAGTGCATCTAAACTATATACCCAAAATAAAAAAACGGACAATGACATATGTCAACGTCCGTCTTCTTCATCCATTTTTTCAATTATCGGCTACTACCTATAGCAAAACGAACATCATAAACCGGACAGATTAGTTTTCATCCTGCATTTTTGCAAGTTTCTTCGCCTGGTCCGCCGCGATACATGCATCGATAATCTCCTGGATATCTCCGTCAAGAATCTTGTCCAGCTTGTATAATGTAAGGTTGATGCGGTGATCCGTCACACGTCCCTGCGGGAAATTATAAGTACGGATCTTCTCCGAACGGTCTCCGGTTCCGATCTGGCTGCGTCGTTCCTCAGACTCTGCATCCTGCTTCTTCTGCAGTTCGAGATCATACAGCTTGGTACGCAGCAGTGCAAACGCTTTCTCCTTGTTCTGGATCTGTGATTTTTCGGTCTGACTGTAAATCACGATACCGGTCGGATAATGCGTCAGACGCACAGCAGAGTCCGTCGTATTGACACACTGTCCACCATTTCCGGACGCTCTCATAACGTCGATACGGATGTCTTTGTCGTCAATATGCACTTCCACATCCTCAGCCTCCGGCATAACTGCAACACTGCAGGTTGATGTCTGAATACGCCCCTGGGATTCCGTCTCCGGAACACGCTGTACACGGTGCACACCGGATTCATATTTCAGTACAGAATATGCGCCTGCTCCAGTCACCATAAAGTTGACCGACTTCATGCCTCCGATTCCAGTTTCATCTGCCTCAAGTGTCTCCACTTTCCAGCCACGGCGCTCTGCGTAGTGTACATACATACGGTAAATTTCAGCCGCAAAAAGCGCAGCTTCCTCTCCACCGGCGCCTGCACGAATCTCCACAATAACGTTCTTGTCGTCGTTCGGGTCTTTTGGCAGAAGCAGAATCTTTAATTTCTGTTCCAGCTCTCCCAGACGGCTCTTTGCCTCATTTAATTCTTCCTTTGCCAGTTCGCGCATTTCCTCATCGGATTCCTCATCAAGAATTGCAAGGGAATCCTCTATCGTCTGCTTACATGCCTTGTATTCCTTGTAGGCATCCACGATTGGCTGCAGATCACTCTGCTCTTTCATCAGTTTCCGGAAGCGGTTCGGATCGTTTGCCACATCCGGCTCGCTCAATGTATTCATTAACTCCTCATAATGATGAAGTAAATCCTCTAATTTATCAAACATAATCTATCCTCTCTTTTCACATAGGTGTTTGTGTCCGCAGACCACACGGTCATTTCGCGCAAGATCTTTTTTCACGCAGACGTCCTCAAATCCGGCCTCTTTCATCATAGATGATACCGCCCATCCCTGGTCATATCCGATCTCAAACAGCAGATACCCTCCATCGGTCAGATAATCCGGGCTTTCCTGGATGATCTTCCGGTAGAAGAACAGACCATCTTCTTTTCCGTCCAGTGCCTCATGCGGTTCAAATTCCGACACCTCCGGCATCAGAAACGGAATTTCATCGCTGCGGATGTATGGTGGATTTGACACAATCACATCAAACGTTTCATCCGCAACATCCTCAAACAGATTGCTTCTCTCGAAAATGGCAGGAACATCATTTAATTTTGCATTTTCCTTTGCAACATTGATCGCCTGTTTGGAAATATCATATCCATATCCCCCGGTACCGTGTACATTTTTCAAAATACTGATCAGCACACATCCGGAACCGGTACACATATCCAGCACCTTCATCCCCGGTTTTACAACCTTCAGTGCTTCCTCCACCAGGGTTTCCGTATCCTGTCGCGGAATCAGCACATTGGAATTCACATGAAATGTCATCCCCATGAATTCCTGTTCCCCGGTGATATACTGAAGAGGCACTCGCTCTGCCCTCTTTTTAATCAGCACTTCAAATTCATGCTGCAGTTCCTCCGGCATCTCTTCGTCAATATGCATATAATAGTAAGTGTGGTCAATTTTACATGCCATGGTCAAAAGCAGCCATGCATCATTTCTGGCATCTGCAATGCCAGCCTCACACAGGCTTTTTTCTCCCGAAACAATTGCTTCCCTATAGGTCATACATTCTCTTCCTTCTGCCACTTTCTCCAGTCAAACACAGCTTCCACCGAAGCGATTCCCACTTCGATCATCTCATCATCCGGCTCTCTTGTTGTCATCTTCTGCATCCAGAGTCCCGGTTTGCTCAGTATATTCACCAACCAGTTATCATATCTTCCCGCCAAACGGATAAACTCATAAGATACTCCGGCGATCACCGGAATAAGAAGAAGTCTGAGCACCAGCTGCAAAATACGCGAATCCACACGGATAAACAAAAAGAACACGATAGATATCAGCATTACAATCAACAGGAAACTGGTACCGCAGCGCTTGTGCTGCCGGGAACTTTTCCGGACATTTTCCACATTCAGTTCCATTCCGTGTTCGATGCAATTGATGCATTTATGTTCCGCTCCGTGGTACATAAACACTCTCTTAATATCAGGTGTCAGGGAAATCAGCGCAATATATCCGATAAAAATCGCCAGACGGATCAGTCCCTCCAGCAACGCAATCACCGTATCCGATGCAATAACTTTATGAAAGATCCCGGACAGAAAATATGGCAGGAAAAAGAAAAGTCCCAGCGCAAAAACAACGGAAAATGCAACGGTTCCGCCCATCATTGCCTTCTCCTGCTTTTTTTCTTTCTCTTCCTGCGCCTTTCGTTCCTCCTGCGTCATGGCTTCTTTTTTCTTTTTTTCATCCTCATCGTCTTCAAAAAAGGAAGCCGAATACATGAGTGTCTGCATGCCAAGGATCAGTGATTCTATAAAATTAATGACACCACGGATGAATGGCAGACGCCGCAGTTTTTTATTTTTAATCGTTTCTTTAAATGTAGAAACTTTTACATCAATGGTGTGATCCGGCTTGCGAACGGCAACCGCATAACGGTCTTCGTTTTTCATCATGACACCTTCCATGACTGCCTGCCCGCCAACTCCTGAATATTTCATATTTCCCCCTGTAAGAGAAAAAGGTTGAGGCAATACACAGCCTCAACCTTTTTACGTGACTTATCAATTCTATTTCATGCCATACTTCTTGTTGAACTGTTCGATACGTCCACGAGCCTGGTTAGCCTTCTGCTGTCCAGTATAGAATGGATGACACTTAGAACAGATTTCTACGTGGATCTCCGGCTTTGTAGAACCTGTAACGAATGTGTTTCCACAGTTGCAGGTAACGGTTGCCTGATAATAATCTGGATGGATTCCTTCTCTCATGATTTTCACCTCTTTATATTCTTATCGTTTTCTGTAATCAGTCTTCCGGCTGATTCTGGTTCCTGTCACACTCTTTATACCCGTATGCCCGATCCGCATATGATACTTATTACAAGAGCGACACTTTCGTCCGTTTACATCCCGATAAACAGCTTAATTATTGTAACATAGCGTCCATGCAAATGCAATAGAAATTTAAAGAATTCTGTTTTTTCTTACAAGATTGATAAAATCAGCATTTGTACGCGTGTGTGCAAACATATTTAAAATATTCTCCACAGCCTCATCCGACCGCATGCCGTTTAATGCCCGGCGCATATTCTCCACGCCCTCACGCTCCTGCGGATCAAGCAGCAGATCGTCTCTTCGCGTGCCGGACTTCACAATATCCACCGCCGGGAAAATTCTCTTTTCGGAAAGTTTCCGGTCAAGAACAAGTTCCATGTTACCGGTTCCCTTAAATTCCTCAAATACCACGTCATCCATCTTGCTTCCGGTATCGACCAGTGCCGTGGCAAGAATGGTCAGGCTTCCGCCTTCTCTCATATTCCGGGCTGCACCAAAAAACCGTTTCGGCATGTGCAGTGCCGCCGGATCAAGACCACCGGAAAGTGTCCGGCCGCTCGGCGTACAGGTCAGGTTGTAGGCACGTGCCAGACGTGTGATACTGTCGAGGAGAATCATCACATCCTTTTTATGTTCCACCAGACGTTTTGCACGCTCAATAACCATTTCCGATACCCGCTTATGGTGTTCCGCGGTCTCATCAAAAGTGGAATAAATGACCTCTACATTTTCGCCCTCAATCGCCTCTTTAATATCGGTTACTTCCTCCGGCCGCTCGTCAATCAGCAGAATGATCAGATGCATCTCCGGGTTATTTTCCTTTACCGACTTGGCAACTTCCTTTAAAAGCGTTGTCTTACCTGCTTTCGGCGGGGATACAATCATGCCACGCTGCCCTTTACCGGTCGGGGAAACAATATCCATCACACCCA
>OGER01002334.1_pt1 | contig 11264 bp, 10 predicted proteins | sample 1570691 | NCBI WGS metagenome assembly OGER01 (sample SAMEA2582143, study PRJEB24529) | metagenome | biome: Human gut stool | place: China | collected 2011
ACCGAGATCTACACTCTTTCCCTACACGACGCTCTTCCGATCTGGATGGAAGGCTTTTTCTCCGGCGTGGTCCTGCGCGCCTCGGTCTGGGCTTTCTCCAATTCCTCACCACGGCGGCCGTTGTTGATGATCCCGTCGATCATGCCGTAGTCATCCTCCAGGGTCATTTCCGCCGTGCGCAGCGGGTTTTCCGGCTCCACGGGAACGGATACGATCTGCCCGTTGATGCTGGCGAACAGCTCCGGCCGCTTGAATTGCTCGGTGTATTTCTGGATCATGTCCGGGGGCAGGGACGCAAAACTCTCCGGCCCCAGGCCCACCACCAAGAAGGTGCCTGCCACAATGTCGTAAATCTCCCCATGCTCGTCCCGGAGAGAGCGGTTCAGGTCCAGACCGATGAGCTTGCCCTCGTCGTTCAGCACCAGCCCCACCGGATCGTCAAAGGGATAGGAGGCGGCAATGTCGCCGCCCACCTCCGCTTGCAGCGCATGGAGGCCGGGGTCGATTTCCTTCACATAGGGTTCCTTCATGGGCTCCACCACCAGGACAGTCAACTTCTCCGGCGCGGTATGTTCGGGTGCGTCTCCGCTGGGGATGGCAAAGGCGCGGCTGCCGTTGGCCATGATGAGATACTTTCCGTCCTCGGACTCGTGGTGGAAACCGTATCCGGCCGCCTCCATCTGTTCCCGGCTCATATCCGTCACATGGAAGGTGCCCCTGGGAGTCCGCACCGTCTCGCCGGTCTCTCGGTCATCCGGGGTGGGCGCCGCTTGCTGCCCGTACAACTCCGCTTCATACTCCCGGTTTGCCTGCTCCGCAAAGGACAGCATCTCGTCCACATGGGACTGATCCGGGTTTTCAATGGCCTCCCGGATCGCCTGGGGGTCCACATCCAGAAATTCCTCATAGCCGGTGGCGTCCTTGAACTTCTCGATCTCCGAAGGCAGATAGTCCTCCTGGGTCTGCCCCAGGGCGGCCAGTTTCTCGTCCAGGGCGGAGATGCGCCCGGCCATCAGGTTTTCGTAGATTTCTTCCTTTGCCGCGTGTTCCTCCGGGTGCTCGGCGGCATACTGCGGATCGTTCTGCCGGAAAAACTCGTCCATATCGTAGGCAAGGTCCATGGCCCATTCCGAAATTTCTTCTTCGGGGATGTCATCCTGGAAGGTCATTACTCGGTATTCCTCCGGGATGCTACCGCGCTCACCATCGTAATACTCATGGAAGCTGTCCCCGGTATCCCGCACATAGCCCAGGTCGGTGAACTGGCCGCTTTCCTCCAGGGCGATGTCCCGCCCGTAGGCTTCATAGTCGATGTAATTGCGCAGATGCTCCGGCACCTGCATGGCGTCCAGTTCCTCGATATAATACCGGCCCAGATCATCGTGGTCATGGATGTCGGGGTAAACATCGTAACAGTCCAGGTTTTCCGTCAGGTTGATAAGCTCCTGGATGCTGCCCGTGTGATCGCCGATCTCCATAGCCGCCTGAAACCGCTCATATTCATCCTGGCTCATATCATCCAGTTTGGAAGCCAGGTAGTTCAGCTCGTCCAGGTTTGCATACTCACCCAGCAGGTCATAGAGGCCGTCCACATAGCAGTCGTAGTCCGTGATGAACCATTCCTCATAGGTCTGCCCGAAGTCGTCCTTCGCACCGATCCCGATACGCTCAAAGACCTTTTTCAGTTCCTCCGCCGTGGTGGGGAACTTCACCCATTCGCCCACAAGGGCACCCTCGTTATATTTGCCCAGGTTGGTGATGAAAGCGGCAAAGGGATAATCTTTGTCATAGTCATAATGGGGCATAACGACACCTCCTTACAGTTCCGGCGCAGACTTTTCCCGATGGGGCTGCGCCTTGCTCTGATTGGCACATTCCTTCCGGCTCTGCTCCAGCCGCTCCTTGATGGAGGGCTTTTTCTCCGTCTGCCTCTCCCTGGGACGCTCATGCTCCCACTCGTCGCCGGAAAGGGTGAGATACCCTTTACTGGTGAAGCACCCCTGTTCCTCCCGCATGGCGTGGTTGCCGAAAGGAACGGGATCAATGGCGTCCAGCAGCTCCGGGGGCAGAAGGACATCCAAATGCTGCGCCAGATAGCGCCAGCCCACATCCTCCACCTTGCGGATGTTGGGCTCCAGAATGAAATACTCGGTATTCGCGGGAAACTCCCGGAACTGCTCCAGGGTGGTCAGTCGGAAGGGAGACTCCTGGACAGCGGCCAGGAGGTCACGGTCCTCCGGGGAAAGTCCGGCAAGCGCCTGGGCCGCTGCCTCCAGTTCGCTTGCGTCACCGCCTGCGGGGAGCAGCGGCTTCAAATGCTCCATGAAGTTGACCTCGGTTTTACTTTTTGCCATGCACACCATCCTTTCGTTTGGGAAACTCCAACTTGAAATTGACATACTTGCCGCCGGTATCGTCCAGGATCACCACGGCGTCATAGGTGGAACCTTTCTTCTCCGACCACATCCCCTTGACGGAAGTGTGGCCTTTTTTCAGAAGGTCGGCCGCCATCTTCCGGGTCATTTCCTTGCGGCGGCTGGTCCAGAAACGGTCATTCTTCCACATGACAAACTGGCAGGCCCGGTCCGAACAGGCGAAATTCTTCTTGCCTTCATAGACCGGCTTGCCGCAGCGGGGGCAGAGGCCCACCGTCTCTTTCTCCGGCTGGAACAGCTTTTGCCCATCCTCGGAAATGTGGGAGTATTTCCGCACCAGCTCCGCCGCCATTGCCTCGATCCCGTCCATGAAGTCCTCCGGCGACGCCTGGCCCTTTGCCACCTCGTTCAACCGCTGCTCCCAATCCGCTGTGAGCTTGGGAGAGGTCAGCAGCTCCGGCAGCACCGTGACCAGGTTAACGCCTGCCTTTGTAGGGATCAGGTTCTTGCCCTTGCGCTCCACGAACCCGCCGGACACCAGCTTTTCAATGATGGCCGCCCTTGTCGCCGGGGTGCCCAGGCCCTTGCGTTCTGCCTCGTCCGGCATATCTTCCTTGCCCGCATTCTCCATGGCCGACAGAAGGGTGTCCTCCGTGTAGGGCTTGGGGGGCGAAGTGAAGTGCTCGGTGACGGAGGCGGAGACCGGCTCAAAGACCTGCCCCTCGGTCAAGGCGGGAAGAACACCCTCGGCATCTTCATCCTCCGGCTTCTCCTTCAGGGAGGAACGGAACACCTCCTGGATGGCGCGCCAGCCCTGGGAAAGCACCTGCTTTCCTTTTGCCGTGAAGGTATGTCCGCCGCAATCAAAGGTGGCCGTGACCGCCTCATACACGAAAGGCTCCGCCGCCGCACACAGCAGCTTGCAGCAGACCAGCAGAAGGATATTGCGCTCACCCACAGGCAGCCCCGGAACGTTCGCTTTCTCCAGTTCCAGCGTCGGCAGGATCGCGTGATGGTCAGATACCTCCTTGTCGTTCACCAGCGCCAGAACATCGGGGAAAAACTCCGGGCAGGCATCGAAGGGCGTCACCCGTGCTGCCAGATGCAGAACCACGGAGGCGGTCTCCGCCATGTCGCCGGTCAGATACCGGCTGTCCGTGCGGGGATAGGTCAGCAGCTTCTTTTCATAGAGCGATTGGGCGTAGTCCAGGGTTTGCTTGGCCGTGTAACCGAACACCCGGTTCGCCTCCCGCTGCAAGGTGGTCAGGTCGTACAGTTTGGGCGGGTTCTCCGTCTTTTTCTCCCGCACCAGGGATACACACACGGCCCGCTGCCCGTCACAGGCATCCCGGATGGCCTGGGCGTCCTCCGGGGAAACAATGCGGTCGCTGACCGCCTCGGCCCCCTCCAGCGCCAGCCGCACATAATGGTATTTCTCCTTGCGGAACAGGACGATCTTACTGTCCCGGTCGGCCAGCATCGCCAGGGTGGGCGTCTGCACCCGCCCAATATTTAACGTTCGATGATACAACACCGAAAAGAGCCGTGAGGCATTGATACCAATAAGCCAGTCCGCCTTTTGGCGGCAAAGCGCCGATTGATACAGCGGGTCATAGTCCGCGCCGGGGTGCAGGTCGGCAAAGCCCTCCCGGATTGCCGCATCCTCCATCGAAGAAATCCAGAGACGGGAGAAAGGCTTGGAACATCCGGCAGCCTCATAGACCAGCCGGAAGATCAGCTCGCCCTCGCGTCCCGCGTCGCAGGCGTTGACCAGTTCCGTCACATCGGGGCGCTCCATCAGGGAACGGAGAATGTGGAACTGGTCAGCCTTTTCCTCGGACACCACATAGTGGAAGGGGGCGGGCAGGATGGGAAGGTCCTCATACCGCCACTTCTTATAGCGGTCATCGTAGGCGGCCGCGTCCGCCAGTCCCACCAGATGACCAATGCACCAGGAAATGAGCCAGCCGCCGCCTTCAAAATAGCCATCGGCCCTGGATGTGACACCCAGGGCCGATGCGATACTCTTTGCTACACTCGGTTTTTCGCAGATCACCAATTTGCTCAATTCTGCTCCTCCTGTTCTCCCTGTTCAGGAATGTCCTCGTTTTCGTATTCCTCGTCCTCGAACTCATAGTCGTCCGGGTCGGCGCTGACCTTTGCGCCCTGCTTGGGCTTGATGAACTTGATGTAGGCGAAGGCTCCGCCACCGCCCAGAGCCGCCAGCAGCAGGATCAGCACCAGGGCGCCGCCGCTGCCGGACTCCTTCTCCGGCTCCGGTTCAGGCTCCGGCTCCACCTCCGGCGCTTTCCCGGCACACTCGCTCATATTCACCGCGCAGACCGGACAGGCGGTATTTACCGCACCAGCCTGGCATTTCTCGGTGCAGGTACAAGCAGCTGGCTTTTCCTCCGTCTGTCCGTCCTCCAGCAGCGCCATCAGGTCGGCTTCATCCACCTGGTTCAAGAAGTGAACGGCGGTCTCCTTGTCCTCGTTGGCCCGGTCGATCAGGGTGTAAAAATAGTTGCCCGCTTTTGTGGTCACGGTGATAAGCTGTTTGTCGCCGTAATAATCGTCCACCAGCGTGGCGTTGCCCTCCGGGGTAAGGGGCTGGCCCTCCGGCTCCATGCCCCCGGTGGCGGGTTCCTCGGTGGGTTCCGGCGTCGTCTCGGCGGACTCTCCCGTGTAGTAGTCGCCATCCCCACCGCCCGCAAAGGCGGTGACGGAGAAGGCGGTCATGCACAGGACCACCACCGTCAGGGACGCCAAAAGGCGGAAAACTCTGTTACGCTTCATCTTCGCCGTCCTCCATTCCTTTCATATCCTCGTCGTCGGGGTCCGGCGCCGCCTCCGCCTCCATCATCCCGTCGGGCAGGGTGATAAGGCCGCTGGCGTAGGCCTTCAGGAAGGCGGTCAGCTCCTTGTTGTCCATGCGCACCGCCTTGACCATGCGGACGATCTCCAGGTTTTCTTCCTCGGTGAGCTGCGCCTCCAGCTCCCGAAGTCGCTTCTGCTGGGCGGAGATCTTCTCCTTCGTCTTTTCGATGTCTTTGCGAATCTTCTCAACCGTTGCCATGTGTGCAAAACTCCTTTCCAAATCGTTCTCTCCAGGAATAGTTCCGCCCCAGGCCCTTGACCGTTTTCAGGTTTTTCCGGGCGTTGTCCTCCAGCGCCAGGGCGCGGCGGAACAAATCGGGATGCTGCTCCCGCAGGGCGGTGATCTCGTCGGGTTTCATGCTGGGACAGAAAAAACAGGACGATTTTCCCGGCTGGGGCAGCCCTGCCGCCTCGATCTGCCGGATGCAATCGTCCCGCGTCCATCCCCATTCCATCAGGGGATACCACTTGCTGTATTTTCGGTCGGCCAGGTCTCCCAGCAGCACCTTGTCGCTGCGGTAGCCCTCGCCCGCGTCGTAGCCGATGAACTTGACCACCCGTTTGCCCGCCGCCCACGCCTTTTGACACGGCGGGTAATGGTTGCAGAACTTTTCCTGCGGCCCGATCTTGTGTTTCAGGGAACACCGCTTGAAGCCGTAGGCAATGGACGGTAGGCTGCAACTTTGCAGACATTCATCCTCCAGCGTCAGCCGTTTCCCGTCACGGGTGGTCTTATACACTCTGATAATGGGAGGCATCCCGTGGTCCTTCAGCCAGCGGTCCATCACCTCCAGATAGGCGTAGGTGTGGGGATGCTCTGCCCCCGTATCCGCAAAGAGAATCAGGTCCACCGGGATACGGTGCTGGTGCAGCCCGATCAAAAGGGCGGTGCTGTTGGCGCCGCCCCCATAGGAAACCATATTGATGCTTCATCACCTCCATCAGTTGTACGGCGGTCTGCCGTATGCGTAGAAATGGGACTGCCAGTAGCTCGTGTTCAGGTTGGAATACTGGATGGGGTCGCCGCAATGCAGCATCATCCCGTCGCCCACATAAATGCCTACATGAGATACGCCGGTTGTGTCGTAGGTGCCCACGAAGAACACCAGATCGCCGGGCTGGGGGTCGGATACTGGGGTGGAAATATTGTAGAGCCCCTGTGCGCCCAGCCGCCCGGTATTGCACAGGCCGCTGTTGGTCAGCACATAACTGACGAATCCGCTGCAATCGAAAGAAGTGCTGGGACTGCTGCCGCCCCACACATAGGGATAACCCAGGTATTTTTCCGCCTCGGTAATGAGGGTGTTGAACCGCTCGTCCGTCAGGTATTCAGCGGGAATCTCCCAGGCGGTGGGAGGGTTGTCGATGTACTTGTTCACATACCCGGAGGACGGGAACAGATCGGGGCGGTTGCCCAGGGTGGACATATAGGTGGCATACAAGGAAAGCTGTTCCTCGCCCATCATGTAGACAGGCACATGGGAGAGGTCGAAGTTTTCCAGCGTGACGGTGCAGATGGTCCAGGTATAGGGCACCCGAACCGTATAGGTGTTGCCCTCGCTGTCCGTCCGTGTCTCCGTCCGATAGCGGGTCTCCGTGGTCACGGTTTCGGTGAGAATGTATTGCTTGTCAAAGAGGGTTTGAAGGTCGCCCTGTACCTGGTCAATGGTGAACACCCCTTCATGGAGTGCCGACAGAATGGAGATCAGCACATAGGGGTCGTGCTCAATCTCGTCCAGATCAAAGTGATACTCGTCATAGTCGTGGGTGGCCTCGTAGGTATCCAGATACTCCCGCAATTCATCCTCTTTGGCGCAGTAGGCTTCTTCCGCCGCCAGCATGTCGGCATCCTCGGAGAGATAGGAGGACGCCATAATGTTGGACACCCCGCCGCCGAACATGGAGGAACAGGATTGCAGGGAGCCCAGCAGCATTACCAGCAGAAGACCGATGCCGCCCACGATCAACGCGCCCTTCCAATGCCGTTTCAGGAAAAGGGCGGTGCGCTTGGACTCCTGGGCGGTTTTCTTGGCCGCCTTTGCCGTGGTCTCCGCTGTTTTCCCGGCCTGGGCGGTCTTGCCCGCCGCCCGGTATGCCGCCGCATATTGCTTTTGCAGCTTCCGTTTCTGCCACAGGCGGGAGATGGGATTGGATGCAAGCTGGGGGTTCTCCGCCACGGCTTTCCGATAGTAGAAATCCGCATTGGCCTTGACCGCCGCCTGCTCCGCCTTTGCCGCGTCCCGCCAGGGTTTCAGCTTGCGTTCCGCCCGCCAGTTCTGGACACGGCGGTTTCCGTAGCCCACAGCCTTCTCAAAGCTACGTTCCCCCAGGTGGCCCGACTGGACGCCGGAATTTTCCTGCTCCACCTCTCGGACCTTGCCGTGGATGGCTGCGCCTGCCTCCTGGATGGGGCGGGACAGCGGATTGGCATGTTGGGGGGATGGCAGTTTGGATGGAACAGCGGTCTTTGCCGCGTCCAGCCGGTCCGCCGCCTTGTCCGACTTGCGGATGGCCCCTTGCAGCTCCGGCTTGGCCTGGTCCGCCTCGGAAAACTGCAATCGGGAGGATGGACGGCCCGCTGCCGCCTCGCCCTCCCGATAGGTTCTGCGCTGTTTCCGGCGCTTCTTCTTGGCTGCTGCCTGTTCCCGGTGCAGTTCCACACGATCCACTACTTTCCCAGCGGCACCCGCCGTGTCGCCGGAGGCGGAATGGTCCTGCTCCGGCGTCCGGTCAGAGGGATAGGTCGTCTCGCCCGTAACCAGATTGACGGATACTGCCCCGTCACGGGTCATCTTCTGCGCCTCCTTTTCGGGGGCTTTCCATTCTTTCAAGGTGCGTCACCTCCTGTTCCATAGGGGCAGATGTCGGCACACGCCCCGGTTTCGATCATGGCGATGTACTGGAAAATGGGATAGGCCTGGGGCGGGCAGACCGCGTTCCCCAGGGTTTTCAGCCGCAGCGCCCGGTTGTCCGTGTCCTCGGTCATGCGGGGGACTCCTTCGGGCTCGGCACGCCAAAGGATGCGTCCGTCCATTTCGGGGGGAATCCCATGAGCCATTCCACCCAGTCCGGGTTCAGCGCCGCTTTCTCGGAAAGGGGCTGCTCCTGCCGGATCACCTGAGCCGACAGGTTGGAGGACGGGGATTTGTCCCGGAAGGCCGCCGGTTTCAGGGTGGAACGGTAGCCCTCCGATGCTGCCGGGGTCAGATAGAACACCGCCGCCGACAGGGACAGGCTCCAGATCGACCCGTCCTTGTTCCGCTTGCGGAATATCCCATTGTCCGACAGGAACACATCCAGGCTGGCAGCATCCCGCCCCGTGGATTTGTCGGAGGCAAGGGGTGTGGGAAACATCAGCCGCGACGATAAAAGTTCGCTGGCGCTCATGCCATGCGCCGACACCGCAAGCCGGAAATACGAATGGGAGAACAGCGTATCCCGCTTTTGCCAGGTCAAAGATCGTTTTGTCGAGCCCCATATTGATGAAGCCAGCAACATTTTCCCCAAGCACCCAACGGGGCCGCAGTTCGGCAATAACGCGGCACATCTCCGGCCACAGGTAGCGTTCATCCGCAAAGCCCCGCCGTTTTCCTGCGGTGGAGAAAGGCTGGCACGGGAATCCGCCGGAGAGGATGGTAATGGTTTCAAGTCCTGTTTTTTCAAAAAACGCCTCCTTCGTGAATGTGGTGATGTCGCGGAACTTCGGCACATCCGGCCAATGTTTTTGCAGGATGGAATAGGGATAGTCCGCCCACTCGCATTGACAGACCGTTTCAAAGCCCGCCGCCTCCGCCGCAAGGTCCAGCCCGCCGATGCCGGAAAACAGGCTGACATGGGTGAGCTTATTCATGGCTGATCTGCTCCCCAGGGATCAGCTCCGCCCGGAACCGCTTGATGACCGCCGCCTCCAATTCATCCTGACAAAAGTTGCTGTCAGCGGAAAGACCCAGCTTGCGGCGCAGCCTGTTCAGCGTCTTTTCATAGTTCCCGTATTTCTTTTGCAGTCGGAGAAAATCTTTCTCGTTCTGTGCCTGCGACAGACACTTGGCGATGCTGTACCAGGTTACCAGGAACATGTGCAGTTCGCTCACCAGCAGCCGGAATCCGCTGCCGGGGATCAGATAGTGTTCCTCCTGGCGGCCGCCGCCCGGTTCGGGTTCGTCGTCCTCACACTCCACATAGAAGGCGTCCAGCTCGCACAGCTCCCGCGCCTTCATCCCGGCAAGGTCCGCCTTGTCGCCGAACACCAGGTAACGGCCGGGAATGTTCCAGGCGTCAAACTTGTCATCGGCGATCTGGCCGTACCGCTTCGCCGCCGCAATGAACGCCTCCACATCCTCCCGGTCCTTGATTTTTCCGGCAAGGAAGGCAAGCTGATGAAGCAGCCCGTAGAGATGCACTTCCTCGTCGATATGTGCCTCATAGGTCTTTTCCTCGATGACATACAGCTTTTCCTGTTCCATATCCTTATCCCATCCTTTCCTTCCATTCCAGCCGCATTTGCCCATCATCCAGCAGCAGACGGATCACATTTTTGCCCTGGGGCGTAATCAAGGTCTGCTGTCCAAAATGCCCATATTTCCAGAAGTCCTTCACACGGAATAATCCGTTATTGGAGGGCTTGGCATAGGGCAGAAGGTATCCGGCCGGGCAGCGGTACAGAAATCCCGCGTCCATCAGGAAACGGCAAAACGCACGCTCCCCGATTTGCAGTTCTTTCGCCGTGGCTCGGATATTGGTGCAGTTTTCTTCATGGACAAAGGCGTCATAAAAATCTGCTTTCGGCCGCAGCCGTTCCACCTCGCCGGAGAGCTGCCGGTTTTTCTCATGCTCGGCAAGAAGCTGGTCGGCAAAAGCCAGCAATATTTCCGGTTTTTCCGCCGCCTGCTCCAGAAGGGAGGCAGTCATGTACCCGCCCGTCTTGCGGATCATGGGGAGAACTTCGTCAAACACCCATTTTTCAAAGCGTTCCGCACCAGGCAGCCGACTATGAACGATCAGGCGGTACACATCACCCTCCGGGATGAATGTCAATTCCTGTACGCCTCCTTCTGTAAGGGCGCCCCGTTTCAGGGCCCCCTTACAATGCGTATTGATGGCGTTCCTCGGTTTTGCATATCCCAGGGCTTTCGCAACATCAAATCCGCAAAACAGATAATTGCCGTTTTCTTCGATCACTCGGATGCTGCCAAATTCGCGGTTATTGAAAACCGCCATCTTGTTATCCATTCTGGTCCTCCTTTTCGTCGTCCACAGTTTCGTGTGCAACCTCGCTGGGCTTGGTGGTGAGCAATTTATAGAGCTCGGTGTCTTTCGGGAAGTCATCCGCAAAGGGCAGGATGACATTGTTGAAGAACAGCAGCCCGTGGCCCGGCTCGGAGTTGGTCACATAGGCAAGCTGCTCCGATGAAATGTTCAGCCGCTCCGCCAGTATCTTCCGGTCTCCCGCCGCCTGGTTGAGCATATAGATGAAGTCGCTGTTTTCCAGGATGTTTTCGATCTCCGGGGAGGAAAGCAGGTCTTTGGGGTTCTGGGTCGCCCCGGTAGGGATACCGCCCCATTTTCTGAACCGTTTCCAAATCTCGGCGCTGTATGCGGCGGTCTGTTCCTCCTTCAGCAAAAGGTGGAACTCGTCCACGAAATACCAGGTGGAGCGCCCGATAGCCCGGTTGATGGTAACGGTGTTCCACACCGCATCCTGAACAATGAGCATCCCCGGCTTTTTCAGGTTCTTGCCCAGGCCCTTGATGTCAAAGCAGACAAGGCGGTTGGAGATGTCCACGGTGGTACGGTGGTTGAAGAAGTTCAGCGAACCGTTCACATAGAGGTCCAGCGCCTGGGCCACTCGGTCGGCCTCCGGGATGTGCTGGGACAGAAGGGCGTTCATCAGGTCGCCCAGAATGGGCATATTCTCTGGCCGGGGATCGGCAAAGTAGGGCTGGTAGATCATCTGTACCGCCCGGTCAATGACGGTTTTCTCGATGGCCTCCAGCCCTGTCTTGCTGCCCATGA
>OGER01002338.1_pt1 | contig 11253 bp, 9 predicted proteins | sample 1570691 | NCBI WGS metagenome assembly OGER01 (sample SAMEA2582143, study PRJEB24529) | metagenome | biome: Human gut stool | place: China | collected 2011
TACCTTTGGCAACACCCGCCATTTTGACGACCTCATCTATCGTCGGAGGCTTGAGCGCGCTGCCGCTCGTAAAGAGCGAATGAGCCGCTTCCATAAGCTTCGACCGCTTCTCGGTCTTGTTTTCTTCAACCGTCGCCATGTGTTCACCTCCGAACTGACTGCCGGTCACTTTCTTTTGCGTGAGATACTTTACTACAAAAATGACCGTTAGTCAATCCCCGGAAGCAAATCTTCATTTTTTGTTCACAAATCTCTACTTCTTGATTATTATAGCCAAATTAGAAAGCCGTAATTTATGCACTTTGCACTAAAAGTTAGCCCGCTATGCAATATAACGAGACCTAAAGAGGAATTACTGCCAAATCAAAAATCGCCGTGCGGTAAAAGTCTTTCGGCTTTTGCTGCGCGGCGAAATTATAATATATTATTTGTCGAAGAAAACGACCTTATTCTCGTTTCCGCTCTCAAAAATGGCGTCAACGAGCTTGAGCAGTCTGCGCTGCTGATCGTGCGTTATCAGCTGCTCTTCTTCTCCTCTGAGAGCAGCGAAGACGTTCTCATAGAACTGAGTCCAGCTCGAATCGACCTTGGGCAGCGGATAGTGCTTGATAGTATCGTCGGTTCTCGGAGCCATGGTCTTTGTCAGTCCGACGCCCGCGAGGATCGGCACTGCGTCGCGGTTCTCCCAATCAGAGACCTTGACTATCTCGCCGTTGAGATCCCAGTCGTTTATAACTGCGGAGCCGTTCTCGCCGAGGACATACCAGCGCGGAAGCTCGATGAAGTTGCTCGTGGTAACCTCGACATACATCGAAAGGTCGCCCTCAAAGATAAGCGTGACTCTGAAGCCGTCGTCGCATTCCTCGTTAGTGACATTTGTCAGCTCTGCATAGACGGAGATGAGCTTTCTGCCCTCACCGATGCGCAGCGCCTGGTCGAGCAGGTGAATGCCCCAATCGAGCACCATACCGCCGCCGTGCGCCTTCTGGTTGCGCCAGTCGCCAGGGATGCCGCGCGAGCCCTGAACGCGGGACTCGATGCGGAACACCTTGCCGAGTTCGTTATCCGCAAGGATCTTCTGGACGCACTTGAAGTCCGGATCCCAGCGTCTGTTCTGATGGACGGTGAAGAGCTTGCCGTACTTTTTGGACGCGGCTATCATCTCCTCGAGCTCCTCTTGGCTCAGCGCCACGGGCTTCTCGGAGATAACATTCTTGCCCGCCGCCATGGCGGCTATGGCTATTTCTTTATGTACATCGTTGGGCGTTGCAACGGTGACGAGGTCGATTCTATCGTCAGCGAGCAGTTCCTCGCGCGAAGAGAAAGCGTGAATGCCCTCAGCCTCGGCAGCCGCGCGCCTCTCGGGCTTGATATCATAGATGCCTACGAGTTCAGCCGTGTCTTTGAAATCGTCCGCGCAGGTCGACGCATGCCAGCTGCCCATTCCGCCGTAGCCTATAACGGCAAAACCTATCTTCTTATTCTTATCCATTGTTTTGTATACTCCCGATATAAATTTGTTTCGCGAAAAGTTTTATCACACCCACCACATATCGCCGGTGTTCTGGGTGATAAGGACATCCTTGAGGAAGTCGACTGCCTTTGAAAGGCCCTCGTCCTGGCTCATGAGGGAATCCTCATGCTCGATGCTGATAGCGTAGTCATAGCCGACCATGCGCAGGTTCGAGATCATATCCTTCCAATATGCGAAGTCGTTGCCGTAGCCGACGGAGCGGAATATCCACGAGCGGTGAATCTCGTCTGCATAGGGCTTGGTGTCAAGCACGCCATTGACGGCGGTGTTGTACTTGTCGATTTTAGTATCCTTGGCATGGAAGTGGAATATCGCATCGCCGAGCGCTCTGATGCAGGCGACGGGATCCATGCCCTGCCAGATGAGGTGGCTCGGGTCAAAGTTCGCGCCGAGTTCGGGACCGACTGCCTTGCGTATCTTGAGCATGCTCTCGGTGTTGTAGACGCAGAAGCCGGGATGAAGCTCGAAGGCTATCTTGTCGACGCCGTGCTCCTTGGCGAAAGCGACGGTCTTAGTCCAATAGGGAATGAGTACTTCGTTCCACTGCCACTCGAGTATCTCGGAGAAGTCGTTCGGCCAGGGGCAGACGACCCAGTTGGGATACTTCGCGTTCTCCTGGTCGCCGGGGCAGCCGGAGAAGGTGTTGATCTGATGAATACCGAGCTTCTCGGCGAGAAGGATGGTGTTCTTTATCGTCTTGTCGAACTCGGCGGCAATAGCCTTGTTCGGATGGACGGGGTTGCCGTGGCAGCTGAGCGCGCTTATCTCAAGGCCGCTGTCCGCGACGGTGGATTTGAAAGTGCTCAGAGCCGCAGGATCGGCGAGCAGGGTGTCGGGGTCGGCATGGGAGTTGCCGGGGTAACCGCCGCAGCCTATCTCGACCATCTCAATGCCCTTGGATTTGAAATACTTGAGAGCCTCTTCGAGCGGAAGGTTGCCCAAAAGGCAGGTAAATACGCCTAACTTCATTTTTTATCTCTCCTTTAAAAATCAGATGATGGATTTAAGATATTTTATGCTCCTGCCGATGTCGTCAAGACCGTTCGGCACGGGATCATCGTTTTCAACTATCAGCCACTCGATGCCGATATCTTTTGCCGCGCGAACGACCTCGGGGATATCGCAGTTGCCCTCGCCGAGAGCCTTGGGAGTGTGTCCTATTCCGTCCTTGACATGGAGCTGAGCTATCCTGTCGTGGTTTTCGGTGATGAGCTTGTAGTTATCCTGGCCGGCGACGAAGCTCCAATAGGTGTCTATCTCGAGATGAGCGGCTTTCTTCAGCTCATCAAACGGAATAACGCCGTCGGAAATCGGCTCGAACTCCGAGCAGTGGTTGTGATAATAGACGCTCATGCCGATTTTTGCCGCCCGCTCGTCCGCCGCTTTCAGCTCGGCGCAGGTCGCCTTGAGCTCCTCGGGGGTCTCGTGGTCGGCGCCGCCCATGCCCATGGTCTTCATGCCGAGAGTGCGGCAAAACGCCGCTGTTTCGTCGAAGTTTTCGGGCGAGTAGCTCTCAATGGCGATGTGCGTACCGACGGCGACGAGCCCGGCGGAGTCGAGCGCCGCGCGCAGAGTCGCCGCGTCAACGCCGAAATATCCGGCAAATTCAACGCCGTCATAACCGAGAGCCTTTATCTTCGGGAGAATGGCAAGAAGCTCCTCGCCGCTGCCCTTTATAATGTCTCGAAGGCTGTAAAGCTGAACTGCAATTTTCATGTTTCTTCTCCTGTTTGAGATAAAATTTAAAGTGTAAATTCACATTGGCACTGCTGTTCCGCGTGGGGCGCAGTGTATGTAGATACTCAAGCCCTACGCGGGGCAGTCAATGTGCGTGATATGATACAAATATATTTTGAATAGATTGCGTACAGTGTGAGTTTTTTGCGACCGCCACGTATCGAGATACGCAAAGGGGCAAAAGGCTCACAATGTGCGTGATATGACACAACGTATTTTGAGTAAGATTGCGTGCAGTGGCTGTGCCGCGAGGGGCGCAGTGTATGCCGATACTCAAGCCCTTCGCGGGGCAGTCAATGTGCGTGATATGATTCAACGCATTTTGAGTAAGATTGCGTGCAGTGTGAGTTTTTTGCGACTGCCGCGTATCGCGGGATACGCAAAGGAGCAAAAGGCTCGCAATGTGCGTGATATTATTCAAAATAAAAAGGTTTGCCTTGCTTGGCAGATTCATATATTCCTTCGAGTATCTGCGTTACAACAAGTGCCTGCTCGGGCTTGGTGCTGACCTCGGTGTCATTGATAATGGCGTTGATGAAGGCGCGGGCTTCAAGCTCGGAGGGGTCGCTGGTCGCGCCCTCAAAGAATGCGGCTCCGCCGGCTTCAAAGTTCGGGGTCTCGATGCACTGGCGGCCGTATTTGACATAGTTCAAATGAAGTCCGCCGCGCATATCCGCGCCCGCCTTGTCGCCGCAGAGATATGTAACAGCCTCGTTGGGGTCGGCGATATTGAGCGCCCAGCTCGCTTCGACGGAGATGGTCGCGCCGTTCTCCATGGTGACGAAGCCGAAAGCCGAATCCTCGACGGTATACTGTGCGGGATCCCAATCGCCCCAGGCGTTGCCGGAACGCTCCTGGTTGCCGAGCTTCTTATAGACATTGCCGACGACCATTTTTGGCTTGTAGTTGTTCATCATCCAGAGTGTGAGGTCGAGCGCGTGGGTGCCGATATCGATAAGCGGGCCGCCGCCCTGCTCATACTCGTTGAGGAAAACGCCCCATGTCGGAACGGCTCTGCGGCGCAGCGCGATGGCGCGGCCGTAATAGATATCGCCGAGATCGCCGTTGTCGCACGCCTCCTTGAGATAGAGCGAATCGGGTCTCCATTGCTCCTGATTGCCGATAGTCAGCTTCTTGCCGGTGCGCTGTGCGGTCTCGTACATTTTCTTCGCCTCGGCATAGGTCTTTGCCATGGGCTTCTCACACATGACGTGCTTGCCCGCTTCGAGCGCATCTATTGTGATGAACGAATGCGAGCGGTTGGGGGTGCAGACATGAACACTCTCGATGCTCTCATCCTCGAGCAGCTTTCTGTAATCCGTATAGACTTTTGCGCCCTCAACGCCGAACTCCTTTGCCGCCTTTATGGCTCTCTCCTCAATGATATCGCAGAAAGCGACCATCTCGGCCTCTTCGATTTTTTTGAGCGCGGGCATATGCTTGCCGTTGGCGATTCCGCCGCAGCCGATGATGCCTATTCTGACTTTTCTTCCCATATCGTTTCTCCTATCGTGTTCAAGATATATAATACCTTTCAGCGTGTTGATAAGCCCGGTTTTAGAGACTTTTCAGAAATCCAAGCCTCCCTTGTGTAAAGGGAGGTGGCGCGAAGCGTCGGAGGGATTGTTTTGAACAAGCTGCAATTTTTCAAAAATGCTGAATGTTTTGAATTTTCATTACAGCAACCCCTCAGTCGCGGCTTCGCCGTGACAGCTTCCCTTACACGGGAGGAGCCTTGAACTCAAGACTATCTCAACAAACTGCAAGACATATAATATATACCTTTATTATCAGTTTAATTATAAACAATTGAATAAATAGTTCAAGGCATATCGGCAGAATCTTTCGCGCAGCGGATGCCGAAATTTGAGCCGCAGATTTGGGCAAAGTTCACAAAATCAGAAAAACACTTTTCCCCGAAGTGTCGCACGAAACGAAAGTCTTAACAAAATTGATTCTGATTATTAAGACTCTGTTCACAGGGGCTTAACAAACCTCGGTTATCATAGATTTGCACACAAGGGCAGGGAGCCGCACCCTGCAGTGTGCGGTGCCTGAGTTCGTCAGGCATCACCCCTCCTCAAACCAGATGCTAAAAGTTGCATCGAACCCCTCATTACGGAAGGACGTTCACCGAAAGGTGGGCGTCTTTTCGTTTTTTATTTTTATATTTTTCATAAATTTTGCCTTGCGCATAAAGCGCGGCGGCGCGGTCAAAAATAGGAATGAAAAAACACCGTGACACCGCACGCGGAGAAACGAGGCAGATATGATAGACAATTCATTCAACAAAAAGAGCTTTTTCAGATCGAAGGGAATATACATTCTCGCAGCGCTCTGCATTCTTGCGGCGGGTGCGGGAGTATGGGGCGCGATGCGCGTGGCAAAAACGCCGACGGACAATAATTCGACGGAGCATTCTTCGAGGCAGTACAATATAGACTACTCCGTTCCGCAGGAGACGCTGACACAGGCGAACAACCCGGTAAAGAATGTCCCCGATGACAGAACGACTGCGCCCGCGCAGACGACAAAAGAAAATGACAGCAAAAACACGCCATATACCGGCAGCTACGCTCTGCCGATGGGCACGGACATCCGCAAGGACTACAGCGCGGACGAGATGGTGAAAAACAAGACGACTAACGACTGGCGGGTTCACAACGGCATCGACTTCGGCGGCGCACAGGGCAACGATGTTATCGCGATACAGAACGGGCGCGTGGCAAAAGTCTACTCCGACCCGCTTTGGGGCAACGTGGTCGAAATCGACCACGGCAAGGGGCTCGTTGCACGATACTGCGGACTTTCGGACAAGAATCTTCCGAAAGCGGGCGACGAGGTCAAGCAGTTCGACCATATCGGTACCCTCGGCACAGTCCCGGTTGAAGCGGCGGACGGCGCCCACCTCCATTTCACCGTCGCGATAAACGGCAAAACCGTCGATCCGCTCGAGGCGATGAACAAGTTGGGGCAGGGAGACAGCCAGAAAACGGAGACGACTTCCGGCGAATAAACCCTGATGTAAAATGTAAGCCACAGCAAAAAGATTTTTTCAAACAGTGCCGCTGAAAGCGGCATCGGGTTGTCGAGGTCGCCAACCCCTACGAGATTAAACCAAAAATCGGCATTATTCTTACGCTTATTGAAAATTCAACCTGCAAACTGCCGGGTCTGCGCATATATGCGGACCCGGTTTGTCTATTCTAACTCAAAAATGCACATAAAAATTATGACTTTTGCAGATTGATTTTTGGCTATATTAGTTATATAATAATCAGGCTTTAATATGTTGCTCATACTGAGAAAAGAAAGGATTGATTAAAGAGTCATGAGTAAAAAGATCAAGGCTTTGCTCGCCGTCGTGCTGTGCGCGGCGATGCTCGTAGCCGCAGCGTCGCCCGCTTTTGCGGCGGTCGACAACAATGACGTTCTGCGTTTCAACAAGGACGGAAAGTTCAAGATCATGCAGATTTCCGACACGCAGGATATCGACATACCGAGAGAAGCCATGATAATGTTCATGGAAAAAGCTCTCGACGCAGAGAAGCCCGACCTCGTCGTGTTCACCGGCGACCAGCTTGCAGGCGGAAAGATTAAGACCGCCGAGGGCGTCTATGCCGGAATAAAGGCGATACTTCAGCCCGTTGTTGACAGAGGCATCCCCTTCACCTTCGTTTTCGGCAACCACGACAATGACGACGGCTGCCCCGTCAGCCGCGACGAGCAGTTCGCATATTATCAGACTTTCCCGGGCTGCCTCGCATATGACGCAGTGCCCGAGATGTACGGCACCGGCACGCACAACCTGCCTATCTATGCCTCCAAGGGCAGCGAGACGAAGTTCAACCTCTGGATGATCGACTCGAACGACTACGACAGAGTCAATGGCGGTTACGACTACGTTCATCAGGATCAGATAGACTGGTACGAAAAGACCAGCAAGGCGCTCGAAGAGAAAGAGGGTCACCTCGTTCCCTCCATCGCTTTCCAGCACATCATCGTTCCCGAGGTCGCCGAGCTTCTCGTTGATTCTCCGTTCAGCGGTGAGAACGCGATAAGCAAGAAGCTCAACGGACAGAACAAGCTTCTCATGCTCAAGCCCGGCAAGGCTTCCGGCATGATGCTCGAGTTCCCCTGCCCGTCGAACACCAACTCCGGCGAGTTTGCTTCGTGGAAAAAGCGCGGCGATGTCATCGCGGCATCCTTCGGCCACGACCACATCAACAACTTCATCGGCAACGTTGACGGCATCGACCTTGTCATGTGCCCCGGCGTTACCTTCCAGTCCTACGGCAGATACATAACCAGAGCTGTCCGCATTTTCGAGCTTGACGAAAACGATCCGTGGAGCTACAACACTCACCTCTACAAGTACACCGACGCTTTTGGCTGGGGTCTTACAGCTGGTACATCGGCGCGAAGTACGGCCAGTCGCCCGCCATGTGGATTCCGATCGCCCTTGCAGGCGTGCTCGGAGTTGCTGCAGGCGTCGGCACCATAGTGATGATAAACAACATCGTTATCGGCGCAACGGTCACAGCGGGAGTTATAGCGCTGATTTATTTCATAACGCATTCTCAGCAATAACGCCGGATAGATAATATAATAAAGCAGTCCCCCGCAGAGAAAATCTGCGGGGGATTTTTCTGCATTGTAACTCTGTGTGCCGTATAAATTCTTTGTTGCAAATACACAAATCGAATTATATATTTTTGTAATTTGTAACAAAAATATATAATATCCCTATATATAATTATAATGTTGGCAATTTGTGTTAGCATTGTGTTGCGATAAGTTCTCAGCTAAAACTTTTATAAAAAATATCATTTCTGCAAAGGAGGAAATTCCGATGGTTTAGTTTAAGGAGGCAAAACTTATAGAACACATAATTAGAACACATAATATAATAACACAGAAGGAGACTCGGTGTTATGAAAAGATTGATAAGCTTAGCTCTTTGCCTCGTCCTTATAATGTCCCTCGCCGCCTGCGGTTCGAACAAAATAATGCGCTCCGAGTACATATTGAATTTCGACACAGGCGACTCTTACGCCTTTACAAGCAAATATCCGGATTTTCATGTATTTCGCGGCGACATAAAGCTCAAAAGTAAATACGGGGATGTTTCGATAACCCTTTGCTACTACAACGACATGGGATTCAACATAACATACTCCCTCAAAACGACAACGGCTCAAGCCGATGAAATCGAGGCAATGGCAAACGACGAAAATCACAGCCTGTATGCCAAAGTTACTCTCGGTAAAAAGGAATTGCCTATAGGCAGCTACGCGTATTTTATTCGTGAGAAGAGAGCTCCTTATCCTTATCCCAATCCCAACGGCGGTCCCGTCACATTTGACCTTAGCTCAAGCTACAGCTACACCAAAAGGGTAAAGGCGGACAAAATACACTTTGAGTTTCTTGATGTTTCAACGGATATTCCGCTCTCCACAGTCAAGGGAGAACCCATTGACTCCGAGCGCGGTCAGGAATACTTAGAGCAGATGACCTCGCCGCATATGTCAACGCTACCGTGGAAATAAGCGACTCTCTGCCGAAAATATAAACCGAATAGATAATATAATAAAGCTGTCCCCCGCGGAGCGAATCTGCGGGGGATTTTTCATGCCGTTAAAAAGCTGCTGTAAATGCATAGCGATTCATTCTTCACAAGTGCCGCAGTTCAGCCATTATTATCATAGCGTTACGGAGTCAGCCGCTTTCATATATATGAACTGCATTGACCGAACTGCGGTTGACTGCGGCTTGCAAAAGTCATCCGGCAAAGCTAAACGCCGTCGCAGATATTCTCTGCGGCGGCGCGTTTGTTTGTAATGATGTTTTATTTATTTCGCTTTTTCAAGCTCGCTTGCGGGGATTATTGCACCCTCGCCGGCATTGAAGCGAATCGTGACAGCGTCGTTTCTGTTGAGGATAACGGCGGTTGTCGACTTGGAAGCGGCTATCGAATAATAGACGTCGCCGCCCTCGAGCTTGATATAATAATATGTCTCGCCCGAGATGACCTGGGTGCGGATATCGGCTATCTTGCCGTTGACGGTCTGCACCTTTGTCTCGGAATCGCCCTGCGCGTCGGGGTTATCCGCAGGATCTACGACCTGGTTCGCGTCGATATCGACATTGATGCCGTTCGCCTTGAGCTGGTCGACATACTTTGCAAGACACTCGGCAAGGGTCTTGCCGTAAACCTTTATCTTCGTGTACTGCTTGACGTTGATGAGCGCATAGCTCTGAATGATCTGAGAGCCGTCGTCTCTGACGTCCTTGAGAGCCATGAAGTAGGTCGGCTCGCCGTCGATATTGAGCAGCAGCGGGAACGTTGCCGTGTAGCCTGCCGCCTTTATCTCATCAAGACCCTCTGCGGAAGCCTGCGCCGACTGTTCCTTTGCGCCCGCGACCGAATAATAAACAGCCTCTTTGGTGCGCTGGTTTATCATAATAAAGCCGGTTATCGACTGGTCGTTGGTGACTGATGTAACGCCCGTGTACATATAGACATCGTCGTTCTGAGCGATGTAGCTATAGTCTTCAGTAGTGACATAGACATCTTCCTGGCCGAGAATCGAGTTCCAGAAGCCCTTCTGATATCTGCCGTAGTAATTGTACTGCTCGACGAGAAGGTCTGAGTCATAGACTCTGTCGATCCACTGATACTTGGCATCGCTCTTGACGGTCTCTATAGGCACATATTCGCACTTGCCGTCAATTGCGTTGACTATCACGATTCCCTTGACGTCGGTTCCGCCGAACAGGCCGATGGTCTTATCGACTCTCGCGCAGATCCAATAGGGATTGCCCTCATCGTCGATTTCAAACGAGCTCGAGCCGAACATATAGGTCGGATACTGCATTCTCAGATGACGCTTGAGAAGTCTGCCGAAGTGCTCGGCAGGCGAATACTTGATGCCCGCATCAAGCTCCTTGAAGGTGGTGACTTCGTTCGCCATATCGATTACGATATATCCGGGGAGACCCTCGGTGCGGTTGGTGAGCCACTTGATGATATTTGAATACTGGAGCGGAACGACCCTGACGGGCGTGCCCTTGTAGTTTATCTGCGTATAGAGCGGATAGACCGAGAACTGCGAGACATAGCCTTTTTCCGCGAGTTTACCGAGCGCTCTGGGAGCGAGGGTAGCCGCGACGCCCTCATCGAGCTTCGGGATGTTGCTGAAGGACTCAGCATCCTGCTTGTCAATCTCATCAGCGAAGTTGCTGTCCGTGCGGACATCAATTATCTGACTGTAAGACGACGCTCTGAAGAACGGGCTCGAGACGAGATAGCCGATACCGACTGTGAGCGCGATGACACCGACGATAACGGCGGGGACTATCATCTGACGCTTGAAATAGGGCAGATATTCGGGCTTCGAGAACACGCCGGTGAAAATCGCCGAGAACAGCGCATATGACGCGACGATTATCGCGAGGAAGCCGTAGAACTCATATGCCTTGAAGTTGAGCGGCGGCAGCATTACATAAAATGCGATACCCGCGGTAACGATAGAGCACAGCACGCTCAGTATTATCTTGAGCGCCGCTTTATCGGGAGGTATAACTATCTCCTTGGGGCCGCCTTTTTTTGAAAAATCCACTTTAATGGGATCCATTGATTCATCTCCTTTTAATAAAAGTGTTACATTAAATCATTATACAGTATTATTGACATAAATACAAGAACTATTTTCACGCATTCCGTCTTTTTGCATAAATCGACAATATTATTCCCTTTAGCTTTGACTTTAACTGCGGCCATATGGTATTATTAAGGTAATATTTGTCCGATTTTTTCAAGAGGAGGAAATCACAATGTACCCTGATTTTTTTGACAGCGCCAAGCTCGTCGCACAGTATGACCCGGAAGTGGCGGACGCCATGGATCTCGAGCTCGGCAGACAGAGACGCAACATCGAGCTTATCGCCTCGGAGAACTTCGTCTCCCCCGCCGTTATGGC
>OGER01002356.1_pt1 | contig 11152 bp, 9 predicted proteins | sample 1570691 | NCBI WGS metagenome assembly OGER01 (sample SAMEA2582143, study PRJEB24529) | metagenome | biome: Human gut stool | place: China | collected 2011
ATGCTACAATAGCTGATATAGCTGTTGCAACAAACGCAGGACAAATCAAAACTGGTTCAACTTCTAGAACTGACAGAATGGCTAAATATAACCAATTACTAAGAATAGAAGATGAATTAGGATCTACTGCTCAATACAAAGGACTTGACGTTTTCTATAACCTTTCAAAATAGTTTAAAATAATATATTTATGAGAACCGGCTGAAAATGCCGGTTTTTTTAATGGGAAAATAAAAACAGTAGCTATCTTCAAAACATAAAACTTTCTATAAAGAGAAAAGTGAAAATTTTTTTAGTTTAAAATATATGATATAATTGATATAAAAGAGAAAGTGAGGGGATAGATATAGAACTTTTATTTGAAAACAGATACTATGTCACTAAAAATATTTTTATAGAGTATCTGAAAGGGATAATTATGAAACGTTTAAGAATATGTGGAGTTATTCTTGCAGTAATATGTTTTTTTGTAACATATTTAAATATTATGAGAAGAAGAAGCAGTTTTGAGATACTTGTATTTGTCATCATGTTTTTCTTTTCATTAGCTATATATTTTATCCATATGAAAGTAAGTAAGGATATGCTGAAAAATGCTCTTGCTATCCATAATGGAGTACATACAGAAAGTATTTTTCGCTTTGGAGAGGATGTAATAACTCTGGAGGAAGGAAAAATTTTTATGGAGTTTGATTATAATCAAATAAAAAAAATACATGATTTGAAAAAGCTCTATGTGTTAATGATTGGAAAGCAGAATGGGATAATTGTAAGAAAAGACAGTTTCTCTGTAGGAACATTCCATAAATTCAAACAATTTATAGAGAGAAAATGTAAAAATATAAAAAAGTAAAAGGCAGTATAAATAGTACTGCTTTTTTATAAGCTTAAAGAAAGATTGTAATTTTTTTTGAAAAAATGTAGAATTAAAGTAAGATGAATAAAGGAGGGATTTATTTGGAATTAAAAAATAGATTTAAACTTGTTTTTTATGTAGTTATTTTATTATTAAGTTTAGGAAATATTGTTTTTGCAACAGGAAATATAAAGGATCAAGTAAATCAAGGAAATTTCTATTATGAAGAAGGAAATTATGACATGGCAGAAAAATATTGGAAAATGGCAGCAGATCAGGGAGACATAGAGGCTCAATATGCTCTGGGAATATTGTATGAAGATACTGGAAGAACTGATTTTTCTGAAAAATATTATAAAATGGCAGCAATACAAGGGGATAAGGATGCTCAATATAATTTGGGAGTTCTATATGATGATCAGAAAAAATTTGCTGAAGCAGAAAAATATTATAAAATGTCTGCTGATCAGGGAGATATGGATGCTCAGTACAACTTGGGACTTCTATATAAAAATCAGAAAAAATATACCCAGGCAGAAAAATATTGGAAAATTGCTTCAGATCAAGGAGATTTAGAAGCTCAAAATAACCTTGGTATACTTTATGAAGAACAGAAAAAATATGATTTAGCAGAGAAATATTATAAAATGGCAGCAGATGATGGATTAAAAGATGCTCAGTACAACTTAGGGCTTTTCTATTCAGATCAAGGAAAGAAAGAGCTTTCTAAAAAGTATAAAGAGATGGTAGAAAATAATAAAAATTAAATAGACTGAAAAGTACACTTAACTATTGAAAAAACCAATATTGAAAGTGTACTTTTTTTATCTAAATGATTTTATGGATATAGTTGTTATTTTTAATAAATTCTTCTAATTCTTGTTCAAAAATTTGAATAGATGATTCAGCTGCTGGATTTGATTTTCTATTTAATATTTTATATATTGTTCTTTTAGGAATTGAACAGTTAAATCTTGATATTTTTATTGGGGAGGTTTCTTTAAATTTCATTGCTATATTTAATGGAACGATAGACCAAAGATTATTATTTTGAAGAAAATAATTTATAAAATAGGGAGAATCAACATTCATTGGATTGAAATCAGAAGTTGACCAATGAGTATCATGCCACATTTGAAATTCACTTCCCCAATTTAAAAATATTTCATTTTCTGTTTTTAATATTTCAGGATCAATTATTTCAGGAATATCTGAAAGGTTTTCATTTGTTATTAATACCATTTCCTCATAAAATAATGGAATTGTTATTGTATTTTGAGACTTAAAATATTTTGAAACAAGCCCAATATCTATTTTATGAGTTTCTACAAGATTGTATGTGACTTCATTCCAATGAGAATTTATATTTAAAACTATAGGATATTTTTTTTCAATAATATTATTAAATAAAGGAAGTAAAACATAAGAACTTATGCTAGGAGGAGCAGATACTTTAAGTTCATATTTAGCTATAGACTTACTCCAAATTTTGATATCTTTTTCTAAAGAAATATATCTGTTGGCATAGCCTAAAAACTCCTTTCCTTTGGGAGAAAGAATAACTCCTTTTATTCCTTTTCCTCTTATAAAAAGAGAATTTCCAAGATATTCTTCTAAACATGCTAATCTGCTGCTTATTGTAGATTGAGAAACAAATAGTTTTTCACAAGCTTTAGAAAAGCTTTTAGTTTCAACTATTGCTAAAAATGCTTCAATTTCTAATTTATTCATAAATTCTCTTCCTCCTTTTATGAAATATCTGTTTTTTCGATAATATATATCTGATAAAGATATTTTATTTATTTTTAACCTTGTGATACTCTTAGATTAAGAAATGTAATTTTATATATTTTAACAGATATATCTTTTATATTCAAATACATATGTTTTAAAATAGTATAGGGAGGAATTAAAATGAAAGCAGATTTGATAATTAAAAATGGGGAAATTTTTTCAAATGGAGTATTTTTTCGTGGAACTGTTGTTGTTAAAGATGGAAAAATCATTTCTTTATGTGAAGAGACAAACGGAATTGAATTTGAAGATTGCATAGATGCAGAAGGAAAATTAGTTTTACCAGGAATGATAGAACCTCATATTCATATAAGAGAACCAGGAAGGCCAGATAGAGGTACTTTTCTTACTGAAACTATGGCTGCTGCTGCTGGAGGAGTAACTACAATTTTAGAACATCCAATAGCTAAACCACCTCAATATTCTAAGGAAATATTAGAAAACAGAATAAAAGATGCAGCTGATAAATGTATTATAGATTTTGGATTTTATGGGGCAGCAGGATCTAAATATCCTGAAAAAATAAAAGAAATGGGAGAACAGGATATAGTTGCATTTAAAACTTTTCTTCATGAAGCACCTGAAGGCAGAGATGAAGAATTTATAGGTTTAACTATGGCAAATGATGGAGAGATGTATTTTGGATTTAAAGAAGTTGCAAAAACTGGAAAATTATGTGCTGTTCATGCAGAAAATAACGATATTATTCATAAAATGATTTCTCATTTTAGAAAAGAAGGAAAAGTATCTTCTATATACCATTGTGAATCAAGACCTAAAATAGCAGAGTATGAAACAGTAGAAAAATTATTAAACTTTGTAAGGGAATGTGGAGTAAAACTTATATTCTGCCATATATCAACACCAGAGGCAATGGAATTAATAAAAAATGCTAAGTTAGAAGGATTAGAAGTATATTTAGAAACTTGTCCTCAATATCTTTTATTGACTGAGGAAGATGTAATAAAACATGGAGTATATGCTAAATGCAATCCACCATTAAGAAAAAAAGAAGATGTAGAAAAATTATGGAAATATGTAAATGATGGATCAGTAGATTTTATTGGCAGTGATCATGCAACTTATACAGTAGAGGAAAAAGAAAGAGGAAGAGAAGATATATTTGTTGCTCCTTCTGGATTTTTAGGAGTTGATTTAAGATTGCCTTTAATGCTTAATGCTGTAAATGAAGGAAAAGTAAAATTAGAAAGAGTTATAAAATTATTGTCCGAAGATGTAGCAAGATCTTTTAAAATATTTCCTCAAAAAGGAATAATTCAAGTTGGCTCAGATGCAGATTTTGTTATTGTAGATATGGAAGAAAAATTTACAGTGAGAAAAGAGGAAAATTATTCGCAGTCTAAAGATATAGCATATGTCTATGAAGGTATTGAATTACAAGGAAAACCTGAATATACAATAGTAAGAGGAAAGGTTGTTATGGAAAAAGGAAAAGTAAATATAGAAAATAAAGGATGGGGAAAATTAGTTAAACCATTGAAATAGGAGGGGGAAAAGATGATACCTGATTTTATACCTAGTAGTTTAGTGAAATTTTGGATTTTTGTTACAGTTTTAAGTTTTTTACCTTTAGTTTGTGCAATAGTTTCAGAATACATGATAAAAAAGAATAAAAGAAGAGGTGATAACAAATGATATATATAATTATTGTGATTATTTATTTGCTATCATTGGTTGTTGTTGGATATTTTGCTTCAAAAGGAGTAGAAAATGATGATGATTGGGCTGTAGCAGGTAGAAGCTTAGGAATTTGGTCAAGTGCAGCATCTTTTTTTACAACTATACTTAGTGCTTTGGCTTTTACTGGATATATAGGTTATTATTATAAGTTTGGTTGGGCAGGATGGTGGAATTGGATTGGAACAATAATTTCAACAATATTATTTGCAGCATATTTTGCTTCTAGATTAAGAAAATTTGGAGGAGTGACATTATCAGATTTTCTTGAAATAAGATATGGAACTATTCATGCTGGGCTTGCTTCTCTACTGATTTTCTTTTCAACAATATTATTTACAGTAGCTCAGCTTGTTGCCTCAGGAAATATAATTAAAACAATTACTGGACTTCCTAATTATATCTCAGTAATAGTTGTGGGATTTGTATTTCTTCTATTTACAATAAAAGGGGGAATGAAAGCAGTAGCATGGACAAGTACACTAACCTCTGTATTAATATTAGTAGGAGTATATGTATTAATGTTTGCAATTCTAGAAAAAACAGGAGGTATATGGAATATACATAAAATTCTTTCAGAGACAGAGCCCACAGCTTTAGACCCATTTGCTGGAGGACAAATAAGTGTAGGGCTTGCTATTTCTTGGTGTTTAACATGGGGGATAGGAAATTTTGGATTGCCACAGGTTATAACAAAATTTAATTCTTGTAAAGATGAAAGAGTAGCTAAATATAGTATGGGAGTTTCAGGAATTGCATTTATTGCATTTTATTTACCATTGATGATTATAGGGTTAGGAATGAAAATAATATCTCCTGGAGTAACTAATACGGATTCTATTGCAGCAATAGCAATACTAAAAATGGTTCATCCAGTAATAGGGGGAATAGTTCTGTCAGCTATATTGGGAGCTGCTATTTCAACTGGAGATGCAGTGCTGCTTCAGGCAGGAACAACTGCAACTAGAGATATTTATCAAAAATATATAAATAAAAATGCAGACTCTAAAAGCTTGTTGAAAATATCGAAACTAAGCACAATGGCTGTAGGAATAATAGCAATAGTTTTATCATTATTTAATTCAACAACTGTATTGATGATTCAAGCCAATATGGTTGGAATATTAGGTTCCATGTTAGCAATGACAGTAATATTAGGATTTTCATGGAAAAGATCTAATGCTCAAGGTGGTTTAGCAGGAATGATTGTAGGAATATTGACAGCAGTAATTTGGTATGCTTTGAAACAACCATATGGGTGGATGCCTATTTTACCAGCTATATTTACATCAACTTTTGCAAATATATTAGTAAGCTATTTAACAACACCACCTGATAAAAAAATGATAAGTATATTTTTTAATGATTAGTAAATAGGAGAAAAAAATGGAAAATATAAATTTTAAAAGATTTATGACTAATTTTAAAATTATCGGAAAGATAGGAATAAATCAAGAAAATGGAATAGACAGACTTGCATTTTCTGATAAATATTATGAGGCTCTTGAAAAATTGTCTGAGATTATGCTTAAAGAAAATATAGATGTAAAAAAAGATAAAGTAGGAAATATTTCTGGATTAAGAAATGGAATAGAAAAAAATAAAAAAATTATAATGATAGGTTCACATTTGGATACTGTAAAAAATGGAGGGCTATATGATGGAAATTTAGGAGTTATTTCATCGCTTGAAATAATTTTGAGCTTAAATGATAATAAGAAAAATTTAAAGCATCCAATAGAAATGCTTGCATTTAATGCTGAAGAAGGAAGCGAAATGGGAGGAACTTTTGGAAGCAGAGTGATGACAGGAAGACAGAACTTAAATGAAAAAGGAATTGAAGAAAAACTGTCTGTTTATGGTCTTAACATAGAAGATATAAAAAAATCTGAAAAAAATATGGATGATAAATTATGTTTTGTAGAACTCCATATAGAGCAAGGAGGAATACTTGAGAAAAATAATTGTTCTATTGGGATAGTAACAGGTATTGTAGGAATAAGCAGATATAAAATAATAGTAAATGGAGAAACTAATCATGCTGGGACTACTCCTATGAATTTGAGAAAAGATGCGATGACTGGAGCAGCTAAATTAATATCTTTTATAAATGAAGAGGCTTTTAAATATGGAGAATCCTTTGTAGCAACAGTAGGAGATATGAAAGTTTTTCCAGGAGCAGTAAATGTAATTCCAGGAAAAGTAGAATTTTTACTAGAAGTGAGAGATATGGAACAAGAAAGAATAGAGAATTTTATAAAGAAAATAGAAGAGTATAGTAAAAAATTAATAGATACTGAAGCTGAATTTATTCAAACAGTTAATAAGCCATCAATGAAAATGGACGCAAAACTAAATAAAATTTTAGAAAAAGTATGTAAAAAAAATCAGATTAATTATATGTTTATAACAAGTGGAGCTGGTCATGATACTAAAGAATTAGCAAATAAAATTCCTACAACAATGATATTTGTTCCAAGCTGCAAAGGAATAAGTCATTCGCCAAAAGAATATACAAAAGAAAAAGACTTGGAGATAGGAGTAAATCTATTTTATGATTTTGTGTTAGAAATAGATAAAGAGTTTGAAAATTAAAAATGATTCAAAAAATCTAAAAGACTGCAGTAATGTAATGGCAGTCTTTTTTTAATTATTTGTTTTTTTCTTTTTTCAAAGTAAGTCTATTTTCTGAAATAAACAATCCTGCTAGTGTAAGAAAAGTTCCAAACATAGCAATAGGAGTTATTTTTTCTTTAAGTATAAGAGCTGAAAAAGCCACTGTTATAACTGGAACAGCATAAATATATACACTTGTTTTTAATACTCCTAAAAGTTTTAAAGATAAATTCCAAGTAACAAAACATTCCGCAGAAGCGCCAAATCCTAAGAATAATATATTAAATAGAACAAGAGGATCTCTAAATCTTTCTGCTCCTAAACGGAAATCAAAAAAGAAAAGAGCTGGAAGCATAAATATCAATCCATAGAAAAATATTCTTCTTGTTGCTTGTATTGTGTTGTATTGATAATCACTTATTTTTTTTGTAACTATAGAATAAACAGACCATGTAGCTGCTGCTAATACAGCAAGAATATCTCCTATTGGGTTAAGTTTTAAAACTGTGCTTCCATTAAAGCTGATAAGAGCTACTCCTGTTATAGACACAAGAAACCCAAGAAAGAAAGTCAGTTTTAACTTTTCCTGCTTTAGAAAAAAGTGAGTAAGTATTCCTGTAATAAATGGAGAGATAGAAACAATAACTCCTATATTAGAAGCAAAGGAGTAAGTCAAAGCTATATTTTCAAAGAGAAAATATAGTGTAACTCCACACAACCCAGCCAACATAAATAATTTTTCCTGTTTTTTATCTGTAAGAATAAGTCTGTGTGGGTATATAATAAGCAGAGCAACAAATCCTAGAGTGAAACGAAAAAATAGTATCTCAATTGGTGTAAAATGTGTAAGAAGAACTTTAGTAGAAATGAAAGTTGTTCCCCATATAAGTACTGTAAGAATAGCAGAAATATGTCCTAAAGTGTTTTTATTATTCATATATTTCCTCCAAAGGTTTATTTTTGTTAATAAAAATATTTTGGTACTGTTTAGGTGTCAGTCCTATGAACTTTTTAAAAAAATTACTGAAGTGACTTTGATCACTGAATCCTGTAAGGAAAGCTGTTTCAGCTGGAGATATTTTTCTCTCAAGAAAATTTTTAGCTTTTTCAATTCTTATAGTTTCAAGATATCCGTAAGGAGTAATACCAGTTTCTTTAGTAAAAGAGCGAAGAAGATGGTATTTACTAAAATCTGTAAGAGAAGTAAGTATATCAAGTGAAATATTTTTATCAAAATTTTTTTCTAAAAACTCACAAACTTTCTTTATATTTTTACTTTGTTTTATAGGATAATTATTTTCAACAGAAATAGAGTAATATTTTATTAGATATTCTATAATAAGTATAAAAACTTCCTCTTTTCTAAATTCTTTAGATTTTTCTGTTATTAATGAATGAAGCTCTTTTATTAAAGAAGATAGATAAAGATTAGTTATAACTGTTGAAGAAAAATTGATATTAACTTTTGTTTCTGTAATATTTGTTATAATTTTCTCCATGATTTCTTCAGAAATATTAAGACATCTGTAATCAAGAGGGAGCTCATTTATTTGTTCGCAGGTATGGACATCATAAGGATTAAAAATTGTAATATCTCCACTTCCAACTATATATTCTTTATTAAGACATGAAAGTTTTCTTTCTCCTCTTTCAATAAAACCAATTACATAATGTTTATGAAAATGATTTGGAAATTTTTGCATTACACCTTTAAAACTGTACGCTTCTATATTTAATTCATTATCAAATATAATAGTTCTGCTTTCTTTTTTCATAATGTCCTCCTGTGTATTAGGAATATTTTAACATAACTTTGAATTTTTTTCTTGTAAGATATTGCTTATTGCAATAAAAAGTATTTTATTTGTAACACGAACGCCATGAAAAAGAGATATAAAATAAATATAAAATTTTTTTCCAGTATTAATTAAATTACACATTTAACTAAAAAAACTTCTGACAGAGCTATATCCTGTTGGAAGTTTTTTTGTTGTATATAAATTAAAAAGACTGATTCAGGAGCTAAAGAATCTATAAAAATTTATCCCCCAAAAATGGTAAGCTTCAGAATTTTTAAAAGCTTAAAAAGCAACTGATAAAAAAAGAGATCTGAAATTTTATGTTTCAGATCTCTTTTATTTTTGGGTAAATAATTTTGAGCCTTAGTTAAAATGTGTAACCCATATATACTTCAAACAGTGGTGAAGATGAATCTAAATCATTAGACAACATCAGAGATATAGGTCCAAGGAATGTATCCCAACCTATTCCTCCTCCATATCCATGATATCTTCTGTCTCCTATATCATAAGATTTTTGGAAAGATAATCCATCAGATGAATAAGCCATCATATTATATTTTCCTATAAGATAGAAAGTATCAGTAAGTCTATACTGCAAACCACCACGAATCATATAAAATTCATCAGTATATCTACCCATCATAGGAAGACCTATAAATGAAAATGCTAAATCATTATCTCTCAATCCACCTATTTTGAAAAGGCTACTGTCAGGGACATTTTCTCCAGCTGTTTTTCCTCCAGATAACCCTAAATTCATAGAGAACTTTTCAGTTACAGGAAGATAAAAGTCAGTTGAAAACATAAATCCATTATAGTTGATATCCTTGCTGTCCACACCTTGAGTATTGAATCCTTCAAAACGCAGGACATTTCCTTTTGAAGGGAAATTTTTTCTATTTAGAGTATCAATATACAGATAGGTACCAGTAGAAATAGTCTGATAGTTCTCATTAAAATCTTTGTAAGATCTGCTTCCACTTGAATATTTATTATCTGAACTTTGATATCCTAAAGTTAAACCTGTAACCACATTATTAGATATTGCAGTACCAAGAGATAAAGTAGTTTTAAAAGTATTTGATTCATATGTAGAAACTTTTTTTCCATCATTAAAAATAAATAATGGATCTACTTCATAACCTATACTTGCAGCAGTTAAAATTTTTATTTTTCCTAGTTCATAAAATGAAAGATTGTTTAAAGCTACTTTAGGATAACTTGATGCTTCTGCTTTTACAGTATAGTTTCTTGTCCAAAGTCCAAAGTTAGGCATAGTAGCAGATATATTCATGGACCCACCATAGTTTGAGGCATAATTAAGAGAAGCATTTATATTTATTCCATCTTTTTCTTTTACCTTAAATGTAATAGTATCTCCATTTACTTCATAGAAAGCTCTTTCTATATAGCTCACTGAATACGCTCTTTTTGTCCAGTCATTGAGATCAGATTTAGTAAATTTATTCCCTGAGACACTAGGCATAAGATTTCTAACTTTGTTTTCAGTAAGAATTTCATTTCCTACAAGTTTTATATTATTTATTTCTATCGGCTTTTCTTTAAAGCTCTTTGCTTTGATCTCTTGAAATTCTTGAGGATAACTTAGATTTTTTAAAATATATGCGTATTTTTCAGTTGCTTTTTCTCCTTCTGTTACAAGGCTTGAAAGATCGCTGAAATCTATAGTATCATGGTCTTTTACATCTGGAACGATGAGAATATCAGCCAGTCTTTTATGAAGATCAACTTTTCTGTTTCCATTGTATGTAGCGAGTTTATCTAAAATAGTTATAAGATTTGACTTTTCATTTATATTGGAAGCCTCTGCTGAAATATCCACAGCAATGATTATATCTGCCCCTAATGAAAGAGCCACATCTATAGGAAAATTATTAACAACTCCTCCATCTACATAGAATTTTCCATTATCTTCAATAGGCTCAAGAAAACTAGGAATAGCCATACTTTTAAATGTAGCAAGAGCAAGATCACCATCTCGAAGGACAACTTCTTTTCCAGTTTGGAGGTCAGTAGTTATAGCTCTGTACTGAATAGGAAGATCATTGAAGTTTTTTATATTTTCTGCTCTATTAAATATTTCTTTTAATTGTAGGTAGATATTTTCTCCATTTAAAAATCCCATAGGGAATGAAAGTTTAAGATTCTTATCTATACTTACAGTAAAAGGGTATTTATCATTTTCTATTTTATCTTCAATATTTTTTAAATTTCTGTCTTTTGAGTTTGTAAGAAGTGATGTAAATTTTAAATTGAGAACAGTAGTCTCTATTTCATCTGGAGAATACCCAATGGAATACATTCCTCCAACTATACTTCCCACACTTGTTCCTATTATTATATCAACAGGAATCTGATATTTTTC
>OGER01002364.1_pt1 | contig 11116 bp, 11 predicted proteins | sample 1570691 | NCBI WGS metagenome assembly OGER01 (sample SAMEA2582143, study PRJEB24529) | metagenome | biome: Human gut stool | place: China | collected 2011
TAAGCCAGTATACACTCCGCTAGCGCTACGTGACTGGTTCAGGGCTGCGCCCCGACACCCGCTAAAAGCACTGACGCGCCTGCGGCTTGCCCAACCCCGCGCCGTCCGGGAAAGAATTTCCCGATCGACCCGACGTTTCTGTTTACCTGTGATGTTAACGTTTGGATCTTTTTCCCGGGTTTACCTATTTTAATGAAGCGTAATGAAGCGTTCACAGCTGACGTTAATAGATGGGTGCTTCATGTTTGGTTTTTCACCAGGAGAACTTATGAACCTTTGCCCCGATGAACGTCTGCTCTTTGTGCGGATGATTTCCGCTATGCTTCGCCGTTCGGGCGGTGATGCGGGTGCTGTTATGTTTGAGGCGTATCGCCATATTGTGTCCGATACCAATCAAGCTCGTCGTTCCTACATGCTCGACCTGCTCGAAAGCGTCAGGCATGACTATGTACACGGTGGATATACATAGTTGCCCTGGATACGCTTTTCGTCTAAGTGAGCGTTCTTTTCGTCTCTTTATTCGCCGTCCTGTATACCGAAGCGTGCGCTCAGCTTCTGATAAAGCGCTTCTGCCTGTTCGTGCATTCGCTCACAGTCGGCTGCCTCGTCATCAAGATCGAGCACGTCGAGTTTTTCGAGCAGCAGCAGCGACTGCGCCCGGATAAATTTTGCCATGTTCAGTGCGGCTGATTCCTGTTTTGTCATACGGCTTTTTCCCGGTTTTATGGTGATCGCAGACTGAAATCTTACTTCATTCACTTGAGTGCATAGCCATGCAGGTACGCAGAAATCATCAGGGGCGTTTTTTCTCGATATGGGCACAGAAAGGTGTATGTTTCAGGCCGGAGTCCTCAGAAACGCCCTGAGGGCGCCTGAGGTGGTGCGGGCAACGACTGGAGTGACCGGAACGCGCCCGCGCCCACGCTGACCATCACCAACCCGGAAAACGGGCACGCGCACCTGCTATACGCACTGGAAACCTCGATACGTACTGCGCCGGACGGCAGAATGAAACCTCTGAAGTATGCAGCTGCCGTGGAAAACGCGCTGCGTAAAAAACTGGATGCTGATACAGGGTATTCTGGCCTGCTCTGCAAGAATCCGAACCACGGTCACTGGAAAATTGCCGTTTGGCAGCCAGAACTCTACACGCTGGACTGGCTTGCTGATTTCCTCGATCTGAACGCGGCAAACAACAAAGAGATCGTTGCCGACTATGGCTTAGGCCGCAACTGCACTCTGTTCGATAAAACACGGAAGTGGGCTTATCGCGCTATCCGTCAGGGCTGGCCTGAATATGACCAGTGGCTGCAAGCTTGCTATGAACGTGCCAGTGCTTACAACCTGCAATTTTCATCGCCTCTGGATGATAATGAGGTGATTGGCATAGCTAAAAGTATTGCGAAATGGACTCGTGCTAATTTTAGTGAAGGTACTTTCAGTGATTATGTTTTTCGTACGCATTCATCTGAAATACAAAGCCTCCGAGGGAGGAAAAGCAAAGGTGGGGGGAGGCCGTCATTAAATGAAGTGTGGGTTGATTTGGGTGTTAGCAGAAGAACATATTTCAGAATGAAGTCAAAACTAAAAGGTTAGTGGCTGGGATCAACCAGCCACTAACTTTGTTATTCAACAGTGACGTATATTTGCCCATCACTAAGTTCTTTGATAGTGATATCTTTTACAGATCCGTCAGATATCTCAGCTATGCCATAGTGATTTTTCCCTTCACTTTCTGTGATCGTCACAGATTTGCAAGTTAGTCCTGGTTGATGGAACTGTGTTCTGTATATGTCGCTTACGACTCCACAGGCTGCACTTTCCACTGCAGACTTACCGCCAGCAAAGATTAAGCTACTAGCAACAAAAATAATGATTATCGCCATCCACAAAGAGAAGAGTTTTTTACTTTCTTTCTTTGCATTGGATCTTTTAAATAAATAAACAGGTGATATTAATACCCACCACTTAGAAAATACAGCAAGGTTGTTTTTTTCTAATATTTTCCAGTCTTTATAAAGCACAAAAATGGTCAATATGTTCACTATGAAACTAATTACATAGTCTACTTGTGTGCTAACCACTAATGATAAAGAGAAGTTTAAAACCAACAGGAAAAACGCGGCGTATATGTATGAGTTATGCAACTCCCCATTATCTAAGTTTTTTATCTGTTCAATGTATAAACTTTGTTTTTTTTCATCTGCTTTTCTTGATGAGTCACCATTATTTATCAAGTATGATATTAATTTCTCATCATATTCACTTTTGAATCGCTCATTAAGTAAGATTGATTTTATCTTCCTTATTCTAGCTTCATCATTATTTTTGTTTAGCTCAATAGCATCTCTGATTTCATCGATTGAAGCAGACATGTCAAGTTTCAGGTATTCGTAATGATTTTCCATGTAATCCCTTGCAGTAAGTACCTTCTAAAAGGTTGATTATACGCATTAAGAATAGTCTTAAAAAGGGTTCTCGGCAGTTGGCACTAAACAACCTATATCAGATAACAGCCCTCTTTTGTCAGATGGCTGTTTTTTGCAGCAATTCCTACTCAGTCATGGGAGAGCAGCGCCACCATTAAGCCAGTATACCCTCCGCTAGCGCTACGTGACTGGTTCAGGGCTACGCCCCGAAACCCGCTAACAACCTCTCCGCTACTGGATATCACCCCATGCCATCTGAATATGATGAACAACGGGATTCGACTGATACGCAGCTTCCCGGCGAATATGACCTTTTTGATTTAATGGCGAAGGTTACTGAAGAGAACCTGCATGCCCCTGTGGATTCCGGGCCACCCGTCGGCCGGGAAGCGTTATAGCTTTTTTCGCTTGCCCGCGTACGCGGTAATACGCCGGTATTACATCTTATTCCTTTATTTTCATGTGATTACAGATGATTTTAATACTTGCGTATTACCGTAATAAACGGTGCATCCCATTTTTTTTATGTAATTCATGCAGTTGCGATGAAAATCGCGGCTGCGTTAGGTGTATGACCATTTAAGGGGCAAAAAATTATCATTCTGGCCGCGTGATCTGCGCAGGTTAAGGAGCATCGGCGACGAAAAAGCGTCTTTAACTGCTTCGTTCATGCTTGCATGAACGGATGATTTTTCCAGACTACAGGTAAACTACAGGAAGACTACAAAAGTTGATGATTTAATCCTGATTTTTAGTGCGATGACTACAGATAAACTACAAAATAACTACAGGATTACCTCAGATCCGTTCTCTGAACCATTCGTACATCCGACCCCCTTACCGGTTTACACTGAGCACTGATGCTCTGAGGGCCCTTATGACGAAACAACAGAAAACAGCGCTGAACATGGCTAAATTCATCCAGAATCAGTCTCTGCTCCTGCTGGAGAAGCTTAACGAGCTTGATCTCGATGTTGAGGCGGACCTTTGTGAGACACTCCACGATGATGCGGAGCATCTTTTCCGTACACTGTCCTCGAGATTGGATGCATTACAGGATGGTAACTGATGGCCAGAGTATCTATTAGTGAGGCTGCCCGACTGACGGGTAAGAGTAGAACAACACTGCACAGGTTAATTAAAGCAGGTGACCTGTCCACCTGTAGCGGTGAACGCAATGCAAAAATGGTAGATACTTCAGAGCTTTTACGTGTCTTTGGTCCCTTTGAACAACCGAAGGGTGAACACCATTCTGGACAGGTCTCTGAACAGCGTGATACAGCCTCTGCTGACCAGAGTGAACAGGTGACTCGTCATCTGAAACAGGAGATTGAACACCTGAACACCTTACTTTTGTCCAAGGATTCGCACATTGACAGCCTGAAACAGGCTATGCTCCTTCTTGAAAATCACCAGGCAAAATTAACTGAATCCCCGGCGCCATGGTGGAAATTCTGGAAAAAATCCTGACCCCGTCATGCTTCAGTTTTCCTCTCCGGCCATCCCGGGGAGTTCCTGAACCTTCTCAAAAATCGTCAGATCTCTGAACGCTCCTCACCACTAAAAATACCCACACCCTACGCAAAATTAAAATTTTGAAGATAACTCATTAATATCAGTTAGTTGTGGGTTATTAAATTACGCAGTATTACTTTCTGTAAGGTGAATCCAAGTCGTCGGCGATTCGTGTACGACTTGCTGACGACTCGTCATAGAGTCATCGACGACTCACTTAAAACTATCAGTAACTTATGATGACTTGACTCTAGAGTTGAATCGTCATTTTGGTGTTTTTTTGACCTTTACGACTCTAGAGTCAAGTCACGAGTCGAATCGCCGGTGAATTGTCTGGTGAGTCGTCCGGCGACTTGCCATAACGTGATTGCCGGCCGTCGACGAACCCGATTCCTGATCGTGCTGAAAACCGGTTTTCCGGCTGCGCCGGCAACGCTTCACGGCCACGCAATAAATTGCGTCCCCGTTCACCGTTTTCGGATGGGAAGAACGCCGGAAACAGGACTTCCCCTGGCTGAATGGTGTGAATTTCCGCGCTATGCACTTGCGCGCATACTCATGCATGCCGTAAAAACAGAGCCTGCGCGTTTCTGGCGGGTTTTCGGGTGGTTTGTTGCCTGTTTTACCGGTTTCCCGTCAGAAACGCCCTGAGGCCGTTTTAGCGGTGCGCGTAATGAGGGTTTATGTTAAATCAGTTCTTTTTCTATCAGGTACTTTAGCGCTGCTAAAAGATAAGATGAGTTGAAGGTTATATCTTGATAGCTGGATGGGCTCATGCTTCCTGTTTTCTTATACTCTTCAAAGAAATTATTTACGTAGACGGCTTCGGTAATGCTGTCAACTTGTTGATAACTATTTTAATCGGTAGTCATTCAATCCTTGTAACATCAGGATAATCCTAGTGTCAGTGAAAATACGAAATCAACAAGTTGGTATCATTACCCCCAGAATCGAGTTATCGCACCGCTTACTTTAAAGCAAACAAGATGTTATTCGCTCATCAGTGGTAGGGATAACTTACGGTAGTTAACCCTTCCGCCTACACTCCCTACCATCTAACCGAGCGTCTTATTATCTTAATAATCGAAAATCATTTGAAATTAACCAGATAATTTCTATCATCTCTTAAAATATCATAACGGTTATTGGAAAATATTTTTTTCTCCTGTGGATTATTGCTTTTTTTGCATTCTACAATATTGAGATCAATGTCATTTATATTTGAAAATGACCTAACTCCATTTAACCAATATTCGGATGATAAAAATGATCTAAAAACATTTTTTAATATAGGGTATTCTGTGTAGGCGTTTAAAATATAGCCGTTCGTCACCTTATTATCCCCACACAACATTACATCACCCACATCACCCTTAGAATCATATTGAATAAGTGACTGTATATTTTTGAGAGTGCTAACATCACTATCATAAAATTTATTATAAGCATTAGCATACACTGAAACAAAAGACACATATGAAAATATATAAAAAATCATTAGTATTGAAATTAATAACTTCAATGTTTGAGATCGAGAAAAATAGTAAGTTATGACATACATAGATAAATAAAAACCAGTAAAACCGAACAAAACCCTTGAGGACACTATATTACTAGCACTAATTAATACGTAAGGAAAAATAGAAACAAAAATACATGTGATTGGTACAAAAAACATAACTGAAACAGATATATTCCTCCTTAAAAAGGCATTAACAGAGGAAATGGCAAGTAATGTCATAGATATTATGAATATTGAAACCTGTAAATAATTAAACGATCCAGAAAAAAGAGTTAAGAAATCTAACGCATTATTTACTGCAACGCTTATATCTATTGATAGTCTGGTTTCAATGTAAGCATTAGCATCCTTTCCAATTAAAGATAGAAGTAAACCAAGTAAGAATGTAATAAATTTACAAAAAGGAAGGATGATGCATAGGACAGCAAATCTAACCTTTATATTTTTAAAACAAAAACGACCATCCCGATGGTAATCTAGAATGGTTGCGATTATGAAAGAAAAGAAAAATGCATTAAACCCTGACTGATATCCTAAAACAGAAGTCAGTGCTAATAACAATGAAATGAAAAACATTTTTTTTGTTTTTTCATTCTCGTAGAATGCTGCATGTATAGCTAAAACATAAGCGGCAACCATACCTATCACATCAACATGATAAGATAAATTTTCTATGAAAAAAGGGTTGCAAAAAATCAACATAAATAAAATTGTGTTATCTCTGAGATATTTAATTCTCAAAAGAGTAATTGCCATTAGCATAAATAAAATTAAATTCATCTGATACACATCAGGAGATAAACCAGGTCCTCCGGATATGAATCGATAGAAAAACTCGTTAAGAGGCCTACCCTGAATTAGTAGACCTATGTAACCGGTAGAAAATCTTGGGTTGTCATCCCAATATGGACGTAAATTCATCAGTGGGATGATAATAGCTATAAGGAATAATACAGCTATAGCAAGCTTTTCTTTTTTTAGAAAAGAGATCAGAGCGTTCAATTTAACTCCTTGAGATTTAATCAAATATAACTTATATATACAAAATCAACTAAAGATTCAGATTTGAGTCACGGCTCTCCCTCTCTATAATACATCAAGAAGACAAGACACATGACAACATGACAACATGAAGCGTCAAATTTATATTATTTTCTTTTAAGTAAGTATCTCGGCCTTTTTTTTGTTTCTATATATATCCTGCCAATATATTCACCAAGAACACCAATTCCTATGAGTTGAACACCACCAATGAATAAAATAGAGACAATTAATGAAGGGTAGCCATCCACATCATTCCCAAAAAATAAAGTTTTTATAACGATCCATGCCCCATAAGTGATTGATAAACAAGAAATAATCAACCCAATATATGTCCAAATTTTTAAAGGTAATGTAGAAAAGCTAGTTACTCCCTCAATTGCAAGGTTCCATAATTTCCATACATTGAACTTAGTACTCCCTGCGATACGCTCATCTCGAGTATATTCAACAATATCTATTTTCCCACCAACCCAACTAAGCACACCCTTCATAAATAAATTGCGCTCTTGTATTAATTTTATGTTTTCGACCACTTCTCGAGAAAGCAAGCGAAAGTCACCTACATTATCCTCAATTTTAGGATTGCTTATCATATTGTGTATTTTATAGAACCATTCAGCACTTTTTCTTTTTATTGCATTATCACTTGAGCGATCAGTACGCTTAGCTAGAACTACATTAGCTCCTGATTTCCACTTTTCTATTAACAATGGAATAACCTCAATAGGGTCTTGGAGATCGACATCAATAGGTATGACTATCTCTCCAGTAGAATGTTCAATCCCTGCAAATAATGCTGGTTCTTTACCGAAGTTACGAGTAAATGATAAGTTAACGACGAGTGGGTCAGTTAAAGAAAGCGTATTTATAATAGCCTCTGTATTATCTCTGCTACCGTCATTTATAAATACTATTTCGACATCGTAATCTTTAAGAGATTCAAATCCCCTGACTTTTTTATAGAAAAAAGGAATGGCATCTTCCTCGTTAAAAACTGGCACAACTAGAGATAATTTCATTTAGCCCCTCTAAATATAATGAATTTTGAAAACGCATATCCTATTAATAAACTGAACATAGAAAAACTTATCAGCATAATAACAGGCCCAGCACCAATAGCATCAGATACATGCCCAAAAAAAGCCGCCATAAAACCCATGAATAATAAAAATAAGAGATAGCGACCGGACGTAGCACGCGCCATAAAAGTCCATTTTGCATTTGCGAAAAAACTAAAAGTCACCGCAATAAAGAATGCTAAAAAATTAGCTATAGCTTGAGTTAGAAAAAACAAATCAATTAACACCCAAAAAGAAAACCAGTGAATTATAGTGTTAATAATACCAACAGAAAAATATCGAAAAAAAGACTTTAGCATATTATTTATTAAGACCCTATCCCGAAGTTGTTTTATTCCAGACAATAATGCTTCATGCAAAATGCAGCGTCGCCTCGTAATTCTCGACCTTCTTCTCCCAACGCGATGGAAGCGATTCATCCAGCTAGGTGTCCTTTCAGCAACCCAACGGTGCGCTTTGAAATCAGTGTTTTTGAACACCTCCGACTCCTCTTTCGTTGACTGGATGAGGTTCATAATACAAATAACAGGCTTCCATGTATAGCATGGTTATTTCAGCGCAGGGCGAACACCGAATCATAAGCGATGTTAACCACCTGATTAAGGGCATTCACAGCATGCTCAGTACCGACTTGCTTTAACTCACGTTCAACTTTATTCAATGCGGTGTAAACGGATTTTTTTACCGTTTCGGTCATGTTGCCAGAGGCACTGTCCAGTTCGCAGATAACCTGAGCCAGTTGTGCTACCTGCTCACTTAACTACACAGATTCAGTCTGAAACGGCTTTGTTGAATAAATCAGATTTCGGGTAAGTCTCCCCCGTAGCGGGTTGTGTTTTCAGGCAATACGCACGCTTTCAGGCATACCTGCTTTCGTCATTTTGTTCAGCGCTCGTACCAGGGCCATAGCCTCCGCAACCTGACCATCGTAGTCACGCAGCGTCAGTGAACCCCCGAACAGCTGTTTTACCCGGTACATCGCCGTTTCCGCTATCGAGCGACGGTTGTAATCTGTTGTCCATTTCCACCGCGCATTACTCCCGGTCATTCGCTGATTAGCCACTGCACGGTTACGGTCTGCATATTCACCGGGCCAGTAACCCGCACCTTTTCGGGGAGGGATAAGCGCGCTGATTTTCTTACGCCGCAGTTCATCGTGACAGAGCCGGGTGTCGTAAGCGCCGTCTGCCGATGCTGCCCTGATTTTTCTGTGAGTCTGCCGGATAAGACCCGGGAAGGCTTCTGAGTCCGTCACATTGTTCAGCGACAGGTCAGCGCAGATGATTTCATGTGTTTTACTGTCAACGGCGAGATGCAACTTTCGCCATATACGACGGCGTTCTTTGCCGTGTTTTTTGACTTTCCATTCGCCTTCACCAAAGACCTTCAGCCCGGTGGAATCAATCACCAGATGCGCGATTTCACCTCGGGTGAACGTTTTGAAACTGACATTAACCGACTTTGCCCGCTTACTGACACTGGTGTAATCCGGGCAGCGCAACGGAACGTTCATCAGGGCAAAAATGGAATCAATAAAACCCTGCGCAGCCCGCAGGGTCAGCCGGAATACGCGTTTAATCACCAGAACGGTGGTGATGGCGAGATCAGAATAGCGCTGGGGCCTTCCTCGTGATGAAGGCGTTGCCGACTCATACCAGGCCTGAATCGCCTCATCATCCAGCCAGAAAGTGAGGGAGCCACGGTTGATGAGAGCTTTGTTGTAGGTGGACCAGTTGGTGATTCTGAACTTTTGCTTTGCCACGGAATGGTCTGTGTTGTCGGGAGGATGCGTGATCTGATCCTTCAACTCAGCAAAAGTTCGATTTATTCAACAAAGCCTAAAAATAGTAGTTATCTCACGTTTTCTACTAATCGTTGAGCCAGTGCCAGCTAAGAAATAGGATTCTTTCCATTTTTCACATGGCTCAACAATTAACTTATTGCGAATAAAACTAAGAATAAGTTTGTTGAATTCCCTCTTGATTTTATTAATACTCTTTTGCTTCAAGTTATCAACCGCTTCATATTTCCAATCTATTGGTGTGGTCAAGAAACCACCAATATATTTACTCACTGTTTCCTCAAAATCGGTAATAGGCATAAACATTCTAAAACCATCTATATTTGAATACATCCGTCGATTAAATGCTTCTATTGTTTTCCAATGTTCTCTATCTAATAATTTCCTATAGTATTTTTTAAAATCATTAGAAGTAGAGTTTATATGCAAAGCCAATAACTCAAAGTCATACTTTGGCTCAATGAAAACCTCATCATTATTTATCATGGAAACTGTATTTTCATATATGGAATTAAAAGCCAATTCAAGCCTTGCATTATGCTCTGGCTTATCGAGATCTCCGATAAAATAAATATCATCAACATCAATATTGCACTTTACATCTTCTTTTTTTAATGAATCCAGTACATTATTGAGACCATCTTTTACATAATCAATTCTGTCTTCATCTGTTGGTTCGTCTGAATCATAAGGTATAACTTCATCAAGTTTAGTGAAAATTAGTTTTAATTTATCACCATACCCACGCTGGAAAATACTTTTTAATGCGCTCTTGCCTCCAGCAATAAAAGGTTTTTTTGACTCTTCGATAAGTAATATTGAATTGACATCATAAAAGAAATCATAATGTCTGGAGTCTAGTTGTGCCGTTTCTTTTGTATTATGCCCAATACCTTCACCGTCAATAATGACTATTTCTGCACTATCACTCACCCATTCTGATTTGAGTTCTCCACTCAACCTTGCATACTCGACAACAGGTGATATAGATTCTTTATCACTTGATAATATTTTTTTACATTTTTTGATGAAGTCTTCTTTTTCGAATGAAATATATTTATATATCTGTGATTCATTACTTAACATACTTCCATCACAAATAGACATCACATTACTCTGAATGGAGTCCATAATATTATTTTGGATACATTCAACTTTATCATTTAGTTCATCAATAGCAAAACTAATATACTCATCTTGATCCGTTATATCATCGTTAAAAATTTCTTTTAATTCATCAATTTTTTCGGAAAGAAGAGGTGTAAGAGATATAACTTCTTCAGCAAAATTTGCAATATCACTGACATCAAGAAGATAGTATAAACGAAACCGCTGATCATTTGTTTGACGTAAGCTTTTTTTAACATCTTCACTTTTCAATGATTTCTCTAATGCTTCTTTTAGGATTTCTCTGACATACCCATTAATCTCATCAAAAGATTTTAAAAGAATAGTTAATTCATAGTTGGGTGATTTACATATTACATACTCAGTTGGTGCGATGGTTGTTCTGCTTTGTCTAGTGGTTGGGAATTTAGTATTTTCAGTTCCTAATATTTTTCGAATAAATGTTGTCTTTCCAGCCCCCGTATCACCTAAAAGATATATTTTAGGTATTCCTTTCGGTATTGAGCTTACTTCATTTAATTGACGCTATATTTCACTATATTTACTCACGATTGTGCCTTTTAACTAATGATAGTTTATATATGGCTGGCGGTTAGTT
>OGER01002365.1_pt1 | contig 11111 bp, 14 predicted proteins | sample 1570691 | NCBI WGS metagenome assembly OGER01 (sample SAMEA2582143, study PRJEB24529) | metagenome | biome: Human gut stool | place: China | collected 2011
TATTCACAAATCTTATATCAGTTTTAAACGTTTACACAAAACTTGAAACGGTCTCTCTTTATTCCTATTTTTCTGTCTTTTACATCTCCAATAAGTTCAACAGTTTTACAAAAAATTGCTAAGACGCATCCAAATCCAAAATACATAATCAATGATGTTATAATCCATATTAATACAGAGATAGCAATACTTTTTATCGACACTGTCCTACCATCTAACAAGCAACATTTTTGAAATGAAATCAAATAAAATACCATCAATAACATTATTCCTACAAACTTTAATAGAAATTTTAATATTGGACCTTGTTGGTTTACAAGTTCATAGTATGCATTTTTTATCGCTTTAAATATCCGTTCTATTATACTTTTTTTCTTTTCAAATGTACAAACCGACACAATAACGAATACTATAGTTATAAATTTTATTACAAATGATATCATACAGTTCCCCTACCTTTTCATTATTCTTGATGGCTATTATTTTATTACTATTATTCAATTTCATCAATATCTCTTATGTTAGATATATACTTGCCAACACCTTTGCCTGCTCGATTGCCACTTTTCTTAGTTCATTGCACGGATGATTACAGGTACCTTACGATACCCCAGCTTCTCAGCTGCAAATTTTCTTCGGTGCCCGGATATGATCTCATATACTCCTTCCGGTCTTGGCCGGACAATCAACGGATTCAGTATTCCATATTTCCTGATGCTGTCCTGGAGCTCGATCATCTGACTGTCTGCCTGAACTTTGAACGGATGATTGGTAAAGGTTCTTAGCCGTTCCAGCTCGATCTCTACAACTTTTTCACCTGTTTCCCATTGCTCTGTTTTTTCTTCTACTGGCATTCTTCCTCCTTTTCCCTGAACGTAAAAAAGCCCGCCCCGATTAGAATTGTTTTTCATCTAATCTGAACGGACCTTACCGTCAGACTCGAATACTTCCAAGCAAGAATATATTGTTATCACTAATTTACAACCCAAACCTCATCCTACACTGTAGCTGAACTCTCCGGGTGGCAATCCCAAAAATCATAATGGGTGGCAGTTTTTGTATCTACCGGTAATCTTCGGTGGCAAGTTGCCACCCAAAATCGCTGCAAAAATGGCTGTTCCCAGCGGGAATCGAACCCACAACTAGCGCTTAGGAGCTCGAGTCCATACAGGAAACATATATCATTCTCTGTAAATCTAAGTCAAGGAAAGTTTTGATGTTTCTAACCTTCCTGTTAATTCGTGTCAAAATAAGAAAACAGAAAATCATTCAAGTAAAACGGCTCTCGCTGACAAAATGATGACACTGTCATCCTGAGGGTTCAACCATTCCGTTCCTTAGAATTCATATCTATGGCTACCATTCGCTCTCATCAAAGCAGTAACGATAACACTATTTTCTTATTAGATTACATATATTATATCGTGCTTGTGGTCGGATGTCGATGCTTTTTTGACCTATATTTGCTCAAATATACTTGAATTACAGTAAGGAAGCTTTTATTGCTATATTTTGCACAAAGTATACAGGCAAATTATTATTTGTAATAATCTGCTTTTCCAATGCCTATAGATGCCCCATGATTTGCCTTCATCAGTTCTTCATCAATCATCTGATAATATTTCAATTTGTGTCACCACCAGTGACACAAATTTATTCATACCTGCCTTCGATACCATAATAAATAACGTACGTCAAATTTCTTCCCTGATAAAAAAAGCTATATGTGAACCTTGACTAACCATATACTCTAATACAGCTTGTGTTCTCTGTGCTTGAACTATATCTACTCTAAAATCATTTCGGTGGGAAGCAACAAAATTTCCAACATACTCTTCTAAATAATATAATGTATTCATATAAAGCTTTGTTCCACATTCTGGATCTTTTTGAATTAAATTATATATCCACTGAATTCCTTTCTCAAAATATGGTTCCTTGCCTACCGTATTAAGTAATCTAGCCACAGAGTAAAGCACTGCCTTAAAACTACCCGTATGTGCAATAAAATCATCAAAAAATTCCTTTCTTTCTTCCGAAAGCAACGTGCATCTATAAATATTTTCCCTCCATTCAGAATTAGCAAATAAATAACTAGCAACGACTCTATCTTTACCTATCGGACCATTATAATCTGTATAATAGTATCGATCCTTTTCATGACTCAATTCAAGCATTTTCGGTTTTAGGGCCTCCCACACACTCCAAAATTCCCTTACCTTACCATGAATTTCTTGTTCCTGAATAAGCCATTTCAGCAAATGCTCTACATTATTATTCCCAACAAAATCTGCCCTCTCTAAAAATGAATTAACAAGCATAATTCTATCTTGATTATCACAATGTAATAAAACATCTGCAAACCACATTGTATAATTAAATATGTATCCATATATATTTCCATATTTTTCTTGTGCAGAATCCTTATCATCAAAAGTAATCTTCATTGCGATGTCTTTTGTCAACTCCGCAACTAATGATGCTTCTTTAATCTTAAATGGAATCATTAAAATAATCACAAACATAATAGGTATACTTAATTGTTTAAAATCAATATCAGAATAGTTACTTACTTCTTTGTCTAATGCTTGCTTTATCAGTTTCTTGTTCTTTCCAAAAAAATCATTTATTGAAATATCCCTATTTTTTTTTAATTTCTTTTTCATATTGTTCTGCAATCAACGAGAATGCATACAAGAATTACCAACCATATTGTTTTTTATAATCCCATATATTGCTTGATATCTGATTTATTATACAACTATCATCACTCCAATCTATAAGAATCAATTTCAGTAACAAATACAACGGATTATCTCCACTTATTAAATGACGATTATTTTCACTTATTAAAGTAATTAGTCCTACTATAATTGCTTCCTGTAAACTCCTAACATCAAGATTAGGAAACAATTCTCCACTTACTGTTACAAACGGTACCCATCCCTGTCCATCGTTCATTATGCGAAAACATATTGCTGTGATCACGTCTATAAAACTCTCATGATCCTGATTTTCATAAAGATTACTTATGGCATTCCCCCTTTTATGATTCTAATGGTAACAAAATAGCTATCCCAAAATATGTACACTTAAATTTCAGCTGACATTAACCATGCTTCAAGTGAGGAATCTTGTACTAAATAGTAATTTCCCATATTTTTAACTTTAACAAAGTTAGGCATAGCCCCGACTATCTTACATATTCTATTATTTGTCAACCGTCCCACTCTTTCTTTAAAAAATCTATCAATCCAAATCTCAGTTCTTTTTCCTTCTATTTCCACAACAAGAATTAACCTTGACGGAGCATATACACTTTCCCATCCAAATCCGCGATTTTTATGGTACTTTCCATTCTTATAGTAACATCCATAAGTAGTGCCTCCTTTGACTCCATTTTTTAAGTAGTATTCGCCAGCTTCATACCTAACTGTTATACATTTTGCATTCATAATGCTTGACCTCCTGTTTTTTTGATGAGTCAAGCTTAACATTCCTATAAGCCGCCGTGGGTAAACTCCAAAAGCTAAAATATTATTTGGAGTTTAGAACATTAGCGCTGAACTTTTGAAAACAGTTCAACCAATATCTGACCTATCATGCTGTCAACCTTTTCCCTTAACTGCTTCTTTTCTCTCAAAATATTTTCATAGTGATCCACATAATTACTTGTCACATAATTCTCTATAGACTCTGGCATCTTATGAACTCCTACCCAAGTGTCCTTATCAACTCCGGATATTTTATGTGATTCATAGTATTTACCTATTTCCTCAGTAACATCAAATGTATCATTTTTGATTCGTTCAACAATTGATTCCCATTTTCTACCTGATATAATTACTGCCTCCATTGCATTGGAAACAGAATTTTTATTTAGCATATACAAAATACTATCTTTCTGACTACTTAAGTACTCGCTTCTTTCCAATTTATCAGCTTCTTGAGTTATTTTACTTTCTTCAATACCTTCTTTACGCAGTCTATTCTCAAAATCAGACCGCTTTTCTTCTGAAAAGTACTCCTTCAATTCTTGTACATTACTGTTTTGAATCTCTTCAAGGCCTATGTATTCCATGAGCAGTTTAATCAATGTCACAATTCCCACGTCAATGGCAATATCTCGTCTGTTTAGATAGTTATTCCTGATCAAACCAGTGTCTAACATATTCAAACATGAACCTCTAAAAAGATTATAATTCATGGTATCTAGCTCGCGGATTATGTACTTTACTGTTTCACCAATATCATTTCCATTAGCTGAAACTAATTCAAAAATGAAAACTGTTAATTCATCTACCAATTCATCTAAAGATTCTGATAATATTTTTGAGACACGAATCCACGGTAGTGTTTCCATCACTTCTTTTAAATAATCTGGTATGTCTTCTGAATCAGCTATGTCTAATAAGACCCTTTTATTAAAGTCCTGAATTGCTTCCGCTGATTGATCTTTTGCTTTTTTTACTGCAGGATTCCCATCGTATTCTTTTAAAAGAATCTTTAATAAAGGAGCATATTCTGGTGGAAAAAAATTTCTATTATTATCAATCTCTTTTTTGAACGATGAACTATCCAGCTTATCGTAATAATCAGATATTTTTTTCAGCCTATAATCCACAGATGTTTCAGCACAATGCAGATATTCTGCTAATTCTTTTCTAGAGTAATTAATTCTACGACCTTTTCTATCTTCTTTTGCCATAAATATTTTCCTTTCCGCTCCCGCAGGAATATTTAAACTAATCACAATATTTCAAAAAACGAAAGCGGAGCCTTAACAGCTTCGCTTCGTCAGCTCACTACTTATTAAGTAATGCACACTCAATAGCCTTAAGTGCAACATCTCTAAGACTATGAATTAATTCAATTATCACTGTCTCTGTCATCGTTTTTACCTCCCCACATGTTTGATTTCACCATACTTAAAGCATCAGCAAAGGTGTTCAAAGCTGCAATTACACCTGGTGGAACCGTTACATCACCATTATCAGCAGGAGCCTCATATAAACATGCAAATCGCTCCTTGGGAATATCAAGAATTTTTGAGAGTTTAACCCAAAGTTGCTTGTCCGGCTCACATATCTCGCGTTCCCACTTCGATATAGCCTGCGAAGAAACATTGAGTTCTTCCGCAAGTGCCTGCTGCGTCAGTCCTTTTTCTTTCCTTTGCTTCTTAATGAGCTTACCAATCGATAACTCATCGTCCTTTAATTCTGTTGATAAACTCATGATAAGCCCTCCTAGATAAATATTCTAACGACTTGAGGTTGCAAAAACTAAACCTGAGGTTGAGTTTTTATTTCCTACGAGATAATTCCTTGAGCCTACTCAATAAGCATAGAAAAATCCCACATTCTTCTGGTCCTAAATTGTACATATAATCCCAATGCGTTAAACCTCTCCAATATGAAAATGCGCCTGAGCCGATAACTTCGATATCTTCTATATGTTTATTATTTCTTATCTTGTCCATCACCTGACCTCTTGATTGTCCAGCCATAGACCATTATACTGTCCTTATTAAGATAAAAGGAAAGGCTCCGGAGCCCTTCCCGCAAAAGATCGGCATCCGGAACCTAGTAAACACCATGTATATTGTAACAGATTTTACAAGAAAAGGACAGCATATTTTTATCAGAGAGCAGTGAATTTCTTTGTCCCATATGTCAGAAAGGCAGTCTTATCTTCCGTGATTACTGCAGCCGTATAGTACTGATAACTAGATGGTACATTGTCTTCGTACTTGTCCTTCTTTTTTCTCTTCTATAAAAACTAAAAACAAGTATAAAAAAATATAAAACAATAATTAAAACAAATAGCATACTAACTAATTGCATTGAAACATCCGTCAAATACATATTAAATTATCCTTTCATTTTTTATATTCAAAGCATTATCAATCTATTTTCATATAATCACGCTTTCTGTTTAGGCACAAACTCAATCTTAAGAGCCATTCCCATACCATCTGCTAATCTTTTAAGTAAATTGATAGAAGGATTTCTTGTTCCATTTTCAAGCTTACTAATATCAGCCTGATTAATACCAGTACGCTCCGCAAGTTCTTTCTGTGTAAGATTCTGTGATGTTCTTGCATCTACGATAGCTCTGATAACATCCATCTCTGGCTGAATCGCTTCATACTCTTTTCTAAATTCTTCATCCTTCAACTGATTAGAAAGCATATCATCAAATGTTCTCATTCTTCATCACCCTTTCTATGAAATCTTTTCTTCTATCTTTTGCAATCTGTATCTCCTCTTTGGGAGTTTTCTATGTTTTCTTAACAAAACCATTCGTCATTATAATTTTTCCCTCATAATAGAAAAAATATAAAACTCTGGTAATATCACTTCCGAATTTACAACGCAATTCAAATATTCCATCATCCAGATGTTTACTGTAAGGTTCTCTAAGCATATTTCCCTTTTCTTGTAATATACCAAGCAATCCAAATATTTTAGCTCGCATCTTAGGATTAACAGAATCCAGAAATTCTTCTACTGGAACTTAGCCATTTTCTTTTTCATATGCTATCAGTTTAAATTCTGTCATGTAATCACCTTTGTAAATATTATATGGCATATATACCATAATATCAATTATCCATTTAATATAATCATGCCGAGCTATTTCTCTAAAAACGTATAGTAAGTGTGTAGTAGAGCACTTTTTCAGCTAAGGAATGGCTTATTTACAGGCTTTGCGGGAGTATCTATTGATATTGCCGTGACACACGATCAATTTTACTAAATCAATTTAAAATACCTCAACGCATCCTTAATATACTCCACCTTTTCCTGCGGACATTGCTTCACTTCTGGATTCTTTTTCTTGGACTTATTATAATTCTCACCCATGTCCAGACCACACATCCGCTTTACCTGTGCAATATAAGAAGTATGCACATTCACACCATACTTTTCCTTCACATATTCCTTAATCTTTGAATAAGTAGCCTTTTCCTCTGGTGTATAATTACTCTCTTCATCAGGCTCCATTGTCACCTCAATCTTAGGTGTATCTTTTTTGAGGGATAATTTGACAACCGTCTCAACAGTACTTTCGTTGTCCCAACAAAGTTCCTGTGTCTCCCTGTCTCCAAAATACACCGGAAAACGGAACTTTATGTGCTTCAGGAATCTGCCATCTGGCTGCTCCTGCTCATAAATATCCACCTGTTCTACAAAGCTGTTAAGAAATTCTTTCTTCTCCAGGTCGGTGAACTTATCATATAGTTTATCAAAATATAAAAGAAATTGATAGACGTTTTCTTCTGATATTTTCTGTTGCCGGATATTCAGCAGGCGGTTCTTGACTTCTTCTATACTGTTCTCCACGCCTTCAATCTCATCATACAAACGGTATAACCTTGTCTCCATATCCTGATATTTCTTCTCATAAAATTTATCCATGATATCCAGATTGTCCATCTGCTGTCCAAGTCTTGCTTTTGCTCCGGTCAGCTGCCTGTGCTGCTTTTCCAATCCTTCAATCTCTTTTTCTATTTCTTCTGTATCTATTCTTGAACCGATTTTATTCAGAATTGCTTCTTCAAATTTAGGATTCTTCACCAGCTTCCGAATAACTTCTTCCACTGCATTGTTAATCTTCTCCTCACTCCATTGTTTACGATATCCACATTTATGACCATCTACCAGGCGACGATGTTTGCAGGCATAATAGAAATAATCCTTATATAAAGTTCCGTCTTTCTTTTTCTTTCGGTTCACGTTTCCATACATACCACTTCCACATAACGGGCATCTCAATATTCCAGATAAAATATGCTCATGATCGAGACTATGTGTCTTTTCATATTTCACACCTGTTTTTTCCCGTTTTTGATGTGCCAGCTCCCAGTCTGTTTCTGAAACAATCCCTTCATGGATACCATCGTGCAGCATATAATTTTCCTGCTTTACAATGCGGTATTCATTTCTTGTACCAGAAACTTTCTCGTTTTTCCTTCGTCCATAAGCCAGCTTTCCACAGTATACCGGATTATCCAGAACGCCTTTTATAAATGATGCGGCAAATGCGTCCAGTGTATTATTCTGTCGTTTTTTCTTTTTATATCCATGCTGGTTCAGCCATGCGGCAATCGCAGAGATTCCCATATTGGTATGAATAAATTTGTCATAGATCAGACGAATAATCTCTGCTTCGTCCTCTGCAATCTGCAATTCTCCATTTACTAATTCATAACCATACGGAGCAAATCCACCATTCCATTTTCCTTCCCTGGCTTTCTGCTTACGTCCTTCCATTGTCTGAACAAGGATATTCTCTCGTTCGATCTCTGCCACCGCAGACAGAACAGAAATCATCAGCTTTCCACTATCTTTTGAGCTGTCAATTCCATCTTCTACACAGATCAGATTCACTCCAAAATCCTGCATCCTCTGCAGAGAGTTTAATACATCTGCTGCATTACGACCGAATCTGGAAAGCTTGAACACCAGTACAAACTGTACCTCATCTGTTCCATTCTCAATATTATCCAACATTCTCTGAAATTCCGGTCTGCCCTCTACGCTCTTTCCAGACTTACCTTCATCTGAATACTCATTTACGATTTCCATATTCTGAAATTCCGCATATCTCTTGAGTTTTTCTTTCTGAGCATCCAGACTGTAGCCATCTACCTGCATGGTTGTGGATACTCTGGTATATATATCGCATTTAATCTTTTTATTCTTCATAATCTTCCTCGCAGTATAACTCTGTTTTATTGTCCCAACCTTATTTTAGTACTTGTTCCAACTATTTTCAATACTTATTTTCCGTATTGACGCATTTCTTCGCCAATCGTATAATTAAGTTAGATACAGAGCATTTCTGTTATCAAAATATTGCCCGCCCACCATTGGCGACTTATAAATGATTGGCTCGAAAATATTGTTCGCTTACCGGAAGCGTCTAATAAATGTCCGGCTTGAAAATTATTTAGAAATAATTTCTGTTTTTGATATTGTGTTTTTATCACACATTGCATATACTATAAATACACAAAAAAGCCAAAAAAGAGGAGGTGTTAGTATGGCTACTTCAAGTATTACTCATAATTTTGTCGTATCCAATCCAAATAGCGTAAAGCGTTTTGTCGCAGCAATTGACGAAGCTGACCGTGACCGCACACCAAAGCAGACACTTCCCGGACGTCAGTTAACGAACCCACAGGAAATCTTAGCTTTAATGTCAAAAAGGAAGAAAAAACATGTCTGATAAATATTTTACCGTTAATATTCGGGCATATTTGGATAAAGACGAACCGACATATATCGGAGAGGAAAGTCTTTACGACTTACTCTCCGATTTTTCTTGTCCCAAAAATCCCGATGTGGAATACTTTTTATTACATAATGCGATTGAGTTTACCAAAAAAGATCAATCTATCACTTATCTGGTATTTGATGCTGAAGATGCTTCACTGGTTGGTTATTTTTCACTTACAGTAAAACCCATCTCTGTCCGTGCTTCAAATATCAGCAAGACAATGGCAAAAAAGCTGTCCCGTGTCAGTATTTTGGATGAAGAAACACAATCCTATACTACCGCAGCTTACCTGATCGCCCAGTTGGGAAAGAACTATTCTCTTCCAAAGGAAAAACGAATTCCTGGAAATATTCTACTGGGATTTGCACTGGAAACCATATCCAGTCTCAAATATTCCGTAGGTGGCGTTATGGAGTTTCTTGAATGCGAAGATAATGAATTTCTTCTGAGCTTTTATACGCAGAATCATTTCAAGCCATTTGATACGCGTATTACCGCTTCTCAGAATAATGAGCCACACACTCTGCATCAGCTTTTAAAATTTATTTGATTTAAAAATGCATGAAAAAAGCGACAGTCTGATTTACATTTTGTATTTCAGGAAACTGCCGCTTCTTTTTCTTCCTTATTCTGTTTTTCTTCCTCCAACTCCCGGAGGACTTCAGCGCCGTACTTATCAATCATCCGTACCAGAAAATCAATGCACCGCTCAAATTCAATATTCTGTTGCATAAGCTCCTCCCGTTATTGTTTTGATCTGAGCTTATTTTACAGAACCTGCCGGAAAACCACATTGAATAGAAATTGATTGTAAATTGACACAATCAATTTAAAAATATCCGCATTTTCTTGAATCGAATATATGTTCGTGTTATGATAGATATACTTAATCTTAACTACGAAAGGGGAATTTCTATTGAATCGATGCGATTTTTCTTCTATTAGCACTTGCTTAAAAAATCATATCAGCGAAAGTAATCAAATGAGTCAGCCTGATTTTTTATACGAATTATTTGAAGATTTTATGGATGATCCGGCAAATCAGGATTTTTCTATGGATAATGGTCTGGTTTGTCGTTGGCTGACCGGTCAAGCAAAGATCAGTCCCAAAATATCTGCCTACTATTCCAAACCCAGTAATCAGAAAAAACTGGCAGAAACCATTCACCAGAATCTGCTTCCATTGATGTCTGACTGCAATATGGCTATGCAGGATATATACACATTATTTATACAAGATGACACCATCTCCGATGCCAAAAAGAAAAATCTGGCTTCTCTGTACAAACCAGCCAGCTCACGTCTGCTTTTTCTTGCAAAGCTGATTTCTTTTGGCATGGAGCGACAATTTATCAAACGTGATACTAAAAATCAAAAATTACTTGCCGGAGGTGCCCTGTCACCCATTGTGCTGGATTATATTATGGACAGTGAGGTTCCGAAACCATGCCGTCATTTTATCGGAAGAGATAAAGAACTAGAAGAATTATATACCATGCTTGAGGAAAACCGTCATGTTTTTCTTTGCGGAATTGCCGGTATTGGTAAAAGCGAACTTGCCAAAGCCTACGCAAAACATTACAAAAAGCATTACACTAACATTCTATATGTAGAATATACAGGTGATCTTCATCAGGACATTACTGACATGGATTTTATTGATGATCCACCAGAAATCAGCGAACAGGAACGGTTTCAAAGACATAACCGTTTTCTGCGTTCCCTGAAATCCGATACTCTGCTTATCATAGATAATTTTAATGTCACAGCTACACAGGACAGTTTTCTGTCAGTAGTATTAAAATACCGCTGTCAGATTTTATTTA
>OGER01002369.1_pt1 | contig 11092 bp, 7 predicted proteins | sample 1570691 | NCBI WGS metagenome assembly OGER01 (sample SAMEA2582143, study PRJEB24529) | metagenome | biome: Human gut stool | place: China | collected 2011
AAAAAGGGGAAACAAAAAAAGAAGCATCAATATAACAGTAGGAGCAGTAGTAGGATTTTTACTTTCATGTACAGCTGTAATGGGAGCAAACGAATATCTTTGGATAAAAAATGATGGAGGAATAAAATTTAGTACAGATAATAGTACACCAGTAAGTACAGGAAATCCATATAAGGAAAATACTTGGGATGGAGCTGATTATGTAAATAATAAAATATTAAATTCTATTAACAGTGATTATGGACTTAAATTGAGTGGTGATTTATCTGGAATAAATTTTACAAATAATGGGTTAATAGCAGTAACAGGAAATAATCTAACTTGTGGAATTTCTAATGAAGGAACTATAGGAGATATAACAAATACTGGATTAATAACAGGAACAAGTGCAGGAGATAATTTTACTAATGGTAATGGAATTTATAATAAGGGAACTATGGGAAATATAACAAATAGAGGTTTGATAATAGGAACAAATACTGGAAATCAGTATGGACATGGAATTTATAATGACTATGAAAGTAATAAAATAGGAGATATAACAAATACAGGTTTAATAATAGGAATAGGTAATATTGATGGTGCTGGAATTTATAATGCAGGAACTATGGGAATCGTAATGAACACTGGGTTGATAGCAGGAATAGGAAAAGTGAATAGCAGTGGAATTTATTTAAATGCTGGTTCTACTACTACTACGTGTAATGAGGGGGTAATAATAGCCCAAGGAAAATCTTCTACTTATGGAATTTATAATAATGGACATTTAACGGAAGAAATAGTAAATAATGGACTAATATCTCTTACAAATACAGAGGAATCAAATGCACCTGGTAGTAATAGTTATGGAATTAGAGCTCTTGATTCTGGAATAACAAAAACTATACAAAACAATGGCTTAGTACTAGGAAGAAGCATAAATGGTGAAAATAATTGTGGAATATATAATCAAGGTGATGGAGTGAGAGTTTCAAATATTGGTTCTGTAGTAAATATAGCTACAGGAACAGCTAATGTTTATGGGATTAGGAACTCAAATGGGCATAACAGTCGTATAGCCTCTATAGTAAATAGTGGTTTAATAACAGGAACAAGTACAGGAAGTGGGACTGCTTATGGAATTTTTAATAAGCAACATGAAAGCAATGGCGGTAAAATAGGAGATATAGCAAATACTGGAGTTATTTATGGAAAAACTAATACTGTAAAGAATGAAACTGGTGGGGAAATAAATTCTTTAAGGAACTATGGAATATTAGCAACTGAAGGAAGCACTATCATAGAAAGTAATGGAACTATAACAAATGCACCACTTAATTATGGGTTATATATTGAAGATTCGACAGGAATTGTAACTGTTGACCCTATCTCTGCTCCAACAGATATAATTGTAGGTTATGATGATAGTGGAAATACAATAAGAAGAAATATGACAATAAAGAATGCTGCTATTCAAGGGGGATCAGGTATAGGAACATCAACAGATAGTTTTGTATTTTCTGCTACTCCTAATGAATTTGATAATTCTATACTAAATGGAAAGAATGATACATTAAAGGTTTCAGGAACAGACAGAGAGGTAAAAGGAGCAATAATAAATGCCTATGGAACAGCAGTTGCTTTTGATGGAATAGATAGTCAGCTTACTTTATCAGGAACAATAGTAAATGGTGGAGTAGATGGAAAAGCTGCTGTATCAGGAAGTGGTAATGGAGATACATTAATACTTCAAGCAGGAGAGATTACTTATGTAGGTAGTGGAAGTCCAGTATCTCAAAATACAGTAATCAATGGAAATATAGATATGCTGAATGGAAATAATAAGATAACTCTAAAAAAAGGTTCAGCAGTTAATGGAATTATAACAACAGGAACTGGAGCAGATACCATAGCAATAGAAAATGGAGCAGTAGCTAATGGAGAAATAATTATGGGAGCTGGAGAAGATAACCTTTCTTTAAAATCTGGAGCAATAGTTAATGAAAAGATAAATATGGGAGATGATAATGATACTCTTACAATAGAAAAAGGAAGTATGGTTAATGGAACTCTTGATGGAGGAACAGGAAATGATACTCTTAATTTTAATCCAGAGACAACAAGAGCTTTGGGAAATAGCGAAATAAATATTCAGCATAATATATCAGATTTTGAAAATATGAATATAAATACAAATGTAACTCTATTTGAAAAGACTATTGCAGATGATGGAACAATAGGAGATCTAGCAATAACAGGAGCAGAAAATATAACAATAGGAGCAAATGGAATACTTACTTTAAGGTTGGATATAACTAATATAGATAAGACAAGTGGAACAGATAAAATAAAAGGTCATGCACTTTATGGAAATAATGGAACAATAACTTCAACTGGTGGAAAACTTTTTTTAGCATTAAATGGAGCAGGAAATGAAAGTGTGATAAGTTTTGGAGATACTACTTTAGATGGAAGTCTAGTAACAGCCCATGAAACAAAGATTGAGGGAGAGATAAATTTTGCTACAACATCTCTGCTTCATAAGGTAAAGAGAGTAGAAGGAACAACTAATGAGGTAATAATTACATCTAAAGCTGATTTAGTTATAAAAGATAACATAGCCTATGAAAAATTGAATGAAATATATCACAGCATTCTTTCAGTAGATGAATTAGGAAATTTCAATGTAGATGATGATGAAAAATTATCAACATTCCTGTCTTATTTAAATGACATCTATGTAGGAAATCCATACTCATATTCAAGTGAACTATCAAGAAAGTCAGCTGGTATGTTCAGGGATATTGTAACAGAAAATATTTTCAAGCCAGAAACAAATAAGTGGATGATCTATGGAGGACTAACTCATGTAGATGGTGGAACTAAAGATACATACTATGGAAAAGGATATTACACATATGACATAGGAAGTTCTGACATGGATGCAGATACAAAAATCACTGGAGCATATATGCTTGGGGAATATGGAGTATCTGATACATTGACCTCTGGAGTAGTAATTGGTGGAAATAAATTAAAATCTGACTTGTCTAATGGATCGAAAGTAGATGGAAGCGCATTGTATCTGGGAGCATATGCTAAGAAATATATTGGAAATTTAAAAGTAACAGCAGGAGCAGGATTCCAATATGGAGACTATGACGCAGATAGAATAGCAGTAAACAGAGTAGCTTCTGATTCAGCAGAACCAGTAATGAAATATTCTGATAACTACAATGATATAACTTATGATATTTACTTAAATGGAAGATACTCTCATAGTATTGGAGAGAACTTATTCTTAGAATCATATGGAACTCTATCATACACATATGTAGATCAAGATGGAGCTAATGAAGGAGGTAAAACTTTAGCTATAGAAACAGATTCTAAATCATTTGACTACACAGTAGGAAAAGTAGGAGTAGACTTGAAAAAAGTTATTCCTCATGAAAAAGGAAAGAGCACACTTTCAGCAGGGGTAAGCTACACTAAAATATTAGATGGAGCAGATGAAGAGCATATCACAGGAAGATTTAAAGGTGGAAGTGATTTTGATATTCTTGTAGCTCACAAAAATGAACATAGCATAGGACTAAATGCAAAATATGCTCTTGAACTAGAAAATGGAGTAATCTTTGATATAAAAGGAACTTACTCTGTAGAGAGAGATTCATACAACAACTCAGGTAAAAACAAAACAAAAGGTGAATGGATAGTAGGAGCAGGAATAGGTTATAAGTTCTAATTGTAAAAGCAATTCAGTAATTATAGTAATTAAAAGTGAAAAGGGCTGGCTGATATAGCCAGTCTTTTGCTTAATATTAAAAAGGGGGAATTATGACAGAAGGGGAGTTTATAAGATTCTACAAGAAGAGAAATAAAATCAAAAGCCATAAAAAAGTAAAAGAAAAGATAGACTTATTCTGGAATGTACTGCTGAAAGCTTTAGAGGAAGATAAAAAAGTAGTATTTAAAGAATGGGGAACATTTGAAAAAAGAGAAAGAAAAGCTAGAAAAGTGTTAGTGCCAATGTGGGAAAAACCAATTTATACAGAACCAAGAGAAGCAATTAAGTTTAGAGCAGGGAAAGGTCTTATAAAAATAGCTAATGGTGGTATAGATGAATAGAAGAGAAATGGCAAAGTTATATGTAAAAATGAGTCCAGAAAAACTATCAACAGCTGATGCAGTAGAAGAGATAACTGAGTTTCTTGAAACAGTAAAGGAAGCAATAGCTCTAGATGGAGAAGTAAGGTTTCCAAAAAGAGGAGCATTTGAAATACTCACAAGAAAGCCAAGAGTAGTAGCTAATCCAGTAACAAGAGAAAGGATGACAGTATATCCTAAAAAGATAGTAAAATTTAGAGCATCTAAAAAAATAAAATAGGTCTCTTATAATTGAAGAAAATATAAAAAACAAAATAAAAATTTAAGGCGAGTATTATGAATAATTTCAATGATATTAAGAGTTGAACTTATTGCATATCAAAGGATTAGTTCAAAAAGTCTTAAAAATCTTTGAGTCCATGTAATTTTAGGAATGAAAATTTAAAAATTCATGGGCTTTTTTATTTCTTAGGAAATTATAGTTTGATAAATTTGCTCAAAAAATAAAAAATATTTAAAACAATAAAAAAGATTTACTCCAAAAGTTTATTATATTTCAAGTTGATAAAAAGTAGGTTTGGAATATTTAGGTACATAATGTCTCATAAATTCCATGATATTTTTAAGTTCTGATTTAATATTTCTCGAATAGATTCCAAAGCACCTAATCATTTTGAAATGTTTAGGTGGAATATGAATACTTAATTTAGAAAAAAATGTTTCTACATCTAAATTGTAAACTCAATTCTTTGTTTACTATTTTTTATTATCTCAAATTCCTTTCTTTTTTCTTTAAATGAATTATTTTCATATTATTTGTTTTTAAATATTATCAAAAAACAACAAAAAACAACAAAAATACAAAAAATAACTTGAAAAAACATTTTTCTTGTGATATATTTACAAATATAAAGAAAATAAAATTATTTAAGGAGAAAGATGAAAAATTACAAAAAGTGCAAATTTTAAAAAATGGTTTACATTTGTAGTCTTGGTAATTGGAGGAGGAACAATATTTAAACTTTCTTCATTGAAAGACGCTTTCTATGTACCTATGCAGGAATTTATGGGGTTGACGCATACACAGATTGGAGCTGCTCTTTCAGTATATGGGCTGGTTCAAACAATAGGAAACTTTGCATCTATTTATATCTCAGATAGATTTTCAAAGAGAATAATGATATCTGTTTCTCTTGTAGGTGTTGGATTAATTGGGGTATATATATCAACTTTCCCTGGATATGGAGGAATTTTACTAGCATGGGGACTTCTTTCATTCTTTGGAGAGGTTGTATACTGGCCAGTTCTTTTAAAAGCTATAAGACTTCTTGGAGATGAAACAGAACAAGGAAGACTATTTGGATTCTTAGAGGCAGGAAGAGGAGTTGTAGATACAATCGTTGCATTCTCAGCATTGGGAGTATTTGCTTTATTAGGAAAAGGATCAATAGCCTTAAGAGGATCAATACTTTTCTACTCAGGAGCAGTAATATTAACTGGAATAATATCTTATTTTCTTGTAGAAGATGATAAAATAGGAGCAGGAGAAAATGTAAATAAAAATAAATTAGCTTGGGACGGAGTTATACAGGCAGTAAAAACTCCTGAAATATGGGTAGTATCACTAACAATAGCTTCTATATATTCAGTTTACTGTGGGCTTACATACTTTATTCCTTTCTTAAAAGATATTTATGGAATACCAGTGACACTGATTGGAGCTTATGGAATAATAAATCAATATGGACTAAAAATGGTTGGAGGTCCTGTTGGAGGGCTGCTTGTTGATAAAAAATTCAAATCAGCAACTAAGTTTTTAAGAGTAGCGTTAATAGTAGCAGCAATAGCTATGTTTGGATTTATACTTTTACCACATGAAACAATGAATGTATACGTAGGTATGGCTTGTACTTTAGGATTTGGAGCTATCATTTTCTCTATGAGAGCAGTATTCTTTGCTCCTATTGATGAAATAAAAGTTCCTAGACATATAAGTGGAGCAGCAATGTCAATAGCTTGTATTTTTGGATATGCTCCACAAATGTTTGCTTTTGCTCTTTATGGAAATATGCTTGATAGAAATCCGGGAATGGCAGGTTATAGAATGGTATTTATGACAATGATAGGATTTGCAATATTGGGAGTAGTCATTACAACAATCTTATTAGGGATGATAAAAAAGAAAAAAGATCAGGAAATAGCAGATTAATAAAAAGATATTCAGGAGGAAAGAAATGTTGAAGTTAGGATTGGAAACAGAAAGCCTTCATTTGTGGTTACAGCATAAGAGAATGGATATATTCGGATTTATAGAAAAAGCTCATGAGTTTGGATTAGATGGAGTTCAGATAAATGTTATAAAAGATTATAACCTTGATGAAAACTGGGGAGCTTTAGAAAGCAACTCTGATGAACATTTAAGAAAAATAAAAGAGTTGTTGAATAAATATGGAATGTATGTGGAATTAGATATGAGAAATCTCGATTATGATCGTCTTGTAGAAGTTTTGGAAGTGGCTAATAAACTTGGGGCAGAAGTAATCAGATCATATATTCCAATCAAACCTCTTGAAAAGAAAGAAAATGCTTCTGGAGCAGAGGGAGCCTATGACTTTGCTAAAGTGCGTTATGATTTTGATATGAAATCATATGATGAAGGAATTGAGAAAGTAAGAAAAATCATTCCATTATTGGAAAAATATAGAGTGAAACTTGCATTGGAAAATCATGAGTATGAAACTTCAGAAGAATTAGTAAATGTGATAAAAAAGATTGATTCTAAATGGGTAGGATTCCTGTTTGATTTTGGAAACTCTATGATGGCTTGGGAAGAGCCAGTGAAAGCAGCAGAAAATATGGCGCCATATACTTATACAACTCATTTTAAAGATCATATAATAATAGAAGAACCAGAAGATAAATATGGATATGTAGTTTGTGGAGTTCCAGCTGGAAGAGGAAATATCGATTTAGAAAAATGTTTTAATATTTTGATGGAAAAATCACCTCTTACTAGAATAAATGTAGAAAGCTGTCATCCATATTGTGCTCAGTTTAAAAGAACACCAGGAACTGGGGGAGTAGAAAAAGTAGGAGAAGGAACTTTTAAAGTTGAAAAACATCTTTATGACTATAATATTATAAAGCCAGCACAATATTATTATCCTCATGAAGTATCAGAAGAAATGCTGGAAAAGTTATTAGAAGATCAGTTAAATGGATTGGTTGAAACTGTAAATTATTTAAAAAAATTAAGAGACAACTATTCTAAATAATGCCACAGGATGTAGGAGATGTATTCAATGAATAAAAAAATAACTGATTATATTATTGTGTATATAGGCTGCATAATACAGGCATTTTCAATTGTTTGTATTTTAAAACCTAATAATCTAGTCACTGGAGGAATAACAGGGTTATCTCTTACTATTGGAAAAGTAATAAATATGAATTATACATATATTTATTATGGAATATGTATTTTAATATTGATAAGTGCAAAAATAATATTAGGGATCAAAGAAGTAAAAAAAATAATATTATTATCTACAACATATCCATTGATACTTATATTGATGAATAATATAAAATTTAATTTTTTACAGGATACCTCTGACAAGATATTGATATGTATCTATTATGGTATATTTATGGGAATAGGAACAGGACTGGTTCTGAAAAAAGGATTTTCTCAAGGAAGTTCTGATACTGTAGCAAAAATCCTCCACAAAAAACTGCTTTCCTTTATGGGAATCAGTCAGGTCCTACTCTGTATAGATATAACTATTCTTATAATATCAGGATTTGTATTTGGAAAAAAAGCAGTTCTTTATGCAATTATAATGCAGATGGTGTACAGCAAAACTATCAGTGTTGTACTATTTGGTTTTGGTTCATCTCTGGTTAAGGTAGTAGTAATAAGCGACCAGTTGGAAAAAATATCTAATTTTATGAAGAATACAATAAACAGAGGATATAGTATAGGTTATGTTTATGGTGGATATAATCATATTAAAAGAGAAAAAATAATATCTGTATGTTCGTTGAGAGAGGCTATGCTGATAAAAGATTTTATAACAAAAATTGATGAAAATGCTTTTATAAATATTGTGCCAACAATATCAGCATGGGGAAAAGAAGATGGATTGCAGAATCTTAAAGAAAATTAGAAAGTAAAATAAATTACCCATAAAATTGCAGGACAAAACCTTTAGTTTTATGGGTTTTATTTTAATCAGGAATGAAAACAACAAAAAACAATAAAAAAACATAAAAATATTTATAAAATCACAAAAATATGATAAGATTTATTTAAACAACTAGGAGTTTTGGCTAGGAGGAAATGGCATATGAAAGAAATTGAAATAATATTAGAAGAACTATCAGGAATAATATGGGGGAATTATCTTATAATAACCCTTATAGGTGTAGGGCTTTTCTTTACTATTATAACTGGAGGAATACAGATAAAAGGATTTCCTCTGGCAATCAAAGAACTTGTAAATTCACTGAGAGGAAAGAATGAAATAAAGGGAGAAGGGACTTTATCAGCATTTCAAGCTCTTTGTACAGCATTGAGCAGCTGTGTTGGAAATGGAAATATTGTAGGAGTAGCAACAGCTATTGCCAGTGGAGGGCCAGGAGCAGTATTCTGGATGTGGTTTGCTGGAATAGTGGGAATGGCAACAAAATATGCAGAGATAGTTTTGGGGATAATATACAGAGAAAAATCTGATGATGGAACATATGTGGGAGGACCAATGTACTATCTTTCAAAAGGATTGGGATGGAAAAAAATAGCAACACTTTTTTCTATATTAATGTTTTTGCAGATAAGTGGAGGAGCTCTTATTCAGTCTAATGCTGTTGCAATTGTTATAAAAGATATGTTTAAAATAAAGCCGATTTTTTCTGGAATAATGATGGCAGGAGTAATTACAGCAGTTGTTATTGGAGGAGTAAGAAGATTAGGAAAAGTAGCAGAAAGAATAATTCCTGTTATGACTATTACATATTTTATTGGTGGTTTGATAATAATAATTTCTAACTTTAATCATATAAGTTATGCTATAATAAATATAATAACTTGTGCCTTTAATACAGAGGCAGTAGGTGGCGGAGTTTTAGGTTATACAATTAAAGAAGCAATGAGATTTGGAGTAGCAAGAGGATTGTATTCCAATGAAGCAGGAGAGGGAAGTGCTCCAGTGCTTCATTCAGCTGCAATTACAGATCACCCAGCAAGACAGGGACTGTATGGAATACTTGAAGTATTTATTGATACAGTAGTTATCTGTTCCCTGACAGCTTTTATAGTTTTAACTTCAGGAGTAATGGAAATGAATGTATCTCCAGCAGTTTATGTGATTACAGCTTTTGGAACTATACATCCTATGTTTAGATATGTGGTAGGAATAAGTATGGTATTATTTGCATTTTCTACTATATTGTCTCAATGGTATTTTGGAAATGTAACTCTTACTTATATTTTTAATTCCAAGGTAGCTTCATATTTTAAATATGTGTTTGTATGTCTTGCAATAATGGGTTCTCTGAGCAGTTTAAAAATAGTGTGGCTGATACAGGACATTGTATTGGGATTGATGATAATACCAAATCTTATAGGGCTCCTTCTTTTAAATGGAAAAGTCAAAGATGCAACAAAGGATTTTTGGAATATGATAAACAGAGGGGAGATAAAAAAATATGTTAGCAAGTGATAGACAAGATAGAATATTAGAGCTGTTAGAAAGAGATGGAAGTGTAAAAACTTCTAATCTTGTTACCATTATGGATGTTTCACTTGAAACTATTCGTAGAGATTTGGATTTTTTAGAAAAACAAGGGTATCTTCAAAAAGTGTATGGAGGAGCTATTCTTAAGAATAAAGAGGGAAAAAATCTTACTTACTCTTTGAGAGAATCAAAGAATATAGAGGAAAAGAGAGAGGTAGCACTTTTAGCTTTAAAATATATAAATGAGGGAGATACAATAGCTCTCAATGGAAGTACAACAAATATTGAGATAGCAAGATTGATAAAGGATAAATATTCTTCTTTGACAGTTGTTACAAATTCTCTGCTTATAGCAAATGAATTAGCAGATGTAAAAGGAATAAATCTTATTCTGGCAGCTGGAATATATAATAAGACTGAGTTTGCTTTTTTAGGAGAGATAACTGAGCATTTCCTGCATAATTTTTCAGTTGATAAATCATTTATCTGTGTAGGGGGAATATCTCTAAAAAGAGGAGTTACTGATTTCCTTATTGAAGAGGTACTGGTAGAGAGAAAAATGGCTGAAATAGCTGAAGAAGTATTTATTCTGGCAGATTCAACAAAGATAGAGAATAATTCTCTTATAAAAATATGCGATATAGAAAATTTAGATTTGATTATAACAGACTCAAGATTAGATGAGGATATTTTAAAAAAATATCTTGAAAATGGAGTGAAAATTATAAATAAATAAACTAAGAAAAGAGGACAACTGGTTGGTTGTCCTCTTTTTAAGTTATATTATTTTTTTCCCATGATATTCAGGAGAAGGAATAGCAGCGACTACTTCATCAAGATTATCATTTGTAACTTTTCCAGCTATAAGGATAGTTATTCTTCCAGCAGCTTTCTTTATCATTGCATTAAGGATATCTTTTCCTTCCAGAGCAGTTTCTTTTGTACCAGAAGAAAGAATTCTCTTTACTCCAATCTCTACAAACTTATCTATCACTTCAACAGGATCTTTCAATTCATCTACAGCTTTGTGAAAAGTTACTTCCATAGGAGAGGCAAGATCAACAAGTTCTTTTAAAGTTTCGAAATCAACTTTATTATCAGCAGTGAGAACTCCAAGAACAACACCTTTTGCTCCTAATGATTTACATATTTTTATATCTTCTTTCATGATTTCTATCTCTTCTTTTGAATAATAGAAATCTCCTCCTCTAGGTCTGATTATAGGGAAAGCTGGAATAGAAAGTTTTTCCATAGCCATTTTGATAGTA
>OGER01002378.1_pt1 | contig 11025 bp, 7 predicted proteins | sample 1570691 | NCBI WGS metagenome assembly OGER01 (sample SAMEA2582143, study PRJEB24529) | metagenome | biome: Human gut stool | place: China | collected 2011
GACTCTTGAAAAAAGTCATTTTCGAATTGCCAAATTCCTCAATTTCATTCCAGGACTGGACCTCACAGATTACAGCAGCAATGGATATATAGATACTAGTTTCCATTTTATGGACTTTCTTGCGGTTCATACTAGGATCTTCTATTTGTTTACAAAGGTCAATTATACCAATTTTCATGTTAGTTTATGTTTTAATATATCTTATAAAGACAAGAAAAACAATCGATACAAACAGATAACAACACATTAATAATCAATAATATAACAAATAAACAACAAGGGATAGTATAGTAAAAATATAATATATTTGCTTTGAAACACTTAGTTGAATTTATAGTTTCACCAAGGTGAAGCAAGCGTATCACTTGGGTGACTACGCCTCTCCACTTAGATGCCAATGTATTGTCACCTAGGTGAAACCACAAAAGAAGACAGACAAAAGATAAGCATCCGGGATTGTGCGTGTTTTTTCCAGTCATAACAAAGTCAAAAGCCTAACGTACTTCGTTTGGCTTTTGACTTTATAACAGTTTGAAGAGAAATACACAAGAGGCCGAATGCTTACAATTCTTCCATAAACTTGACCAACGAGTGAACAATGCTTCAATCCATATACACCCACGCAGGGTGTGACGAAATCGGCCACCCCGTTTGGACGCTATTCGATGTTTCAATCCACACACCCACGCAGGGTGTGACTTGCTTGAGGTGCTCGAGTTGTGCGGTTTCCTCGGTTTCAATCCACACACCCACGCAGGGTGTGACCCTCGCAGTAGCAGTCATACAGATACATGGCATCGTTTCAATCCACACACCCACGCAGGGTGTGACCAAGCACAGCTCCAAGCGCATAAGGAAGCGTAAGTTTCAATCCACACACCCACGCAGGGTGTGACTACGATAAAAATTTTGCGGAAATGGACATTGAGAGTTTCAATCCACACACCCACGCAGGGTGTGACTAAGACACATCGAAATGATCAAAGCAATATATGCAGTTTCAATCCACACACCCACGCAGGGTGTGACACTGAGTAGGATGCATTTGAGCAAGGATATTCTGTTTCAATCCACACACCCACGCAGGGTGTGACGCAGTAAACAATTTCTTCGAACTCAAATCAAAAGTTTCAATCCACACACCCACGCAGGGTGTGACAACAATTAGTTGCGTCGATCTGAGGAACAAATATAGTTTCAATCCACACACCCACGCAGGGTGTGACTGCCCGTTCGCAGGCAACGCAAACATACAATCTGTTTCAATCCACACACCCACGCAGGGTGTGACCGTTTTATATAGTTTTGGACGTCAACATAGTTTAAGTTTCAATCCACACACCCACGCAGGGTGTGACGAAGGGAATAAGGTTATCACGACCGTATTGCGCAGTTTCAATCCACACACCCACGCAGGGTGTGACCACTTGCCGACGATTACGCTCACCAAATGAAATATGTTTCAATCCACACACCCACGCAGGGTGTGACTTCGTGCAACAGAATATCTTCAGCGTTGGAAAGTTTCAATCCACACACCCACGCAGGGTGTGACGAACTAAGGCTGTTAACGTAACTCGCAACGTATGACGTTTCAATCCACACACCCACGCAGGGTGTGACCAATTCTTTTTGGCGTTGAATGAACAGCACGAAGTTTCAATCCACACACCCACGCAGGGTGTGACTCGTAAAACCTCGGAGACTTTGTCCGAGTTCGTGTTTCAATCCACACACCCACGCAGGGTGTGACATTGACTATCACTATAAACCGTAGCACTTATAGGTTTCAATCCACACACCCACGCAGGGTGTGACCCATGAGGTGCTGACCGCCGACGAGCAGTCAATGGTTTCAATCCACACACCCACGCAGGGTGTGACTTAATCGAATCCACAATAACAATAAGACCCAATGTTTCAATCCACACACCCACGCAGGGTGTGACTTTGACCAGCTTGGTATGCAGGCTGTTCCTGCTTTGTTTCAATCCACACACCCACGCAGGGTGTGACTCTATATCTAATAACATATTATAAATCAGCAAATTTAATCCACTGTTATGCGAATCATCATTATTATTCAACTTCATAACGAAGAAATACTTTACAAATAATTTAATCTACTGATTATTAACACATGCGAAGATACTACTTTTTTTGTAACACACCACATTCGCATTATATTATAAGAGCCTCCTCAAGTTTATACGCCGTTTCAACACCTATTACTTCCACCCTCTTATTCTCATTTTTACTAAGAATATAAAAACGAACACTATCAAGAGACATATCAATAATATCCCTAACTCTCCCTTTTAGAAGAGAATATTGCGCTTCCGTCACTACACACTCAAAGACTGAGTTCTGCACCCTCTGTCCATAATCCAGACAAGCCTTGGTCACACATCGTAAACGGCGAGCCCCCTCTTTGCTTGTAGTATCCACATCGTAAGTCACAAGAATGTACATAATTAAAAATCATTTTATAAGAAATACCGGATAATCGTCAATATCCTGCCTGATATACCTTGCCATTAACATAGCCTGCACATAAGGCAGAAGCCCTATTTCAACTTTTTCATTAAGATAAGGATGAATTATCACTTCCCTTTTCCTTGCCTGCCATGCAGTAATAAAAGTCTTTTTCCCTTTATCTGTCATAACAACCCCATTATCACCTTGGAACAAGAAGTCTTTTACTGAAATCTGTCTTTTATTAATCAACGACAAAATAAAACGGTCGCCAAGGTAAGCACGTAACTCTTCCATCATATCTAAGGCCAACGATGTGCGCCCCGGACGGAGTGTATGGAGAAACCCGACGTATGGATCAAGGCCAACAGTTTCGAGAGCGGCCGCAACATCATTGGCTATCAACGTATATGCAAAAGACAACATGGCATTCACCGCATCCTTGGGAGGACGACGATTGCGACCATGAAATGGGAAATCAGTCTTCTGATTAAGTATCAAGATTGGCAATACCTCAAAATAGGCATTCGAAGCCATCCCCTCATAACCAATTAATTCCGTCTTATCTTGAGCCTTCAAAGCATCACGCTTGGCACGTTCCAATACTTGCACCGCCCTATTAATGTCTTCATTCTCACCATAATCACGAATATATCTCCTCAATATATTGCGATAGTTTTGAATCTTACCACCAATCATCAACCTAACCACATGCAACGACCAAGATGCATCGTCCGACAATTGGTACTGCTTTTTGCGTAACAGAACATTCCCTTTCGTAGCACCTTGAACCCTGCTGATAAATCTGCCTTGTGGAGAAAGAAATGTGAGTGATATACCATTGTCACTACACAATTTCATCACACCGGGACTTGCGCCCATATATCCGAACGTAACGATGCCCTCTATATTTATGACAGGAATACGAAACACCTCCTCCTGCTGAACAGATATAACGACATTCAGCCCATCCTTACTAAGATACGCTTCCGGTGTCGTCACATACAAAGTATTCAATAGTTTTCTCATAGGTACAGATTTTTAGTAAGGTAATTATCTACCGAAGTACAATTATTTACCATTTCCGGCATGCAGATATCTTTCAGCGAGCACTTGTCACAATGTTTCCCATATTCAGCCTTCGGGATAACCGCTTTACTAAATATATCGTGCATATCCCGGGCACATTGTCTGACTATATTTCGCAGCTCCTCCGTTATATCCACATTAACCCGATGGCGAAGCTCCCCATAAAAGAAAGAGCCGTATGGTATATGGATAGCATACATTTCTTCTATACACATGATTTGTGCTGCCAACTGCACTTCATCCACTTCGTTTCTTTTCGGTTTGCCATGCTTATACTCCACAGCAACCGGTTGCCATCGCCCCGGATAGTTGGGATGCAAAATCGTATTTTCAAAAGATGAGGAAGGAAGTAACTCTATGGCATCAGAGATTCCATAGAGTCCAAGTTCACGCGAAGCGATATTCACCGCACGTAATGTTATCTGGTCACCACACTTTTGTCTATAAAACGGATCATCTACATGCTTGTGCAGAATCTGTCCTTCGATGGTGAGACGATTATCGTTCCATTGCTGCTCAATGTGTATCAAAGCCCATTGCCGGGGACAGAACCTAAAGTGCTGAATCCCCGACAACATAAGCATATCGTCTTCATTGTACATACGATGGAATTATATCAGTTCCTCAATAGTTACATTTGATGGAGCATTCTCCTTATCTATAGTAACTGAATAGTCGATGAATGAGCGTGGTGCTCCATCGCAGACTTTCTCCACTTTTACCAATTCAAACAACTTGTTGGCGGGAGCATTACCCAATATGGAGTCATGCTTGAAGACTATCAGTTTTTGAGCACTCATCAATCCACGTGCCGCCGAACGATCCACATCGAACATGTTCTTTAAAGCTTCCCAAAATAGTTCAAGGTCTTCTTCAGAAAATCCTGTCTGTTGTGCCAAGTTGGCGGAGATGAAGCCGTGACAGACATAGAGGCCATAAGGAATGGTGGCTTTACGTCCCATTGTACGATTGCCACCATCTTGTTTTTCCGCTTCTTTCTCTGTTGCTACTGCCATACGAGTTATAGAATGTTCCGCTACAGCAATTGGATCTATAGAACGAGCAAAGGTGAACTGGATAGGACCACGAACTTGACCCGCATTTTTACCTGTTGACATAACTGCACCAAATGTTCTGATATCGAAGTAATTATTACACATAAAACGACGTGCTGCTTCTATTTTGTCCTTTGCATTTTTTACTTCTGAATCATCATGTGCATTATCAATCAAAGTATTCAGGACTGCCTTCTCTTTGATAAATATATCAAAGCCATTCACAAGCCCTTTTGCTATTTGTACATAATTACGAACCTTGCGTTTCAAGCAGACATCCGTAACAAGTCCCATACCTGTTTCGGCATCCACACGTGGTAGATTACCCGCATCCGGATCACCATTTGGGTTACCATCTTTTACATCAAATATGTAAACGAAATCAATTCTATTCTTTAGTTCTGACATAACTTTATATTTTTAAAATTATTATTCCATTTCTTTATTTTCCTTACTCATAAAAAGGTCTTGACGTTGGTGATAATATCCCACAAAGAACCGTCCTTGATCTTGCAGGTTAAGATGTGGAGGAAATCCTTTTGCATCAAGTTTGGATATAATTTCCTGTTTCAGCTTCTCATAGAACACTTGTCCACCCGGATTCAACTTCTCTATATGATGAGTAGAAAGATTGAGCACCGTGGCAAAAACCATGGAAGGAGTTGCTGATGCAGCATTCATATAGCGTTCTCGAATGGAATGAATACCATTGGCATCCTCCTGTATCTTGTCAAGTACGGCAAATAGCCTTCCACAAAGATACCCTTGATTTTGATTTTCTTTGTCTAACATAACATCTAATTTTTTATGGTTGTTATTTTCGTTTAGTCTGTTGAGATATGCCTTGATGATAGCAGCACGCACTATATTGACGGATTGTTCTGCACGTATGCGACGAATACATGCTTGAAAGAGAGAAGCCGGATACGGCAACCCTTGAAATATGCTTCTCACCACAGCATCAGGAAGGTTGGGAGTCGCATCACTTGACTTTCCTCCAAGAGTAACATTTCCAAGAATGGAATGCAGTCCCACGTACGGCTTCTTATCTTTGCGAGTGTCAACCATCTCCATATCCGTAAAATGTTTACTTATCAAACCTGCAAACTCACGCAAAGGCATCTCATTCCAATATACTACCGCAATTCTTGCCGAATTGGGAGCCAAACCCAAAATGAAGAATTTGTCATCATCGTTTGCCGATAATTTTCCGTTATAGATAGACTGGAAAGTATCATATACTAACTTTATGCGCCTGTTTGAGTCGTCATTTTCTTCTTCAATCCGCCCCAACAAAGAAAATAGACTATTTTCGGACTCTTTTGAAGCCTCGCTATTGGAGGAAGCCCAGAAAAGATAAGTACGTGAGCCCACCATAAACTTATTGTGAGAATCCGAACGCAGCAAATGATTCAATGCGGTTGTATATGCAAATTCAGCTTCTTCTGATATTGGAGCATTGTATCCTTTAGATTTCCCATACGAATCATACCCGGAATTAACTTGAAATGCAACTAGTTTAGCTGTTTCTTGGCTTCCAAGTATCTTTGTAGCAGTTGTAATCTCTACAACTTTTGAATATCTCCCTGTTATCAAACAAAGATTTCCTGCCACGCCATGATTCTCGTCAAACAAATTTATCAATTCCCTTTTCGAAGCCACTATTTTCGTATCCCCTTCTATAAGGAAAGAAAAGGTAGAATATTTCTTATTAAGATTTTTGGCTATATCATCCCATAAAGAATCTTTCTGCATAGCCCCAACTATAAAAGAATGGTCTTGCTGATAAAATGCATAAACAGCTTTTATGTCCTCATTATCCGGAAAAGCATCATATATATCTTTTACTTTCGCCTTAAATACTTCAAAGTACTTACGTATCTTTTCCATATCCCCCTTATCGGAATAACCAAATACATATTTACAATTGTCATACAAATAGTTTGCAACAGGGGCACTTGACCGGCTAACACTTTTCTTAACAAGAAACTGCTGTGCCGACTTCTTATCTATGCGCCTGTCTTCAAAGCGCAGAAATTTTCCACATCTATCAATAACAATAATAAATCCAATCTCTTTGTATTCTAAACCAAAAGGGGCCACATCATCTCCACTTCGATGATAGTAATCATATAATGCTTTCAGTATCATCTCAACACCTCCTCACTATCTTTATCCGGTACAACAATCACTCCCTTTTTCATTTGGGCTCTATAAAACATAGCATTCGGTTTTTGTGGATTTTCCTCAAAGTCCATATCATAAAGCATAATGCCGAAATCCCTGTCTTCGGCTAAGGGATAATCAAGATTATCAGTACTTTCAATATACTTCCAGTTTGCAGAAAACTCACGACATCCGAGATAGGGCTGCGTAAAACATTGCCCTTGTGATGCCCTGCGTTCGAACATCTGATAATACTTCATAGGATTCTCGTCGGCACTTGGCTGATGCTTGGCAAAAGCCTCTTTCGGACGGTCTTTTACCGGAATAAATACTAACTTAGCATAAATTCGGTAACGCACATCCAGCAGAAGCAACGTGTTCTTCTGCTGACGTTTATCTTCAATAATGATAGGTGATTTACTGGCAACTGCCCCCACCTCATTCCGTCTAATGGTAGCCCATTTAATAGGTCTGAGTACCTCAATCTTTGTTACCTGCCAACGCATGGCATAGCGTTTAAACAGTATCGCTTCAAAGATGGCGCGTGCTGCCGATGGCGTTATGACATCGTAACTCACACGCTCTACTTTCAATTCCGGACGAGTGAAACAAGCCCAATCACCCCACACCTCCAAACAATATTCTTTATCTGTATATTCCATATCATTCATCGTTTTCCTTGTTTTCCAATAAATCTTCCGGCTTCTGACCTTCAAAAAACCTTTTTGCCGACAAGGGAGTTACCACTTCACGACCGGTTTTTTGCTCCAACTGTTCGCGTGCCACACGAGCCACATCACCACCGTCAGCCGCACACTGCATATTTTCACCCAATGTCTGAGGATTTTTAGCTTTAGTAATACTTGTCGTAGAGAGTTCGGCCAGCATATTAAGAACCAATTCTTCATTGGTCATATTGTCCCGGAGATTTTCTTTCTTCAAGCCCTTGAACTGTTTGTACTCCTTTGCCGACTTTCCGGTCCATTGCTGATAGATAATGTCTGTAAGAGTAGCATATTGAACACCTTCCTCTACATTATGTAGTTTCCATTGATCTGTAAGATCTTTACGGATTTCAATGCTCTTCAAGCGTTGGTTTATCCAGTTGTCAGAGTAACCAAGTCGCTTGTAGTCCATCATAGCTTGCTCAATACTCAACTCAGGGTCTTGCATCTGATCAAGACGTTCGGATGCTACATGTGCCATCCATTGCTTGAACGGTTCTGCCTTGGGAGATGGGATAGACTGAATGATACGTAGTAGTTGTTCTGTATCAGCCACATCTGTAAGTCGCATCTTACCGTCTGTGGCTTTCATTTTCAAACCGTGACAATTTGTCACGGTTTCATTTCCCTCTTCTTTAAGTCTTTGCTTTAACTTACGCCAATAAGCAGTTGCATCAACACTGTCTGTTAAAACTGACACCACATCAACTATCGAAAAATACCATTTTTCCTTTTCATCATCCCACACGGTGCGGACTTTACGTTCTTCAAACAATTTCAATGTTTCTTTCTTTGTCATATCCGTTTCTTTATATCATTAATACTTCCTCCAGCCAATGGTTATCAAGGCTGAGACCTGTGGTTTTATTATACTGAGACCTGTCTGCCAATACATATATTCCTTCCAATATTTCTTCGACAAGCCCATAGCCTTTCAGTTGCTTAAAATCATAGGAACGGATGCCTACAGTAAATTTCGCCAATTGCTTCACCAACGAGTAGGTACACCCCGATTCTTTCAACTGCTCTATAAGTTCCATGCTGTTTTCCCAATTTACGATAACATTTATACTTGTATCATCAATCAGGCGAAATTCTTTTGATGCAGTTTCAAAACATAACTCAGTAGGTTTGTAGAGCCAGTGCTTTATATCCTTTTCATCAAATGTTTGCTTTCTGCTATACAATTGACAAAAATAGGCTTTCATGGTAGAAGGAGCAAACCAATCACTATCTTCCGGCAAATTCAACCGAGCATTGTTGGAGTCAGCCATTGAACCGAAGAGCTTTCGCTTCTCTGCCGCCAGACTGAACACAAATGTATGTCCCATGGCACTTCGTCCTTCCCGATTGCACCGTCCCGCTGCTTGCAATACAGAATCGAGTCCTGCTTCTTGACGGAACACAACCGGAAAGTCTATATCCACACCGGCCTCCACAAGCTGGGTTGCAATGACCCTGACAATCGGCTGCGACTCATCCTTCAATAAAGTTTTTATTTTACCAATAGTTTCGTGTAAGTGGGCAGGGCACATCATTCTAGACAAATGCAATTTCACTCCGTCATTGGGCAAACGGTCATACAGCTCTTTGGCATCTTTACGAGTGTTCACTATGCACAACACCTTATTATATTCAGACACCTTTGCAGCTATCTCATCATATGTTTTTCCTGTATCATCGATTGACAACTTCACACGGCGAAGTTGGTCATGCAAAGCAAATTCTTCCGGAATAATTTCCTTGATATATTCTATTCCCTTAAAATCAGCTTTAGGATTTGTTCCTTCTATCAGACCACTCAGTACCGGCTGGCTTGCCGTGGTAAACAATACCGAGACCCCGAACATTTCCTGATACGCTTTCAGCGCATCGACTATCGGCCGCAAGAAGCCGGTTGGCAACATCTGAACCTCATCCAAAACAAGAATTGAATTTGCCATGTTGTGCAGTTTGCGGCAATCAGATGTTTTATTGCTAAACATAGATTCAAAAAGCTGTACATTGGTAGTGACAATAATGGGATAGTCCCAATTCTCTGTAGCCAATTTTGCTTTTTCCCTATTTTCCTCGTCCTTAATATCATCGGGGTCGAAATTACTATGATGCTCCAATACATTTTCTTCACCAAAGATTTCCTTCAAAAGCCCTGCCGTTTGCACAATGATACTGGTATATGGGATGGCGATGATGATACGATTCATTGAATGGCTTACAGCATGCTTCATGGCCCATAACAAAGAAGAAAGTGTTTTACCGCCTCCCGTCGGAACTGTAAGACTATAAAATCCTTTTTCGCTTGAAGAAGTTCTACTGCATTGTTCTTTCACTTGCTGGCGGATGCGGTTCACTTTCGTATCAGCTGCATTCGATTGCAGTTTTTGCATATATGCCTCCAGCTGTGGAAGCAAATCGGCAAGCGTAGCCGAATTTCCCCGCTTCCGCCATGACTCTACATCCATAAACCGTTCTGTATCGAGCCGGTCGGCATCTACAAGACAGGAAAAAAGCATACGGGAAAGGTGATGAAAGTGTTTCCATTCAACCTTTGATTTAGAAAAAGGTGAATCAATAAATTCTTGGAATAATAAAGGTTTGTTTATGCTAATGTCACCCTCGTTTATTTCTTTGGACAATAGCCTCTCTTTCAATATGTTTCCCACATCCCCGAAATCATGTAACCCTGTGTGATGAGAAATAATTTGGTTTACAAGAAGATGGGAAACATCCTTTCCCATAAGTTCTTTTGCCAATATTCCACCCACAAAAGCATGGGTATGATCATCATAGCGCTTCTTGTCACTCGTAGGCAAACCATTCATCTTGCGTATGTATTGCTGGAATGCCGCCCGTTCCTTTCCTTTGTCATGAAGTAGGCCGAGCGCACGCCCCCAAGAAGGAAGTCCGAACTGCCCGGCGAAGGATGCCGCCATATCAGCAACCCCCTTTTGATGTTCATCATTGGTTTGTATCATCCATTGACCATTATCCCTATTTTGATACAAATGGGATATCAACTGATTTTCCTCTATCATCTGATTAAATTTATAAGGCTAGCATTCCACAAATATAGTGAATAATATCAGACTCTCGCAAAAGAAAATCATATTTCAAGTCAGCTCCATCAGTTTTCATCCTTAAAACAAGAAATACAACCAACAACGACAAGAACAGGCATTCCGCTTTGTCGCCTCTACGCGGAAAAAAGAGAACAAACCATTTCGGCGGGATACAAAAATTTCCGTCACTACATCTCTTTTAGAATCAGTAAGATGTAGTGACGGAAGAAAAAACAATCTGATTATCCACATAGGTAATCCAGCATTTATATTTCAATACAAATAACGTATAAAGCAAACGTTATCGGGCATTCCCATGTGATGCAATCATCCATCAATGAAGCTTTTATGGTATGATTGCAGATAATTAGTAAACATCAAGCTTTCACCACCGCCAGCAGCTCATCCGGTGTAACCAGTGACTGCTCGCCTGTAGTCATATTCTTCAAAGTCAGT
>OGER01002382.1_pt1 | contig 11005 bp, 10 predicted proteins | sample 1570691 | NCBI WGS metagenome assembly OGER01 (sample SAMEA2582143, study PRJEB24529) | metagenome | biome: Human gut stool | place: China | collected 2011
AAAATACAAGATTCGAAGATCTTGATGGTAAAAAAGAATCTAAAAATGATCCTGAATTAGGAAAATACTGGGCATCTTTAGGAGATCTATTTGTAAACGACGCATTTGGAACAGCTCACAGAGCTCATGCTTCAAATGTTGGAATAGCTGCTAACATAGGAGAAGGAAAAACTGCTGCAGGATTCTTAATGGAAAAAGAGATTAAATTCATAGGAGGGGCAGTAGATAATCCTGAAAGACCTTTAGTTGCTATCTTAGGAGGAGCTAAAGTATCTGATAAAATAGGAGTTATTGAAAATCTTTTAGTAAAAGCTGATAAAGTTCTAGTAGGAGGAGCAATGATGTTCACATTCCTAAGAGCTTTAGGAAAAAATACAGGAACTTCATTAGTTGAAGAAGATAAAATAGAATTAGCAAAAGAACTGTTAGCTAAAGCTAATGGAAAATTAGTTCTTCCAATAGATACAGTAGTAGCTAAAGAATTTAACAATGATGCAGCTCATGTAACTGTATCAGTCGATGAAATTCCAGCTGACCAAATGGGATTAGACGTTGGACAAGGAACTGTAGAGTTATTTGCTAAAGAAATTGCTGGAGCAAAAACAGTTGTATGGAATGGACCAATGGGAGTATTTGAAATGCCTAACTTTGCAAAAGGAACTATCGGAGTTTGTGAAGCTATAGCTAACTTAACAGGAGCTACAACTATTATTGGAGGAGGAGACTCAGCTGCTGCAGCTATAAGCTTAGGATATGCTGACAAATTTACTCACATCTCTACTGGTGGAGGAGCTTCATTAGAGTACTTAGAAGGAAAAGTATTACCAGGAGTAGAATCTATTTCTGATAAATAATTTAACTATGTAATAAAAAAGGGTGGCTTTTGCCACCTTTTTTATTTTAAATATATTGACAATTATCAATGTGATGATGTATAATAAATTTATAATTATCGATATGAAAAGGAGATAAAGATGAATAAATTTGAGGAAGCAGCTAAAATATTCAAAGCTTTTTGTGATCCTAATAGATTAATGATTTTAGAAATACTAAAAGATGGAGAACAATGTGCTTGTAAACTTTTAGAGCAATTAAATATAGGTCAACCTACACTTTCTCATCATATGAAAATACTTTGTGATTCTGGAATTATAAATAGAGTAAAATATGGTAAGTGGACTCACTATTCAATTAATAAAGAAAAATTAGAAGATATAAAAGGTATTATTGATAGTATGATATAAAAAATTTAAGAAATACATTGATAAATTTAAATATATAAATATAAAAATGGAGGTATAAAGATGAGTATATTTAATAAGTTATTTGGGAAGAAAGAGTGTGGATGTTCTTGTAGAACAGAGGTAAAAGAAGAGCCTAAAGTTCAAGAAACAACTTGTTCTTGCGGAGGAAATTGTGAAGGAATAGTTGAAAGAAATAAAATGGAGATTAGAGTTTTAGGACCAAGGTGTAAAAATTGTCATACTCTAGAAAAGAATACTTTAGAAGCAGTGAATGAGTTAGGATTAGATGCAAAATTAACACATGTTACAGATTTTGCAGAAATAGCAACATATGGAATTATGTCTACTCCTGGATTATGGATAGATGGAAAAATAGTTTCTTATGGGAAGGTTTTACCAAAAGATGAGATAAAAGAAATATTAAAAAATTATAAATAAAATTTAGGAACTGTTAAATCTATTAAAAGCAGTTCCTTTTATTAAGAAAAATAGATTGATATATATCGATATAAAGGAGTAAGATTAAAATATGATAAAAATATGGGAATTTATACAAACTCAAATTCTAGGAATGAAATGGTTAAATGTGTTAGTGGGAGATATATTAGTAAAGTTTGGAATGGATAGAGATACTCATTTCTTTGGAGGAGTTCAATTCTTTTTTTATGATGTAATTAAGATAATAATATTGCTTTGTTCTTTAATATTTTTTATCAGTTATATTCAAAGTTATTTTCCACCAGAAAGAAGTAAGAAAATTTTAGGAAGATTCCATGGAATATGGGCAAATATAGTAGGAGCACTGTTAGGAACTGTAACTCCTTTTTGCAGTTGTTCATCTATTCCTCTATTTATAGGTTTTTCTTCAGCTGGATTACCTTTAGGAGTAACTTTTTCTTTTCTTATATCTTCTCCTATGGTAGATTTAGGTTCTTTATTATTGTTAATGAGTATATTTGGAATAAAAATTGCTATATGGTATGTAGTATTGGGACTTGTAATTGCTGTAATTGGTGGTACAATAATAGAAAAATTAAAATTAGAAGATGAGATAGAGGATTTTATCCGTAACGTTAAAGGTGTTGAAAGTATAGATTTAGATATTCCAGAATTAAGTGTAGGAGATAGAATAAGATATGCAAAACAGCAGATGATAGAAACTTTTAAAAAGGTTTTTCCATATATAATTATTGGAGTTGGAATAGGAGCTGCTATTCATAACTGGATACCAGAAAGATGGATTATAGGAATATTAGGAAGTAAAAATCCTTTTGGTGTAATCTTAGCTACTTTAATAGGAGTTCCTATTTATGCTGATATTTTTGGAACTATACCTATAGCTGAGGCATTATTTACAAAGGGAGCAAATTTAGGAAGTGTTTTAGCTTTTATGATGGCTGTTACAACTTTATCACTACCATCTTTAGTAATGTTACGTAAAGCTATAAAACCTAAATTTTTAAAAGTATTTATAGGAATTTGTACTGTGGGAATAATTATAGTGGGATACTTTTTTAATGCTATCCAACAATTTATAATATAATGAGGAGAGATATATGAAAATAGTAGTTATTGGAGCTGTTGCAGCAGGAACTTCTGTAATAGCAAAAGCTAGAAGAAATAGTGAAGAAGTGGAGATAGTTTGTTATACAGCAGGAAGAGATATAAGTTATTCTGGATGTGGAATACCCTATTATGTAGGAGAGGATTATATATCGAGAAAAAACTTAACACCTAGAGATGTAAAATGGTTTAAGGATAGGTTTAATGTGGATATTTTTACAGCTCATAAAGTTGAGAAAGTAATTGTAGAAGAGAAAAAAATTCTAGTTAAAAATGAGATTACTGGAGAGGAATTTTTAGATACCTATGATAAATTAGTGATTACAAGTGGTGCTAGAGCAAGAGAGCTAGAGTATAAAGGGGAAAATATTTTCTATGTTAGAAATGTTGAAGATGGAGATAGAATAAAAGAGTTTATAGATAAAAATAATCCTAAGAGTACTCTTGTTATAGGAGGAGGTTTTATAGGGTTAGAGATGTTAGAAAATCTTACTTCTAGAGGAATAAAAACTACTCTTATAGAACAAGAGGATAGAATAGGTGGAAAATTAGATAAAGACATCAGTAGAATGTTAGAAAAATATCTGAAAAAACAAGGAATAGAAGTAATTTTAAAGGATTCTATTAAAACTATTGAAAAAAATAGGATAAAAACTATTAGTGGAAAAGAGATTGAGGGAGAGCTTATAATTGGAGCTATAGGAGTGATTCCAAATACAGAGTTTTTACAGGAAACAGGAATAGAAGTTAGTAGAGAGGGAGCTATAAAAGTTAATAAATATCTTGAAACTAATATAAAAGATATATATGTAGCTGGGGATTGTGCTTTGGTCTATTCAGGTATAACTGGAGAGGAAATATATCTACCTTTGGGGTCAACAGCTAATAAGATGGGAAGAATCTTAGGAGATAGATTGACAGGTGGAAATTTAGAGTTTAAAGGTGTTTTAGGAACTTCAATATTTAGAGTTTTTAATCTTGTAGTTGGAAAAACTGGATTATCTCAAGAGGAAGCAGAAGCTAGAGGATATGATATTGAAATTATCCATAATATAAAGCCAAATCAAACTGAGTATTTAGAAAGCTCAAGAGAGATGATGATAAAAGCTATTGCAGATAGAAAAACAGGTAAATTACTAGGAGTACAGATAGTTGGAGAAAATGGAGTGGACAAGAGATTAGATGTATTTGCTACTCTTTTAACTTTTGGGGCAACTGTGGATCAATTATTTCATATAGATTTAGCTTATGCTCCACCTTTTTCTACTACTAAAGACCCTGTTACTTATACAGGAATGATTTTAGATAATGCTATAAATGGAAGAAATAAAATAATAACTCCAGAAGAACTAAAGGCTAATTTTTCTGAATATTTAATAATTGATACTCGTTCAGAAAATCAATATAATTCAGCTCATATAGAGGGAGCAATAAATATTCCTTTAGAAAAATTGAGGGAAAAATTAAATGAGTTACCTAGAGATAAAAAAATAGTTGTTCATTGTAATAAAGGGACAACTGGAAATGTTGCTCAAAACATATTATTAAATTATGGATTTGATGTATATAATCTCTCTGGAGGATTTAAAAATTATAATAATTAAAATAACTTATTTTTCTTTTATTTTTTTAATTTTTAATAATATTTTTTCAAAAAATATGATATAATACTCTTGTAAAAATTCTAAATAAATAAAAAAGGAGTAAGAGTATGGGAAGATTAGTAGGAACTATATCAAGAGGACTTCGTGCACCAATTATTAAGCAAGGAGATGATATATCTGTATTTACAGTAGATGCTGTTTTAGCTGCTGCTGAATCAGAAAATATTGTATTAAGAGATAGAGATGTAGTGGCTATTACTGAATCAATAGTAGCTAGAGCTCAAGGAAACTATGCTACAATTGATGATATTGCAGCTGATGTAAAAGAGAAATATGGAGAGAATACAATAGGACTTATATTTCCAATTTTAAGTAGAAATAGATTTTCTGTTTGCTTAAAAGGAATTGCAAGAGGAGCTAAAAAAATAGTTTTAATGTTTAGCTATCCTTCTGATGAAGTTGGAAACCACTTTATAGATTATGATTTACTAGATGAAAAAGGAGTTAATCCTTGGACAGATATTTTAACTGAAGCTGAGTTTACGGAAAAATTTGGAAATCCAATTCACGTATTTACAGGAGTAAACTATATAGAGTATTATTCACAATTAATTAGAGAGCAAGGGGCAGAAGTTGAAGTTATTTTTGCTAATAATCCTACTGCTATCTTAAAATATACTGATTGTGTATTAAACTGTGATATTCACACTCGTGTGAGAACTAAAAAATTACTAAAAAAAGCTGGAGCTAAAATAGTTTATGGAATGGATGAAATCTTAACTACTTCTGTAAATGGTTCTGGATATAACTCTGATTATGGATTATTAGGTTCAAATAAAGCAACTGAGGATAGTGTAAAATTATTCCCTCGCGATTGTAAAGAGTTAGTTGTAAAAATCCAAAAAATGTTAAAAGATAAAACTGGAAAAAATATTGAAGTTATGGTTTATGGAGATGGAGCATTTAAAGATCCAGTTGGAAAGATTTGGGAACTTGCTGACCCTGTTGTTTCACCAGGATATACTGATGGATTAGAGGGAACTCCAAATGAAATAAAATTAAAATATCTAGCTGATAATGATTTAGCTGATTTAAAAGGAGAAGAATTACAAAAAGCTGTAACTGAAGCTATTAAGAGTAAAGATTCTGATTTAAAAGGACAAATGATAACTCAAGGAACTACTCCAAGAAGATTAACTGACTTAATAGGATCTCTTTGTGACTTAACTTCTGGAAGTGGAGATAAAGGAACACCTATTATCTTAATTCAAGGATATTTTGATAACTATATAGATGAATAAAAAATTAAGAGGAGCAATTTTGCTCCTCTTTTTTATAATCATATAACTTGTTCTATTAAATTCTTCTTTTTTAAGTAGTGAGCTATATATACAAATGGAGTGTCACATACAGCTACTAAGAATTTCATAAAATACGTAGTTAGGAAAATTTCAATTAATACCTCTTTTGGATAAACTCCATAGAAAGCTATTAAAGTAAAACAAGCATTATCTATAAGTTGGCTAACCATAGTACTAGCATTATTTCTTATCCAAATATGTTTTGGTTCACTATATTTTTTTTTCCAAAACTCATAAGCCCAAATATCGTGAGTTTGAGAGATAAGGTATGAGATAAGAGAAGCTATTACTATTCTTGGCATAAAATCAAATACTCTTTTAACACCATTGAATGTTATAATTCCCTCTTCAATATTAGAAGGTGTAAAAGATACAGCTATCTGCATAATTAAAGTCATTGCAATAAGAGAGAAAAATCCTAAATATACAGCTCTTTGAGCTTCTTTTCTTCCATAGTTTTCAGCTAAAATATCTGTAACTAAAAATCCTCCTGCATATAGAATATTTCCCAATGTAGTTCCAAAGCCAAATAAGTCAACTAAAAGAACAACTTGAATATTAGCTAAAATAGTTGAAATTGGTATCCAAGCATAAAGTCCAATTCTTCCAAATTTCTTATAAGCAAAAAGTATTAATCCAAAGTTAATAACTAGCATGCAAAACCAAAGTAATTCATTTCTAAATATCATTCTATCCTCCTAAGTTTATTAAAAAACTAGGAAGATAAAATAACTAATAAAAAAGAGCAGAAAAACTCTGCTCTTTAAAATAAATAATTACTTTAAATTTTGGCCTAGTTTTTTATAGATGGTTTGTCTGTGTAGAACATCTCCTTGTCTAAACAAGAGTTTATTTAATTTTTAGAAATAGTATATATGAAAAACTCTTAAAAGTCAAACTATTTTTTAAATTAAAGCAGCTAAAATAACTTATAAATTTCACATAAATGACATTGAAAAATAGTATTACTATATCATAAATCTTTCCCCAAAATATTTTATATAGATTAGTAAAATAAAAATCCCTTTTTCAAAAAATGAAGAGGGATTTTTATTTTTTTATGCTATACTAGAAAAAGAGAAGACTATTTCAATTTGGAGGATGAGATGATGGAATACAAGATAGAAAACGGTTGGAAAAAAATAAAAAATTTAACAGAAATTTTTAAATTCAGTGAAGGTTATAAAAAGTTTTTAGACTTAGGAAAAACTGAGAGAGAGTTTGTAAATGAAGGAATAAAATATATTGAGAGTAAAGGATTTGTGAGTGCTGATACTAAGGATCAACTTATTCCAGGAGATAAAATCTATTATGTAAATAGAGGAAAAAATCTTGTTTTAGCGGTGATAGGAAAAGAGGATTTAGAAAAAGGAATAAATTATGTAGTGTCACACATAGACTCACCAAGATTAGATTTAAAAGGAAATCCATTATATGAAGAGTTTGAACTAGCATATATGAAAACTCATTATTATGGTGGAATAAAAAAATATCAATGGGCTTCTATCCCTTTAGCACTTCATGGAGTAGTAATTTTAGAAAACGGTAAATTAGTAGAGATAGTTATTGGTGAAAAAGATAATGACCCAGTATTTACAATTCCAGATATTTTACCTCATTTAGCAGCCAAAATACAAGGAGATAGAAAAACAGGAGAGGTAATTAAAGGAGAAGAACTTCAAATAATAGTAGGAAGTATTCCTACTACAATTGATAATAAGGAGATAAAATCTAAGGTAAAATATGCAGTTTTAGAGATTTTAAATAGAGATTATGGAATAATAGAAGAAGATTTTATATCTGCAGAGCTTGAGTTAGTACCAGCTGGGAAAGCAAGAGATATAGGATTTGACCAATCTATGATAGGAGCTTATGGACAAGATGATAGAATCTGTGGATATACTTCTATGAGAGCAATAACAGATTTAGAAAAGACTCCTGACAAAACAGCTATCTGTTTCTTAGCAGATAAAGAGGAAATTGGTTCTTCTGGAAGCACAGGACTAAAATCAGATTATTTAGTATATATAACAGGAGATATTTTAGAAAAATCTAAAGGTCATTTTAATGAAATGATGTTGAGAAGAGTACTTTGGAATTCTCAATCTCTATCTTCAGATGTAAATGCTGGTGTAGACCCTATATTTAAAGGAGTACATGATATACAAAATGCAGCTAAAATAGGTTTTGGAGTAGTTGTAACTAAATATATTGGAGCTAGAGGAAAGAGTGGAACAAATGATGCTGATGCTGAGTATGTAGGAAAAATTAGAAGAATTTTAAATAAAGAAAATGTATGTTGGCAAATAGGAGAGTTAGGGAAAGTAGATGAAGGTGGAGGAGGTACAGTAGCTATGTACCTTGCTCATTTAGGAATAAGAACAATAGATATAGGACCAGCACTTCTAGCTATGCATTCACCATTTGAAGTATCATCAAAACTAGATGTATATGAAACTTATAGAGCTTATGAGGCATTTTATAAGAGAGGATAGAAGATAGGGACTGATTACTCGGTCCCTACTTTTTTATTTATTTGAAAGAAATAATCCAAATTGTGCTAAAGTAGCAGAACCTAGATAAGTTCCTATAAATACGAAAATTCCTGTTATTGCAACTTTCCATGATAAACTTCTTAAAGTTTCTAATTTATTAGCTACTGAAATACCAGCATAAGTAAGTATTGGGGTAGTAATAGATAAGAAATCAACAGAGTTAATAGCTTTTATAACCTCTGTACTTATCATACAGAAGAATAAAGAAGTAATAGATACCCAACCTAAGATAGGAAAATCTCTTATAAATTTAATAGGAGCTTTTTGCATAACTCTTTGTAAAATTATTCCTATAATAGCAAATAATCCTAGACAAAATAATCCTAAGAATGTATAAATAGTAATTTGAGGTCCTTTATCTCCATATTTTAAAACTTTAATCCATTGAGTGAAAAGAATTAAAGATAAACTTAGAGTTAGTATTGAAAGATTTTTTATAAAATAATTTTCAAATAATTTTTTAGTCATTTTTTTTACCTCCAGTTAACTTGTTATACATAAATCTTTGTAGAGGAACGGCAATAAATACCATAGTAAATGTTCCAATAAAACTTGTTAATAATTGACTGGCAGCAGCATAAGCTCTTATTATTTCAGCTTTTTCAGGATGAATAGCAGCAAGAGCTGAACTAGCAGCAGTCATCATACTAGCAGAACCCATTCCGGAAGCAATAGCAAGAGCTTCTACTCTAAAACCAATCTCTAAAAATATAGGAGCGATAACACTAAAAAATATAGCTCCAAAAAGAGTACCGAAGATATACATAGAAAGAACACCACGTCCTTCGTCAGAGTTTAAAGTATATTTTTCAGAGATATAAGCAAGTTCTCCTTCTCTACCAAGCCCAAGAGTAGAACCGATAGCCTCTCTTCTAAGTCCTATAAGTAGTGCGATTGGAAGCCCTATAATTACAGTACCTACGTTTCCTAATTCTTGAATTAAAAATATCCATCCTATAGATATTATTTCTTTTAATCTTGGAGCTACATCAGCACCATATTTAGCCATAAGAGGTAACATTATAATTATTAAATATTTTCCAGCAAAATTAACATTTTCTTCATTATAGACTTTTTCTAAAATACCTTTTCTGAAGATATTAAATGCTAAAATCATAGTGATAATTAGAGCAAATAATAATGGTAGTAAACCAATTTTAAACTTTCCAATAGAAAGTACTTTAAAACCAATAAGTTCAGCAATTAAAATTACTATTACAGAAAATATAATCAAATAAGGCAAATTTTTATTTTTCATTTTCTCCTCCCAGTTTTTCAATTATTTTTTTATAATCTTCATAAGTTTTTTTATATAACTTAGATTTATCAATTTTACCACTCATATCTTTAAGAACTTTCATTAAAAATTTTGGGAATATTGAGAAAATATATTCATTATCTTTATGTATAAAATCTGTTCCATGAAAAGTTCCAGAAAAACCATTATATCCAATTTGGATACAAGGAAGAATATACGATAAGTCACCAATATCCCCAGCTGCACTTACAGGGGAATTTTCTTTACAATACTCAATTTCTGGAAAATTTTTAAAAGTTTCTCTAACAAAATTAGAAAGATAATGGGATTGTAAAAAAGGTAGATACCCCATTTCTGTTTCTATTTTAACATCTCCACCTAAAGCTTTGGCAGAACATTGAGCTATAGTATCTAGTCTTTCAGAAAGTTCTAACATATATTCAACAGAATGTGCTCTAATATCTGTCCCAATTTTTATTTTATCTGGAATTACATTTGTTCCCATAGGCGCATCTAAGATAACAGGATTTATTCTTACCATATATTTTTCATCAATTTGTTGCCTAAAAAGTCCTAATGCGGTATTGAAAAGAGTGGAGATACTATAAGCATTGATACCAGCTTGTGGAGCAAATCCAGCATGAGCAGGTTTTCCTAAGAAAGTATAATACTTATATAAAAAACCAGCTAAATTACAGTTTAATTCAATACTTCTTCTTGTTGGTTCTCCTCCCATAGAGTGTATGGCAATAGCAAAATCAAATTCATTAAAAATACCTAATTTTATAGCTTCAGGTTTTCCTCCCAAATATGTAATTCTATTATTTTCTTTCATCTTTTTTCTAAATTCCAAATCTAAATACTCTTCAGCAGGAGTAAAAACAAATCCAAGAGAAAAATCAAAAGATTTATATTCATTATCAGTTGAAAGTCTTTTTAAAAGATCAAGCATTATTGCAACTTGTGAATAATGACCGCAGTTGTGGGCTGCACCAGTTTCTTTGTTAGCATAAAAGTGTGATGGTGTATATACAGCATCCATTTCAGCAATAAGTGCAATATGTAGAGATTTTTTTTCTCCTAAATTAAATTTAATACCTGTTTCAGAAAATTTAGTAATTTTCTCTTGTGGAAAATACTTTTTTATAAAATTCTCTATTAGTTTAGAAGTTTTAAACTCTTTAAATCCTAGTTCAGGATTGTAATAAATCTCTTCAGCTAGAGATAAGGTTTCTTTAAAATCATTCATAAATAAATCCCCTTTTTTAGAAAAATAAAAATACTTTTATATTTTATCATTTTATTTAAACTTTTACAAAGAAATATTAGCTTAAAATAAAAATTCAAATTTTTTTTAAAAAGATGAAAAAAAGTATTGACGAAAAATATTATTTGTGGTAATATATACCTTGTCCGCGAG